>Ga0116231_10007862_pt1 | contig 19157 bp, 14 predicted proteins | sample S1TSphgellanicum_2_FD_89695 | JGI IMG/M metagenome (GOLD analysis project Ga0116231, IMG submission 89695) | Host-associated microbial communities from peat moss isolated from Minnesota, USA - S1T2_Fd - Sphagnum magellanicum MG | ecosystem: Host-associated > Plants > Peat moss > Unclassified...
GGGGTTGAAAAAAAAAAAAAAAAAACTAAGCTTGAATGTGAAAAATATTTTTGCAAGGTCACATATGAGCACCCTTGGAGATGCCCTAAGTCAATATTGTTCACATTGATAGTGTAAAATGAAAGGCTCTTAATGACACCTAACACTCTTTCATTGTATTAGTTTGATAAACTTGAATATAAACTCTCCATCTAATATAAAATGGACATTTGAGTATAGGGTAAAGCCCAAGGACAAAGGTAGTATTGAAATAAGGGCTTGCATAATGTGATAGTCGAGTGCATGCTTGATTTCCATAATGCCTTCATTCAAGGGCTTTATCCGATGTAAAAATTTTGGAATCATGAAATTTTCTTTTGTGACTAAATGATTGAGATTCAATTCAAATGTATGGTACAGATTTTGCAAAATAGAAAGATAGAAAAATGATGGAACTAAATCTAATGATAAAAAAATTCCATCAGAAATTCCAACTATTTGCAACAAAAATCAGTTCGCAAAATAATTAAGTTTTCTGAGGTGCAGAATGTAAGAGAAAAATTTGAAGTTTGATCTTATAACTTATAAAAAAAAAGAAATGAAAAACAATGAAAATGAGTTGAAAACACATCCCTTGGGAAGAAATAAGCAAATTTGGTCAATATCAACAACTACACTATCACAAACATTGCATACACCAATCACAACAACACATGTAGAATCAATAGGGAAAGAATTTAATTATTTAACAAAATTGCAACACAAATACTCAATTCAATTGAAGTCAAAAGCGACAAGGATATACAAAATTATTATGTAAGTGATTGATGTTCTAGGCTAAGAAGAATTGATAAACATTATTTAAATAGAAAGCAAAAGGAAAAAAGGCCAAAAAAAAAATCATTTGGAAATAAGATTGTGGCAAGTCACAAAAGTAGAAGCTCTATGTCACATTCATAAGCAAACATTTTGTGAAACCAAAAACATTATCATCTACAAATACCCAAACTAATAACCATGTAACATATTCAAAAACGCAAAATACAAAACTTTCACAAAGTAGTAACGTTGGGCAACATTTGTCATTTTGAGCATCACAACCAATTAGTAAGTAGCACGTTTCAACTTTAAAATACATGTGTGCCAAGAAATCCCATGACATGAAATTTCCAATATCATTATGAAATAGGATAACCCACATTATTTCCAAATTTGTAAAATTTTAAACACCCATATCCTTCAAAAGTTTACAATTGATAATAAAAGGGTTCACACTACCTTGTTTTTAGCCATATCAAAGTGCTTCAATTTACTTTCAATGTTTTTTTTGGTTCAATATGTTTTGTTTTGTCAAATGCGATTCATTTGTATTACCAACAAATATCAATTTTCACCTACATCCACCATCTCAAATTTAATTGAGGGATTATTATATATTTCAAAAAAGTCGAATCATTAAATGTTAAAATGAGAACATCAACATACAAAATTATAATAAAAAATGAGTTATCTTGAGCTTTCTTGGAATAGACATTAAGATTATCAAAGTTCCTTTTGAACATTTCAAGGACAAGAAATCTACAAATCAATCTTGTGGTTCCATGTATAAGGAGATTGTTTCAAACCATGTACAAATTTCAAAAACTTACATGTTCTCCTTCCCCTTGACCACAAAGCTTTTTGGCAATTACATACATATATTCTTCGAAATATTTCCATTAAAAAAGACAATTTTAATAGGCATTTGATGCGCCTCAAGATCTTGAATAGTTACAACTACAAGCAAAATTTGAATTAATTCCATTTGTGCAACAAAGGGATAGTCTTTTATTAGAATCAATACCTTCAAATTGTGAAAACTTCTTGGCCACGAAACCATTGGCATTGAATATTTGATCTTAAAAATCCATTTGCAACATAGTAGCTTATGACTTGGTGGAGAATAAATAAACACTCAAGTCTTGTTATGTCATAAGGACTAGAATTTAGAATACACATGCCATTTTTTCATTGTAATGAATATTTATCATCTAAGACATAATGGGGCTTGTCAATGTCAACAAAGAAAAACACATCAAAGGTTTTGATTTTTCTAGCTGACATCAAAATTTCTTCCATCTATTGAAGAACTACTCTTTCAGACAAGCCATATTGAGCTTTTGATCGAGATACATATGTTTTGATCCATGTTAACAACAATTTTTTTTGAACTTTTGAAAATAAAAAAATTCAATGGTGATTGGTTATTTTTATAGGAAGTTACAAATCAAAACTTAGGATATTTTGAACAATGCTTGATTCAAAAGAGGCATTGGAAGTATATCAAGGGTATCAATCACCATTTAAAGTCAAATTTGCCCCTACTAAAGGTTAATGATAATTTTAGTAGTTTTTCAAAGTTGAACAACATTACTTATAAATAAATATTTTTAATATCAATCTTATTTTTGCAAAAGGGAGAGTGAAATATTTTTTATTCATAGGGGCTTTTAGGGAACATCATTTTTTTTATTGCTTTAAAGTCTTTTGACAAATTTATGTAGTCTCTTCATTGGAAATGATAAAGTTCATGCAAAAGTTTTATTTTCAACATTTGTCTTTTTGTTTTTTTGGTTTTTTTTAATTACGTTGCTTGAAGCTTGGTCTATTTGATCATTCCCATAGCGATAATGATTGTGCCCAAAACCCATTTTGTTAAGCTTCTATGAAATTTATATATTAATATATCATAATAATTTAGGACACTGAATTATTAATTTGGTTTTGAGTAATTCCAAAGTCTTGTAAAAATTTTCTATTATGATATTATTCCAATTTCATTCAAAAGTTAATTCACAACCATTTCATTTCAAATGATTTTGTTGAGTGGCATTACCAATCCAAAATCAAATTTTGAAATGATATATTTCATGGAAAAAATTATGGATTCATTAAAGAAGACATCACAATTGATCATAATGCATTGTTGATTTACATGGTTGTACAATATGGATCCCTTTGTCTCTTCGTCATAGCCAATGAATATGCATATGACATTTGTGAAATTCAATTTTGTTCTTGCTTCCTTTCGCACATGAACAAACATAACACAACTAAATACACACAAATGACTTGTTGTAGGTTTGTTATCACACTAAACCTTTTTTGGTGTCATGGTTGAAACTACCTTGGTAGGAATTTGATTATAGACATATGTTGTAGTTGCCATTCCTTTTAGAACCCATAAGCTATGGTTGAACTCTTTAAAAATCTAACTTGGAATTAATTTTATTTTTTACTATATGATCACACCTTGTTGGCACTCCTTACAATCCCCCTTGGTTCCCATAACTCCAAAAATTTCAATGTGTTCTATGGAGTGAATGAAATTATAAACCAAACAACTATTCAATACATTTGCACAACTAATTGTCTTAATCTTCTTTTTATATTTTCCATCAAAGCTTTGCAAACTTTGAAATTATCAAACTCATGGTGTAGAAGAATGTCTTCCTAGAAAAATCATCAACGATAATCAAGAATTTTTTTTCGCCCTTCCATAACATGTTTTGCCATGAGGCCACACAAATATGTGTGCACAAACACAAGAATTATTTTTGTACAAGAATCCCATTCAAAAGAAATAAAGTATGATGGTGTTTGCAATACACACGTTCATCACATAAACTCAAGTCATGATCTTCATTCAAATCTATATATGCCCTCAACAAAGTTATTTATGGTCATGGTTGTTAAGCTTTGCATCTTAACTTGCATGTCTAGTGATGTTCTTATAAATCAATAGTATTAAGTTTAGTGCTACAGTATGTAATCAAGGATTGATAAACTCCAATCAATCTATTTAATCTTTGACCTTTTTGAATAGCCTTAATAATCACCACATTTGAGTAAAAGAAAATTCAACCAATATTTAATGGTTTTGAATTACACCATGAAACCTTGCTCTAATAAATGATTAATTGACAATAAATTATTTTGATGAAAACATATTAAAGTCCAAAAATTTGTAGTCATAAATATTATTTTTTTCAACATCTAATTTTTTTGGTCAAGATTTGTACGTCAAATGTGATGATAATATTGTGAGTTGTAGGTAGATTTGAGAAGCTCAAAACTTGGCCTAACCAATCAATTTGTTGTGACCCTAACTTGCATGCGAGACCCTAACAAAACATCTTTCTTGAAATGAAGGAAATTAGATGTTTGAAATGGATTTGGGCAAAGAGAGGATTGAAAACTCAATGTGATACAAGAGATTGAAGATGCACTCTCACATGATGTGAAAAATATGTTGTTTAAAAAACATTGATTTTTTTCAAAGAATAAACTTTTGTGAAATAAGATGAAAAATCCTTTGGAATATTTTGAAAATATTTTATTTTTCAAAATGGAATCTTCAAAATTATTTGATTATTCAACAAACCTAGGTTGAAGTTGCCTTTGTATTACGATACGATGCTAAATATATATTTACTAATTCATTAATGTTTTTGACTAATAAAGTAATCATTGGCATTAACCTTGGCAGCTTCAACAGATTACATTATTTTCAGAAATGTTGAAATTTTCACAAAAAAAAAAAAAACAACAAAAACTTATTTAAAAAATTAAAAATTTCAAAATATTTTATTTTTTCAAAATAAGAAAATTCAAAATAAATCAATTATTTGACAAATATGTGTTGAAAAGTGCCAAGGTAATATGTTTAAGGGAAAACATTGTTATCAATGGCTTCTCTTGGAGGGCACAAATACACTTACACAAAACCCTAGAACAGCTTTGCTGCATCAAGCCCAAGGTGCACGCCGACGGAACCGCGTGATCCTCCACACCGTGGAACCCCGATCGATAGATAGCTTTCCGAGTAGTCCTCGGGGGAAAACAACCAAGAAATCGATCGGCAAGCAAGCGCATCTAGTATCAGGGTTTTGTAGTTTTGATCCTTGGCAACACATTTTGCTCTCGACAGGATTTGATGAAGGATTTGGGCATGATTTTGAAGAAGGATCTGGGTAATGGGTCATAGGATTCCTGTTGTTGTTCTGAGGCATCCAAGATTTGCTCTGCAATTTGGAAGAATTGGAGCGGAAACAATCGGGATGTGCTTCTACTTCTTCTACTTGTCGTAAATCGGTTTCGAGCTTTAGGGTTTTGAGTTCTTCTTGTCTCTTGTGTTGTGGTTTTCGGGTTTTAGGGTTTTGAGTTCTTCGTGTCTCTGCTGTTCCGGTTTTCTCTTGTGTGTGTGTTTTTTTCTCCCTCTTTCTCTCTCTCTCTCTCTCAGAAGCATCTATTTCAGAGCTTGGTCTCTCTGATTTGCTGGTGGTTTCTCTTCTGTCGGAAGGGGATGGGGAAGAACGAATTTCTGACACCAAAGGCTATAGCCAACAGAATCAAGGCGAAGGGGCTGCAGAAGCTGCGATGGTACTGCCAGATGTGTCAGAAGCAGTGTCGTGACGAGAATGGGTTCAAGTGCCATTGCATGTCGGAGGGACACCAGCGGCAGATGCAAGTTTTTGGCGAGAATCCGGACCGTTTCATCGATGGGTACTCGGAGGAGTTCGAGGAATCGTTTATGGAGCACTTGAAGAGGAGCCATCGGTTCAGCAGAGTGGCGGCGACGGTGGTATGGAACGAGTACATTGCAAACCGACATCACATCCATATGAACTCGACCAAATGGGCCACGCTCACGGATTTTGTCAAGTACCTGGGTCGGATTGGGAAGTGCAAGGTTGATGAGACTCCCAAGGGCTGGTTCATAACCTTCATCGATCGTGAGCCTGAAACCTTGTTGAAAGAAGGCTTGAAGAATAAGCGGGCAAGAGCTGAGCTTGCAGACGAGGATCGACAGGAGAAGGTCCTTGCTGAACAGATCGAGAGAGCCGTGAACTCCAAGCCTGACAAAGAGCAAATCGAGGTCGAGAAGACAGAGCTCTTCAAGCAGCAAGGTGAGAAAATTGGATTCTCGTTTGCAACAGTGTCTTCAAAAGCAGCAGCAGATACAATCTTGCAACAAACTGCAGCTGGTAAGACGGCAAAGTCTGCTTCCATCTTTGAGGAACGGGACGATGACTCCACCCTGCAGCCAAGCAAGAAATGGAGAAAGGAGAACAGTACCAAAGAGAATGAAACACAAGGTACTTCTACCGTTCTTGCTGACATGATGAGAGAAGAAGAGAAGGCAAAAGAGAAGGTGAACAGGAAAGATTACTGGCTTTGTAAGGATCTTGTTGTCAAGGTAATGAGTCAAAGCCTTGCTGACAAAGGGTATTACAAAGAGAAGGGTGTTGTGGAGCGTGTGATCAGCAAGTATGTTGGTGAGATTAGGATGTTGGAAAGCAATCACCTACTCAAAGTGGATCAAGAGGAGCTTGAGACAGTACTTCCACAGATTGGAGGCACTGTCAGGATAGTGAATGGCGCTTATAGGGGATCAAATGCGCGCCTTCTTGCAATTGATACACAGAAGTTTGCTGCCAAGGTCCAGATTGAGAATGGTGCCTTTGATGGAAGAATTCTGCCAGCCATCGACTATGAAGACATTTGCAAAATCATGTCATCTTTATAGCCCCATATCAGCATTGGCTTTCCCATCTTTGTACATCTAGAAACATGATATTCTTCTTCCTAGGCTTACTCACTTGTCAAGCTTCTCTTTTCTGTTTTGGTTGCAAAAAAGAGAGTTCATGAATTAACTCTTCATGAGTTCCATTGCCAAGCTTATCATCAAAGTTGTTGTAAGGGCTTTCTTTCTGACCTTCCAATGGTACAGCTCCTTTTTTCCATTCTTATTAGTCTCCAGACAGAGCCTGGTTTTGTATGCCAAATTTGTGACCTAACAAGAAGGAATGGAACTCAGTGATTGAAGACAGAGGCAGGAGAGGGCAAGAAAAAAGGAGGAGAACAAGAAGTAAAAGGATTTCTGAGCGTTGCTGTGGCCACTGGAACAGATCTGGGTGTGTTTTTCATGCTGCTTGTGGAGCAAATTTGCACCACCACTCTGCCACCATTGTTGCATAGTAGCAACTTGAAGGTTGTATCTGATGATGCTGGTTGGAGTTATGTATATCATTCCTCCAACACTCAGAGGTAGTTCCTAGTTGCATCAATGCTTTCAACATGGATCCCATCAACAGCAGGTTTTTATTTGTTTCTGTGATCCCTTTTGTGTTCATTAAACAGAATAAATTCCTGATCACCAGAGTCATCATATGTGGGTTTGACTAAGCTTTACCTTCCCAGGGTTGTAAAAACCTGTGCAGTTTTTTAGTGTTGTTGCAGGTAGCCTTACAGAGCATTATACACCAGCGAGCATTTCAAAAAATGTAATATCTGTGGAGGTGGGCTTTTAGCTTTTTGAAAAGCTTGCTGTTGTTTTTTCCCATGGTATCTGGAGTGTACCTGCTGGGAATCACTGGAATTAAAATAAAGAAAACTGCAATGGTTTTTAAGCAATGTAAAGCCCTTGATGGCAGACTTGGGCTTTATGGGAATTGGGTCTGTGCTTGGCTCTGCCACATGGGGCCCTGATTTCCTGGAAAGCCCAGCCCGTGGGCTTTTGGGCTTTACTGTCCACTTCAACACTTTGTACCGAGTTATGGATAAACTCTTCTCTTCTTCAGGCAATAGTAATATGGGATCCATTTCCTGTATGTGTACATGCAAAATGAGGCCACAAAAGGCCTTCAAAATATGAGATCCATTGCTTGCATATGTGCAAGTAAAATGGGGTTATGTAAGGCCTTTGTAAAATTTATATGAATGAGCTAATTGAAATCTGAGTCACCCTTTTTAAAGAGAAAAAGGTTTAAAGTAAGAACTCTAAACACTGTAAGATTTTCTTTTTATCAAAGGGGTATGTATATGCAACTGAGATGCTATTGTTTACACTTGCATATGCAAATTGCAGTTAAACCAGTTCTTGCATACTTACTACTTAGGTACCAAGTTGTGGCAACCCTACACACTTGGATTTTCTTTTCCACAGGGGGGTATGTCTGCAACTGAGTTGTTTACAGTTGAATATGCAAATTATACAGTAACAACCCTTTCTCATATGCTTAAGTACCAAGTTGTAAAAGCCCTACACACTTCAGATTTTCTTTTTCATACATGGGCAATTTACAACTGAAATGCCATTGTTTACACTTGCGTATGCAAATCATACTGTAACAACTTTTTAATTCAGATAGGAGTTTGCCATCATTGATATAAATTATGAATACCAAGGAGGCGTAATTGGCACAAGCACATCTATTAAAAGTCTTTTCGCTATTTGGTGCATAGAGGAATTCAGGACACACCTCCCATCACCATGGCCAACTTAATGCAAGCGGTCATTTTTTGACATAGATAGATTTCAACATCTAGTTTAAGCTAACTTGACATCCTGTAAATTCTCCCTTTTCCTTTATCTTATCCCTTTGTACATTTTCCAAATCTACAGTGTGTTCATTAATAAAGTTTTGCAGGGATGCACCAATTCCTAATAGACATGTGAAAATCACACAATTCAGTCCCTTCTACAAAGTGGCAAGCAATAGCATCTCTACAAAATTCTGTTGCAAAACTCATTTGCTCTTGGTTTCAAAACAAGAAGGACTAAAACAAGGACCCATGGTAGCACAACAGATATACATTACAGCATATCTGTTTCTGGGCCATTAGGTTACCATCCATAGCAACACAGATAAGCTGGAATTGCCTGTCACATAACATGGGCTACTAATATAATGTTATTACATTACAGATAACCCATGTAATGTTAGTTAACATTACATGAGTTATCTGCAGTTGGACATTGTTGGGTTACCATCCGCGAGTACTGTGCATCCTAAATGGTAGTAGTAGAAAAGTCAATGGCTCTTATGCATCACAGCAAAAACACAGGCTCCTCCACATTTTTCTCAATCATTCCCTTGAGCACACAGCACAACCTGAAATCTATTGTAGAATACAGAAGAGAGTATGTTATGAGAAACTCTACTTTTCAAGGGAAGGATTAAGATCTCAAAACAGTTCTCAACTTGCATTCAATTACTAGTACAGCAGGAAGCCAATCCAGTCAAATGGCAAACCTGAAAGAATGGTACAGAGGCAGGGGAAATGGTCAAGAGAGTATCATCCCCTTCCCAACTGCATCTTGATGACACGTAAAGGCCATGAAGAACAGTACCCTGACACAAACAAAATATGAGTGCTTGAGGAGGCATGGATCATAGCTAATTATCTTCTAGGCACATGAAATTACATGGTATTGCTGATACATGCAAAACATGGGTGACTTGAGCAAAGATTAACAGTGTTTACAAGCGTCTACTGGGCTCTCTGAAAAAAGGGTGCTTCAGTGCTTCCTTTGCCGTCAATCGCTCTGATGGCTCAAATTTGAGCAATCCTTGCAACAAGTCAATTAGCAAGCCTCCAGAATGATCTACATGTTGCATTATCAAATTCTGCAAAAAAAAAAAGGTTCCCACAACTGAATCCAATGTCACAGTCCATTCAAGAGAGGGGGAAGAATTCGAACCTACACATCCTCATTTGATGCTATTGTAAGTCCACCCATCTTAACACTAACCAAACTTCAGGCCTTTACAAACAGCATTGACTATTGGATGGTGGGCCTCCTCATTCATCAACTGCCTATACAGCCTAATACAAAGCTATATTTTCACATTTCATGTCCCCCCAACATCATATGTAGACAATGTCAAGAAACAGAAGATGCCAATTGCCACTTATGTTTTCTCTGGAAGGAAATCATAATGCTCAACACAATGTCAGATGCATATCTGACAACTTCAAAAGGCCAAATCTTTTCAAAAAACATTAAAAACACTGATGAGTTCTTGAGCTGAGAAAATTCCCATTAACTAGCTCTAAATAAAAATCATATGAACCTTTTGTTTGATTGGCATTGAGTACCCAAATGCATGAAAATTTCATTACTTGCATATCTTTTAGAAGCTCCACTTCTAGATCCTTGTGAAACCCCATTGGACAGTTAGTCAATATTCTGTTTTGAAAATGCATTGGGACTTAATTTTTAACCTTCCCAAAAACTCACAATTAAGGGTTCACTAAGAACACAATTTAGACCATGTAAATTAACTAATGGTCAAAGAACCACATACCCGTAGTCTGGGTAATCTGCGTATAGCTCGAATGCTCTCTTTTGATACTGCTCCCTCTGGCCAATTTAACTCACGTCCATATCGGACATACTTTTCAGAACGCCGACTGTTACTCAGAACACAAATTATACCATCAGAATTCCAAACAAGGAAAACTTACAACATCACCCTTCTGTTGGTCACAACTATTCAGAAACACCATACTGATGGTCACATACTCTGCCCTCTTGATCATGTGTTGAGGAATGGGCCCAAGCACTCGCTCCATCATTGCTAAATGCTCCAGGTTCTCATGTGTCTGAAACAAGGCATCCCCCTGCCAAGCTCATGGCAAAATAATCAGATGAACCCAAGATAGCTAATCTTTGTGTTAAAAAAGTACAACTTTCAAGTGCAAGGAACAGAGAGCACTACACAAATCACACTATTTACTGCCAGTTGGAATTTAGTGTGGGTTTCACATTACTGTGGTCCACACTATGTGCAGGCAATCAAAATGGAGGTTCAACTACCATAATGCTGGTTTGGCTATGAAATTCCATGCATATTGATTACTTGTCCACATGAACTTTTATAAGTAGTGTGGACCATATTTTTTCTCCATATTTAGTGGCGTTGGAGATTTGTGTGGTCCACGCTATTGGGTGGGTAGGTGACTCAAAATGAATGTTCAGAATTAGTGTGGGCCGCACTAAATACTGCCACCAGTGTAGGGGGAAGGAAGAGAGACTACCTTCTGCAGCTTATGACATACTATATATAATAGGGGATATCACATACCGAACACAGTTCGACAAGAATGCAACCGACACTCCATAGATCGCAAGGATAAGTCCACCCAAGACCTGAGACATAGAATTTGTAAGAATCATCCATGCTAATCTGTGTCCTATTCTTACTTTCTTCCTTGACCTAACTCTTTCACCTTATTTGGAAGATGAATGGTACTAAGGTCACATTCATCAATCTGGAATGCAAAATGTTGTAGACAATGTAACCCCAAAACCAGCCTTTGGCCTGTAGTGTGCAATTCATATCAAGAGTACCATAAATTGTGAACATGGAGTCAAACCAGCAAAAAAAAATTATCAACTTCACTCTACAGTGATATATTAGGTGGTCAATGCAAAAATCATTGTCACTTGCTGAAACAGTCTAGGAGCACCTAGCTAGACTGGCAAAGAAACTATTAAGAACAAGACTTGAGCATGGGCAACTCCAAATCAACCATTACAAGGCTGTTAAGGTGCAACTTTAAGACAAGCACATAACATCTTGTTAATACCAAACTAGGACACTTAAGGAATCTATATATAACACTTGAGTATCACAAATTCTCCATACCCAGGATTAAGGAAGCAGGACCAGGTGAGAAACTTGCAGAAAAGGATTGACAACCTGAGAAAAACACAAAAGGGAAGTACTAGAACAAACATAAAAAATAAAAACTAGCAGTATGAACAGCAGTGATAGTCCTTCACTTGTTCCAGGACCATCAACAGGAACATGGATGAACCAGACTTATCTACTGCATCTTACCCACTGACTTCATCAGCTCCCTACAGTGGGCATAGGCCAGTGTAACCACTAGTCTGTGCAGTAAGTTTCTGTCACAAGTTTGAAAGCAACAGGATGACTAAGCCATGATACTTGCTAGCACCCTACACCACATAAAGGAAAACACACAGAGAAGGGAGAAGAAGAAAAAAGGCCAAGCAGGCTTAAAAAAAGCTCTCCAATTACAAGACTCTAAACAAAATCAATCAGAAGACTCTGAAAGCTGAAATTCCAAATACTAATTTCTCTTTATTGAGCAATGCTCAAGTCCTGTTTAAGAGAACCTTCAGAGGATGGTCTTTATTCTTCAAAAGGACAACAAGACAGACCGTCTGAGAAACAAAGAACTAAAAAGCCAAATGGTGTATATACCAAGCAATTTGCAATAGGGAGACAAATATGGATCCCACGTACACTTTAAGCAGGTGTGACCAACTTTACTAATGCCAGGTTCCTCAAATAGGTTCAAAATCCATATTTCCAAATAAAATCCAACACTTGCAGAGAAAGATTGCACTGGTTTTTTGGTTGCAGAAAACAATTATGAGCTCCATATTTGGAGTTCACACTTCAGGATTGACTTTTATGGTTAAGTGTCAGTGAGTACTAAGAGTAAAGCAGTAACCCCCAGAGGAACACTTCTAGTGGTCCTGATAACATCCAGAGACCAGACCTGAGCAAGATAAGCTTACCAAAAATGACCTCTGGGGCTCGGTAATGCCGAGTGGATACAACAGAGCAATGGTAATGGCTCTCAAATGTGGCACTGCCAAAATCAATAAGCTTGATTTCACTTGATTTTGGTACTCGCTTGAAATGTTTCCCTGTTTGTGACTTCTGCCAACTGCCAACCTGCCAACAAGTATGGAGAAGTTGCCAGAGCACCCAGAAAAAGGTCTCAATCCTGGTGGGACATAGAATAAAAATCCACCAGTTTTTGTCTCGGTGTGGCTCATTGTGCAGTGTCAATGACTAAACTATGGGGTTAAATCATCAGGGACACACAACACCACCAAGAAGGAACATATAGTCACTTTTACTACTGAAAAACCTTGTCATTTACAATTCACTTTGCTACCCAAAAAATCAGGAACAACAGTAGTCAGTCTAAGAAAAACTTCATGCAAATTTCAGATTTACATCAAAAGTGAGGTCTGAGGTCCCATTGCAATGACAGATACCGAGAGTGATGAATCTTACATTTGTGTATGAGCTTACCTTGTAATCTGGTACTTTGACATACTCAGAAGAAACCAGGAGAATGTTCTCAGGTTTCAAGTCAGTGTGAATAAGCGTAAGCTCATGCATGTCTGCCGGCAACCCCAACAATCCAACAAATCAGGAAACTCTGCCTTTGAGGCAGATACTAAAAGGCCCTACAGGGTTCACCACACTTGTGAAAAACAACAATCTCTAGGGTCTGTCACACTTTGACAACAGAGACTTATCTTCAACTTACAAATAAGCAGCTTGCGTTAGGAAAATAACAGTAGCCTACAGTTAAAAAAACAGAAGCTTTTGTGTTTATTTGAAACCTACATGCAACAGACTCCAGTAGTTGACGACCAAAGTCACGAACAAGGTCCACTGGAAATGGTCTGTAATTGTTTTTCCGGAGAAAATCATATAAGCTTGGACCCAGTCGTTCACACACCTGTGGCAGAAACAGAAACCAGCCATCAGATGGCTCCACCATCACATATCCAGATGAATATTCCATGTACAGGTAATATCCTCCATTTATGCTAAGATGTAATCAATAATGAATAATTGTTCAGATTAACCATAAAACATGACAGGAAGTAACAATCGTTTTGTAAATTAAAGCAACTTAAAGCATACAAGAGAAAACAACAAACAGTCTATCACAGCTGATGTTCCCCAAAACTCTTAAGACACCTATAATAACACCATGTGCTTGACAGAGAGAGAATAGGGATAGGATGGTGGGCATACAATGCAAACATGGTTGCGAAAATCAAACCAATCTTTCAAGAGCAAACAATGCCTGCACCCCCGACCCATTGCAATGAAACAAACAGGGTAATATGTGATAAAAATTAGGTCAAGGTCTAGAACAATCAGAGAGAAGCAATCACACTACAGCAGAACATCTTCAAAGATTGTCTGCCACAAACTACTGGGTCTAGAACATAAACAGGTATCAACCAAGAGACATCAAGGGTCTTCACGCATCATCTAAGAGAGGGACAACTTCCCTTGCCATTCTTGGCACTTTCACAACAAGTTTACAGAGATGATGACAATATTTTGAAAGATTAACAACTCACCGTGACCCTGACCTATCATTTTTGGCAAGAGTGCGAAGGACATCAATTTCTATCATAGCTGCATCACGGTACTTTTGCACACTGCGAATAACCTTGATGGCCACGTATTCCTGGGCGTCCCTATCCCAGCACTCCAAAACTCGCCCAAATGTGCCTGCAAATCAATGACCCTCCAAGTCCACCCAGTACTAATTAGAACCCCTAATATATCTGGAGTAGTCATGTTCATCAAGGAGTGCCTCTTCAGTTCCACAGACTCACATATTTTTAAACAATTTCTACTTCTAAATCATCCTCAAGAACTTCTTTGGTGTGCTCATCACAGAAACAGTATAAGTATGCACAGTTTAGAAGCACTTTATTAAGTTCTTCATTTAGATATATCCAAAGTGCTCTACACAGAAGTTGGACCATGAATGCTGTAGTATTGTGAGCCACTTCACAGACTGACAATTTGAGCCTAAATATCTTTCATAAGAATAGAGAAATCTCCATTCTCACAATGAAGAAGAAACAGCAAGGTTAACACTTCCTCAGGAAGCCGCAGAAAGAACCAAACTAGGGAAGACAGAAAACAAACAAAAAAACAAAAAACACACACCAGTATGAACAAAAAGTGCCAGTCTCACATCTGTTCAGGGACTATCAACAGTAGTATGTATGATAGTGACTTAACTATCACAACTTCCCCACTGACTTCATCAGCTCCCTACATTTGAGCCTAAACCCTAAAGAAAATTCTGATCCTTTGAGAAACAATTCACATGGTCCACACAACTCAATCCTAGAGTGCTGACTCTCAAGAGGTGCAATCAGTGATCTCCTCATCAGACACCTATCTATGAGATTGCAGAGAAATCTCTCTGAGGTTGACTCAACAACAATGAAGTCATAACCTTATGAGAGTTGGTCACAAAGTATCAAACCATCGCCTTCATCACACAGAGCAGTGATGAGCTGCCATGACTATCTACTGAATTCACCTTAGTATCTACCTGCTGCCCTGCTGATATGGGTAGATCCATGACGTCCTCAAAGACAGTAAATAGACTGTTAACAACCAAACAAAATCCGCACAAAATATGCACAATGTGCTCTTGAGATCAAAACATCAGGGGCAAATAAGAAGAGCTCACCTTCACCCATTTTGCTGATGATCTTGTCTGCAGTTCACAACCCAACCAAACAGGCACCACGACACAAGGTCATCAAAATATTGCGGCGCATTTCCGCAACTGAAGAAGCAGCACAGGCTTCTAAACCCTCTCAAGAATCTGAGCCTCCACCATAGACACGTAAGGCGGCAAGCAAGCGGGAAGTTATGGGGGACACTAGGAGGAAGGTTAGCAAAGTAAGATTACAGCGAGAGGTTATATTCTCTCCCAACTCAAACATGTAGTGCCCATCTTTATCATCCTCATGCCATGGTGGTGAGGCAACCCTAGCAGCAGCACCTCCATTGGCATATCCAAAACCAGCCCCTTGCAGAACTTCCCGTGCTCCTCCTAGATGCTCATAATGCTCAGTGATTACAGCCGTTGCCTGCTGCTAAAAACCCCACACAGCCAAGGTCAGATCGTTGTTCGCACCCTAACAACAACATCGAAAGCAAGCAGATAAAAGGACGTAAGCATCCAAATACAAGTATAGGAAGAAAACTGTGCTTCAACATTCCCCAACCCATCACCATGAATCTTCTTTCTCTTGATGAACTTTCTGAAGCTGATAACGACATCCTTGATGTACAACAACAATAAGGCGAGCAAAAACATCAACAAATCCGTCCAACTGGAGTTGTAAATACATTGTTGCACGACGACAGGTGGTGGTGTAAGGGTCAAGAAAGATGGAAGAAGCAAAGAAATCTACCTCATCAATTGCATCACTGCGATCACCATCATCCAGCAATGTGAGACGAGCACGCTTCTCAGGCCGGACCTCGTACATCGTCCGCTCCATGGCCTGCTGCCCTCCAACCCCCCACCCCTGGCTACCCCCCCTCTCTCTCGGTTTGTCTACCACAAGCCAACACGGCGTAAATCCTTCAAGCTTACAAACCCTAGCAAACCCTAGCAGAGAAGCATCAGCGATGCGTAACCAATCCCAGGCGGATGAAGCTGCGCTAAACAACCTGCAATAGAGTACAAACCCATCTTCGCCAGTCCTCTTCCCGTTCTTCTTCCTCAAGAAGAAACCCTAATCATCTCGAGAAGACAATGAAGGAGATTTATTTTTTTGGTGTGTATGGGAGAAAGAGACAAAGAGAGAAGACAGAGACAGAGAGACAACAACGCAGAAAAAGACTCGAAACTCGCAGACCAAACCACTGTAACCCCAAAAATTAAAAAAACTAGCGACCAGGACAGCAATCGTTCTTACTACACGGATCCACACTAGTTCGACGAAGCATCGATGCTCTCGACCTGAGATGCAAAACTCTTTGTCCGGATGCGCGCGCGGGCAGTGCAAGCTTCGCACACACAAGCGGCAAAATAGCTGTTGCGCTGCGCGGCTTGCGGGGCCCAATGCCCATCGCTTCTCATCCCAAATTTGTCATCCATGATCACCGTCAAACGCTGCTACATTCATCTACTCCCTACAATCATTCGTCTTTATTTTTTGATGGTATGCTCTTTCAGTCCCACCTCACACGTGTTAGGTTAGGTTTAAAAACTATTATTATTATTATTATTATTATTATTGTTTTTTTATTAAAATTAATTATTTCAATTTGTAAAATTCAAATTTTGGTAATTTTTCTCCCCAAAAAAAAAGTTGCTTTACATTAGGAAAAAAGAACTCCCAATTTTATTTTTTTAAATGACAAAAGTTGATGAATAAAATATTGGTGTAGGTAGATGGTGCCATGTAGGTGGTGTGATAAGTAGATAGGGGCACATAGGTGGGTAGTGGGTAGGTCTAGGCACGTTTGTTTGTGGGTAGAAATTAGGTGGGACCATGTAGGTGAGTGAGTAGGTAGGAAAATAGATAAAAAAGTAGGTTGGTAAGTAGAAAGATGGAGAGTCACTTTAGTTGAACATAAAAGAGGGCAAGATGGTATTTAGTATGTACTTGTGTTCTAACAATGTGGGGATGTACAAAGTGCATGTTTTCATTGATTCATAATATGTGCATTTCAAGGTGACTTTCAATGGGCATGAAACATGTAGTTTTGTTAGGTCATCTTCATTCATCAAAACTTTTAACCTTTGGAAGGGAAATTGTATTGCAATTTTTTGTCTTAACACCTTCCAACCTTTTCCTCTTGGGTAAATGATTTTTCTATCTTCAACTTTTGAACTTTTGTCAAGTCACATTATGTTTCCAATTCTCACATGTCAACCACCATTTCTTATTACATCAACTATTGTTTGTAGCTTCAACCTTCATCGACATTTTCATTATTTCTTGAATCATGCCTTTGCACCTTCATGTGCCCATACTTATGGACTTCCTAATTCACCAAAGTATTAACAACAATTGGAACGAGTGCCTTGTTTAGTAATTTGTGCCCACATTGACATTTTAAAAAGATTAATGTGGCATTATTATCCTTTTCAAATGTATGTTGAATTTGGTTTAATTTTCACAGGTTTTATGATCATGCTTTTTCTTCCAGCTTTTTTTCTTTCTCCCTTTGTACATGCGAGCTTGGGTTTTAAATTTAGACATTTTCGTTTCACTTAAGGTTTTCAAAAATCATAACTGTACTCAGGCGATTCCACTTGCTTTATGATAACAAATATCATGTGTTATTCAATTTGCTTTGGATTCAAAATCACTCAAACAAAATAACTTGACAGAGGTTATTCTTCTCATTGCAATCATATTATAATTAAAATTTTCATGATTTCTTCATGATTTTTTTCATTTCATTCAACGTGAGTTTTATATAAAAAACAATTTAAAATATTTTAGTTGTGTTTAAACTTATTTTAAGGCCTTTCAATAATGTAAAAACTAATTCACAAAGTGACACATCATTGATTTTTACAAATGATTAAAAAGAGGGGCAAGACTAACACACCCCAAACTCTTGAAAAGATTCAAATGCAAGTCCCAAAGTGAAAACAACGAAAGAAAAAAAATGGAGGGCACATTCATTAATTCGCAACACTTTGAGGGTAAAAAAGGCGCACTAGAGTTTTGAGATGGAAATTAGGACAAATGACAAGCGGGTAAATTATACTTATGGATCTACACAAACTAAATAACAAATTGGTTAATGCATAATATGAGCACTTTTGGTGCACGAACGAACCACGAGCATACACAAATTCATAAGATTCATCACAGTCCAAACTTGGGGGAAGCCACCACCTTCCCCCTTATACTATTATCTATGATTGGTCATGGGGCATGCACGCAAATGTCATTTTTTTTAGGACTCCCAAGTTGGGAGTTTCGGAATTCTCGAAATTATGACTCTTGCCATTTTGGGCACCCATAAAAAAAATTTGTAGACCTTCGATTGAGGTGAGGTCTAAAGCAAAGTTGTAACTCTCATCAATAACTTTCCAAAAATATGTGGCGTGCCTTCTACACACATGTAATTTAGGGCGATTTCCAACTTTTAGTGGTCAAAAGTCAAATTGACATTTTAACTTCTGAATTTTCTTTCAGCCATAACTTGTGTTATAAGTACTCAAGTGGATCATACAAACCCATTTTAGATATCTACATCTTAAAAAATTTCAATGGTATAAAAAATTCTTCAATCCAATGAGTTTTGACCCCTCAAATTGCTTCCTAAAAAATTGAAATTCCATAAGGACTCTAACTTCCAAAGTAGGAGTTCACTTGGGAATGTGTGTGTTCATTCCCTCACACTCTCTCATATTCTTGGGAGTGTGAATGTGATTATCAGGTTACACTCTTAATTTGCATCTTTCCATCACTACTAGAAATCTTGTCATTTGCAACCAGTCACTATGCAACTGGCATGCAACTGGTTGTCGTTTGTAACTATCTTGGTCATGTTTGTAACTACAAATTTAGTATTGTATAATTTTTGGGCCATATGGTTGTGTGTGCAACTAACATGCAACTAAATGTGTACAACATGGACACGTGTCATAAAAATAATGGCCTAAACTTATACATACTTAAATATTATACTTAATATATCTATATAGGCTATATATAATAGTATTATGTACCTCTAGTACTAAGGTTAACCCCATGTTAACTTAGGCTA
>Ga0116231_10007863_pt1 | contig 19156 bp, 15 predicted proteins | sample S1TSphgellanicum_2_FD_89695 | JGI IMG/M metagenome (GOLD analysis project Ga0116231, IMG submission 89695) | Host-associated microbial communities from peat moss isolated from Minnesota, USA - S1T2_Fd - Sphagnum magellanicum MG | ecosystem: Host-associated > Plants > Peat moss > Unclassified...
CGTTGCCCTTCTTCACTCACGCCATATTGCCGGATCAGGCTTTCGCCCATTGTCCAAGATTCCCCACTGCTGCCTCCCGTAGGAGTCTGGGCCGTGTCTCAGTCCCAGTGTGGCTGATCATCCGAAAAGACCAGCTAAGCATCGTAGGCTTGGTCAGCTTTTACCTAACCAACTACCTAATACTACGTGGGCTCATCAAACAGCGCTTTTTAGCTTTCATTCATTCAGGATTTGGCCCAAACTGTTTGGCAGATTCCCACGTGTTACGCACCCGTTCGCCACTTTGTTTTCATTTTGACTCGAAAACAACGTTCAACTTGCATGTGTTAAGCATATCGCTAGCGTTCATTCTGAGCCAGGATCAAACTCTTTTTTTTAAGTATGATTTTTTACACAGAAGTAGGTTTTGAACCTACCAAACTTCCAATATAAAACCTCTGCGTATCACTAATTAAATCATTATCATACTAAAGTTTACTACCCATAAACCAAAAAGGATTCACTATGTAGAACCTTTGGTCCAATCAACTTGTTATGCTTTCGCATTACGTAATTACGTAGTGATTGCAAATTGATTGCAGATTGCCAGTATGCTATGCTGTATGGAGTACCACGGTCTTCACTGTAGGTGGCCTTGTCTAGCTTTCATCTTTCAATATAAAGGTGAATAATTTTAATAAAGAACAGGGCGCGAAGCGCATCTTTGTTGCTCTTGATCCTAATTCCCAAATTCCCTTTTTTGCTGTATCCTGCTTCGAGGCTCTGCCAACATTGCAATAAACCTAGTTGTTCACAGTGAAGCGAAGCAATGACGTAGATTTCGACGAAGGCTTCGTTTCGGTTTTGATAAGAATTATATTTTTGGGCTGTAGTTTTTTGAGGCTGCAAGATTAATCGCAATTTTGAATCCAAGCCGTCGTTATTTATCTATGATTATTCATGGCTATTCCTCATGGAATTACTTAGTTAATAACATAATTAAAAAATTAATAATCTATTATGTTGAATGGTTAGCTTTATAATGCAATTACATGTAATTGCATTATAAAGCTAACCATTATAAAGCTTTATAAATAAGGTGGACAATAACCGACTTACCCCCCTGGCTTCGAGCGAGCATGAAAAAATTGAAACACTCATAAAAGTCCACCAAAAAAATATTTTCGAGCAAAGAACAACAAAAAAGAAACTGAACGAGATGATAGTGGATTTTCCACTAACCCAAAAATATAGTTTTTTTTATTAGCCCTGGTTCTTTTGTATGTTGATCAATAACATCCTAAGCTTTCATCAACTATTCATTAGGGAACATAAGCCAAGGTGTAGCGCAGTCTGGTAGCGCATCTGTTTTGGGTACAGAGGGTCATAGGTTCAAATCCTGTCACCTTGAGTCAAAATCAAAGTCAACTAAAAACATGAAAATCAATCGACCGTTATCACCTCATCTTACCATTTATAAGCCACAACTTACTTCTACTTTTTCCATTTTCCATAGAATTTCTGGGGCTTTCTTAGGGGCAGCCGTTAGGTCACCTGTGATTACAACAAAGGCACTACTGCTCGAAGGGCTCGAGGCTTACTCGACGGCGAAAGGAGCAAAGCATGCCACAGAAGCAGCAATAAGGAAGATATATTCGTCGGCTAATTTATCGGCCTGCAATAATACTTCGCGGGCCTGCTGGCGCTTGCTAAATGAAATATATATATATATTTTTTTATTTAGCACGAGATGATAGAGCTTCTATAAAGAATCGGAGTTCTTTTCGGGTCAGCCTGCCCTACAGCGAACCGGTGCGGAAACGCACGCGGGGAATCGCACTAACACTGTTATGCTTTCAGCCTGCTGGCGGCTAAGAACGGTAAGGACAAAAAAAATAGATATATTTTTTACGCATGGAAGCAGATTACCCACCTATTCGGGGACAAAGAACTAAACGACATCTTAAGCGCTATAGCTCACAGGTAATACCGGCGAGATCCAACCGTACACTATGGTCCGAGTTGGAAGTCAGAGGACCCATAGTACCTGCTTGAAAGCTTTAGTATTCAGTAGAAGGCGAAGGGGTCTATGCACCTGCCAAACCAGGCAGGTTTTACTCTCCAAAACTCGAAAAAAATCAAATGTATTTGAGGGCCTAGCAAATATATTTATATATTTAGATTTTTTGTCGCGCCCTATTAACATCAAGATGTTAATATATTATATATGATGATACATCCAGTGCCACTCATAATTTAATTAGTAGATGGGAAGAGCGATCACCCACCCAACAAGCCGGAGTCAATGGAGCCCGTGCAGGTCGGAACAAAAAGGAGAGTTAGTGAGCCGTATGATGGGAAACTATCTCGTACGGTTCGGAGAGCACTTAGTAGGCAGGAGTTAATTATCACTTCTTACCGAAGTTTGACTCTATCCACCATGGTTTTTTTTAGTATTCTTCTCCTGAAAATAGGCGATCTTAACCTTACTTCTTATTATTTTTATTGGTATGCTTTTTCCTTCACTTTCTATTTCCATTGGTTGATTTTAAGCGTAGTCAATTTCACTTTATTGGCCTTGTGCTATCATATGAGTAATGGAATTCGTCATTTATTGTGGGATCTGGGTCTTTTTTTAGAATTATCCAAAGTATATACTTCTGGAATTATTATGTTATTCTGTGCAGCTTGTTTAGCTGTATTGAATATTATCCGATTCTATTTTTCGTAAGCGCAGAGTACGATACCCCCTAGAGGCGAAACAAAAATATATATAAATATATATTTTTGTTTCCTGATTGGCTCGGCGATGCCCTGGAATTGGGCCTGCCTGATCTCGCAAAGGGTTAACTAAAATGAGCCTACAACTTGTCCCAGTACTATTTCAGCCGACAGGATACTTTCTAGATAGGCGGAGCCATATGACGGGTGATTGTCACATACGGTTCTATAAGAGGGAGCCGGACCAAAAAGGCCAGTTTCCTCTTACTTTTGAAAAAAAAGGTGAAAAGCAATGAAAGCTCATAGAGAGACCTTAGGGCATTGGCTTCTTCAAAGAATGACTGCCGCTTCTCTAATCCCAACCATTCTTATATCAAATGTTTCCACTTTGATTCTGTTAAATATTTTGTTATTCTGGCATATTCATGTGGGAATCGAAGAGATTCTGACAGATTATGTTCACCATGAAATAACACGAAATTGGATTTTAATTCTTTTCAGAGTCTTCTGTTTAATAATTATCAAATATGTTTTTTTGTCTTTTGTTTTTTAAAAAACTTTATAATCATCTGAAGATTCGGATGGTGCTATAAAGCAAGAATAAGCGCAGAAAGCGCAGCAAAATATATGTATTGATTGGCTAAGGAAGCGGCGTGTGCTTGGTTTGAAACCGAGTTGGCTTTTAAAAAAGAGACTCTTATTATGGATCTAGTAAAATATTTAACATTTTCTATGATTCTTTTTCTTTTGGGTATTTGGGGGATTTTTTTAAATAGAAAAAATATTCTTATTATGTTAATGTCAATTGAGTTAATGTTACTTGCAGTCGATTTGAACTTCCTGGTATTTTCTGTTTATTTGGATGATATGATGGGTCAATTATTTGCTTTATTTGTTTTAACGGTGGCAGCTGCGGAATCCGCTATTGGGCTGGCCATTCTGGTTATAACTTTTCGAATTCGCGGGACTATTGCAGTGGAATTTAGGGCGACCGTTCGCGTCGCCTACAGTTATTGTTTAGCCATATGGAGAATATTTGCAGTCCTGCGCTAGCAGCCATATAGCAAACCACGCGAGACGCTATTCCGCGTGCCGGGCATAGAGCTTACCCAACCACCGTGTAAACGGGTGGGAACCACAGCATGCTCTAGAAACGTAATTGGGAGGAGAAAGAGAAAAGAAGCTTTTAGGGAAGTTAGGTATGTTTTTTAGGCTTTCAACTTGCTTTTTGGCTGTCCCGGAAAGCGCAAAGCGCCTTTTTTGGCCCCGAAAGGCCGCGGGCAGCGTTCAAAGAATACGTTTGAGAGCTGCGGTCCCCTTCTTTACTCAGCGAGTAGAAGATTCAAATAAAACGCAGCGGAGAGCCCATAGCAAAAAAATTTTATTTTTTTTTTGAACAAAGCCTGAATACAAAGCAAACAAATGACTTTAGCCCAAACGACCCAAGACCACTACGCTAGCCTGCTATTGTATGAGATGAGCCCCTGCTCTAGCAAATCGAAGTCTTTTTCGGTCAAACTGGACCTGCAGTTAACCACAAGGAACTCCCCTGTGGTTATGCACACAAGTGCACGCTGTTAAGCTCTCAGTCTGCCATCGATAAATTATGGTAAGACCAGAATAAAAAAAGAAACCCTGCGGACATTGCAGGGCCTGCACTAGGGAGCAGATTACCCAAATTAATGGGGACGAAAGACTAAACGACATCTCAACGCAAAACGGCTTTAAACCAAAATTAGCCAAGAACTGTAGGCAACACCGGTGAAGTCCACTTCAGTTAGCTGAATGAAGGTGGATGGCAGAGGGCCCATAGTACCCGCCTGAACCCTAGCAAAAATATTTTTTTCGCTAGAACTGCTAGCAGAAGGGAAGGGGCCTAAGCGTCTGCTGTACCTTGGCAGACTATATTCAACCAAGTTCTCTAGCCAGGCTCCTACAAATCTCAAACGATATTTGTTCGGGAATGAAAAAAAAGCGATTTGGGGGGGCTGCCGCTTTTTAATGGACTTTTGGATTCTTAGCTTTTGTAAAGCTATGGAAACCTATTCGGACCTGCAAAACATCGTAGACAACCTAGACTTATGAATCATGGCTTATGCCCACTAGGGGCGCAAAACCTGGATCGATGACATCAATACCAGACAGAACGAGACCATTGATGGGACAAGAAACTGTCTACAAAGCGGAGTACGCTAATCGGAAAAAGTTCAGCACAAAGCGAATCTACGCGCTGCGCGCCGTCATTCGCTATGCGAACGAAGCAGAATAAAAAGCCGAAGGTGAAAAACGCTATGCCTTTCTGTTTTGAAGACCTATTTTCATCTGAAGGTTGAAGTAGAACCAATAGCAAAAAAATATATATATATTTTTGCGCTATCACGGACACCCAGGTGGAAGCCTGGAAACAATCTGTGAGTAGGAGAGGTACTCCACGCAAAATATGAGGCCAAAAAATCCTCACTATCGGGATATACTAAAACCCATACTGTCTTCAATGCCAGCTTACTGGCATCCTTGTCAGAAACCCTAGCTTGACTATCTAAAATTCGTTCGATGTGCTCTAAACTACAGAGCAAACTCTGCTACCAAGAATCCTACAGCATAACTTTATCGATGACTAAAATGCCGCGTAATTGCTCTTTGCGCTTCCTCCATTATATCGTAAATCTGAATAGAATGCACCATGTCCAAAGTATTAAGGACGGGCCCGGAATAGATAATGAAAAAAAAATTTTCGTTGTTTTATTATCTATTGCTAGACTTCCTCATTATCGCTATAGTGAAAAAGCAAGTTGCTTTATGGTACTTAAGCCACTTGGGGGCCAATCACTAGAAAAACAAGCCAGAATCTAACGACGAAAGCAAATTCGAATAGAGGTTGAATTGGAGAGCCGTATGATGGGAGACTATCTCGTACGGTTCGGAGAGGGCTCAAATACCAAAGCATTCAATATGTTTCTGGGAAAGTTCCACTTTATTTAATTGCATGAAAGGATAAGCACAAAAACAAGTGCTTTGTCTCTATTTTTTAGATACGGAGTATGTGGGATGGGAGAGGCAGGATTCGAACCTACGTAGAAAACCTTCAGCAGATTTACAGTCTGTCGCTTTTAACCACTCGGCCACTCTCCCCCAAAATAAATAAGAAATTATTTATTTATAAATTGGTCAATCCACGCGTGTATGTATGGTATGTAACCTTTAATGGTTTTACACTAATCGATAGATGCATGTACCGTTGGTATATATTATTGAGTCATTCATTATGCACTTTCTTTAAGCATCCTACAGGATTTGAACCTGTGACCTTCAACTTAGAAGGTTGTTGCTCTATCCAACTGAGCTAAGAATGCAGTACAATACTAACCTTCATTCATTTGTGAACTGCAAAGAAAGAAGCTTCCTTTTTTTTTCTCTTCCGCTGTCTTCGTATAACGAATGAAGGGCGCGCAGCGTAGGAATGGCGCCAGCTCTCTACCAAGTGAAAATCATACATAAAGCAAAAAAAAAAATATTAAAAATATTTCGCTTGATAATTTGGACAGAGGAAAGAAAGACATAGAAAAAAGAGAATAGCGAGCAAAAAAAATATATATTTTTTTTGCTCGCTACGTGCCTCAACGCATTCCATTTTCTGTTCTATCCTCTATTCATTCACTTGTTCCGAATGAACTCCTTAAAAAAAGAAAAACAAGAAAGGCTTAAATAAAATATACATATTTTTTTTTGCCACAAGCTCTTTAAAGCTTTAGCCATAGATTCCCTGTGGCTGTTTGCGCTACATGCTACGCCTTTTGCTTAATTTAATCTAAATGCTCAGCTGTAAGATGGTTTTAGTACATAGTAATTGCATTATGATGAATGAGTACCCTCAGATGTAGTAAAATGATAAGGGCAAACCCCTAACCACTAATAAAATGGAAATAGAATATTGGCGGGGCCTTATGATTGATTGCACACTTTACCGCACGCAACAAAAGCCAACCCAACGTTTTTTTTCCTTCTTATTGGGTTTAACACACGACGAAATATCACGAATTTTTTATTCAAAACTATTCTGAAAGAAGTTAGAATTCGTTTTTTTTGGATATTTATTTGCTTTAGTTTAACATGGTTTACGTGTTATTGGTTCTCAGAAGATTTGTTTTTTTTGTCAGCGAAACCTTTTCTTATTCTTTCTTATTCAGGTTTTATCTGTACACAATTAACGGAGGCCTTGAGCACGTATGTTACTATTTCTTTAATATCATGCTTTTACTTTTTATTTCCTTTTTTAAGTTATCAAATTTGGTGTTTTTTGATTCCCAGTTGCTATGAAGAACAAAGAAAAAAATACAACAAATTTTTTTACTTAAGTGGTTTTTGCTTCTTCCTGTTTTTTTTTGTCACTTTCGTTGAGGTAGTTCCCAATGTTTGGCACTTTTTATACGAATTAAATAAAACATCAACTAATCTGCTCATAATAAAGTTACAACCTAAGATTTTCGACTATATTGTATTAACTGTTCGTATTTTGTTTATTTCATCAATATGCTCTCAAGTACAGGTACTTGTGATCTGTGTGCTAGAATCAAAAGGTATTTTTGTGAAAAGCTGCATAAAAAATCGTCGTTTTTTTATGGTTCTCTCGCTTTTTACGGCAGCTTTTCTAACACCTCCAGATATCTGGTGTCAAATTGTTGCTTGTTTATTTATTTATCGTATAATAGAGTTGACCATTTTTTACGCATTGATCATACAAGTTTATAAGAAGCAACTAGCCCTTTAACCGAAACTGGCCCATGGCCAGGAACCAAGGCCGCAAGGCGCAACAAAAATCTATATTTTTTTTGATCTTTGGCCCAATTTTGCTTGCTGCTATGCACCAAGCTTTAACCATCTATCTATCCTCCCTCTCTTTGTCCGGCCAGCTTTTTTCTTTCTTTTTTCGGGTGATGCGAGAAGGGGAGGCGCAGAAGCCCAACAGCTTCTTTCGCGCCTCGCCGCCCCCCCCCACCCTAGATGGTTTATGGTTGATCTGGATCCAGTTAAGCGCAGCAAGGCGACGCCATCAAGCAACAAATAAGCGCTTCGCCGAAATGGCTCTAGGAACTGCTCCGCGACGCCTACTATGCCGTAGTCTTCGCCAATTGGATATGATATGACCGGGCTTGCTTATAGCTGTTACAAAGCTAGCTGAAACACAGCAAACGAAAGTATTTTTCACTTTGCACTACTAACGAAAAGAACTCCCCCGCTGGCTACGCTCCTGTTCAGCCCCGAAGACGTAGAGAAAGACGAAGCCGATAAAGCATAAAACGAATGCTCCGTCTGCTCGGGCATACGAGCTTTACTTTTTCTTCTGGAGCAACCGTAGTATTGTCTTTATGTTCATGGCAAAAAGCCAAACGTGTTTCGAAGAAATAAAAAGATTTCCCATAATATATATATTCTTTTCAATATCTACGAGGGCTACGCCCCTCTGTTATTGCTCTGCCAATAAATAATTTACGTACGTTGCTGCTCTAATCAAGAAGGTCTAGATCTATGCTATAAGGGAATTGTATTTGTTGAGGTTCATATAATACTACGGCTTTTAGTGTTTTATAATTTACCTCTAAATGAGTAGGTTTCATTCTCCATATTCGCTTACTTTGAAGATTCTGTCTTATTTTTGATTTAATGAAATATAAAAAATTCTCTTGAATAGATATAAGATCACCGTTAGATACTTGAAAACCAGGAATATTGACCATTTTATAATTGACACAAATTTTCTTATGACTTATTAGCTGCCGTGCTTGAAAAATAGTTAAACAGAAATTAAGACGAAGCAGAATAACGTCCAATCTTTGTTCTATATCGAATAACAAACTGTTTTTTTTATCTAGATAAGTCTGCGTTTCAGACCTTTGCATCTTTTTAATGGGTAATTTTCCATAAAAAAGGGACAACTTTTGTATAGTTTGTAATTGTTTGGAAAAGTCAGATTGTTTTTTATTTGTTTTTTTTCGAAGCTTTAAAATAATGGCTTTTTGTTTTTGAGTAAGTTTTTTGGTCTGCCAAACATTTTCTGAAATTTGACGACAAGTTTTAAATCTTGATGCAGGCATATGAAGTTGATTTGGTTTTTTTAGCCATTGCGGATAACGGGAATCGAACCCATATCTCCTGCTTGGAAGGCAGATAATTTACCTTTAATCCATATCCGCCTAAAATTATTCTTCATTTTTTCTCGCTTTCTCCTCTGAACTTTCATTTACATAGTAAATTAATATTAAGTTGATTATTGCTTATTTTGAGCCGATAATCTTATTAAGATAAGGATGGATGTCTGAGCGGTTGAAAGAGTCGGTCTTGAAAACCGAAGTATTGAGAATACCGGGGGTTCGAATCCCTCTCCATCCATTAATGGGGTAATTAGTTGTGTTTGAAACAAAATTTTTATTTTGTTGGTTGAAGCATGTAACCTTTACAGATCTTAACGTTGTGTAATCATTTTGCAGAATCAAAACAGTGTAGGCAAAAACAAGATATTTGCTTTATAAAAAAAAATATATAATCATTATTTATGATGATTCATTCGACAAAAAGTCATAGTCTTCAGCTTTTGGCTCTGTGTCTGGTAGCTGAAAAATAAGGCAGTAGCCTGAAGAGCTTAAGGAGAGCTTTCCCCAGCAGGGCAACGCATTAGTCGTCGCCCTGTGGCGTGGCTTAGCTCAAGGCGCAACACTGAGCCATGCGGCAAAACGCGCCACGGAGCGAGCAGGCAAAGGCGCCAGCTTCGTCCTTAGCTAATAGCATGCATCGACAGTCTGTGCCAGGTCGCAGGCCACTGGCAACCTAAGGGCGCAGCTCAAATGGATAGGCATAAATAATAAAGGTATCATGAAGAAAGCGCCAATAAGATTATTTGGGACTCCTCGACCTGGAGAACAGAGAGAGTAGAGTTGCTCTCCATCCAAATTGCTTGTTTGTTTATTTAAAAAACTGTTAGTCAGTTTAATTGCTAGGGTTGGCAACAAACGAGTAAAGAAAGCACCTTCTTTGTTGTTTAGTTACTCTATTGTTCCGAAAGAAGAAGATTAGAAATAAATGCATTTGAGCGGAGTCGACCATAGACTCTGCAATATTGGGTCGATATAAGGCGTTAAAACATAAAATCCAACATATATATATAGTTCAGGACAATTCCATCGTGCACTGGACCGAAATATATAGACGTCACAATCTGTATAGTATTGAGTAAATCAAAAATTTGCGTGTTTTTGTAAAAAAACAAAATATCATCACGCACCCAACCACAATATAATATAACAAGGACAACAATAAGAAATAACATAATAAATTCGCCAGTATGCCAATCAAATCACATACAAAAGAAACTACCGGCACTGGTGGTTCATTGCGTAAGAGCAAGGACTCAAATACAATGCTTCGCCCTATTTCAGCGCGGCAGAAAGATACAATGCTTAGATAGTACCTTTCGGACACCCGCGAACGCAAAAAAAGATATAACTTATTTATGGACCATTAATAAGCAAATTTAATCTACTTTATTCCTACAGTAATGAACCATGAGAGATAACTTTATCCACAGGCACGATTAGAGAACTACAAAACACAACATAACCTACAGAGCCTTTGGTCCAAATATGATGTGACTTCGATTATAGTTCGACAAGAGTTTGACTCATCCATGTGACTGTAATTATCGATTGGCAAGAAACAATGCGGCAATCCATGGACCGTTGAGGCATCATCTGAAATAGTCTTGAGGCCATGAGGGGGGTCTGATAATTAGAGAAAGAATAAAAAAAAATTTACGCAGATTGAACCAAGTTTTGGCGGATATGATGGAATTGGTAGACATGCCAGGTTTAGGTTCTGGTAACCATAATGTTTGTGGGGGTTCGAGTCCCTCTATCCGTACAAGTCGGAACTTGACGTTCTGCAATAACTAGGGCTCGGTCGGAGACCCACTGCGGCCTTATCTTTTCCTAGCCCCTATTTGTTTAGCAAATATAGCCTACTATATAATTATTCTTTCTCAGCTAATGCTGCTTCTCAAGATATTATGAGTGCGACCGGCTATCGTAGATTGTTGAGCTGCACTCGGCATATTCAACTAATGGAAGTTGGGTCACTTCGTGACCACAAATCTACGCAGGAGTCAACTGAATATAGATGAAGGATGAAGGTACCCGAGCCACAGCACATAAAAGCACAAAGTATGCCGATATTATGAAGCGATGACAATAGAATAACATAATGATTCTACAATTTTTCCTGAGTAATCTAAGTTCAAAGCTAACTCTAAACTCTGCCTTTATCACAAGACATAACGCTATGACAATCATTTTCAGAAACTTATCTTTCCTTAAATTATGATTATTACTAGCGGAAGTTACAAGGCTCCAAGAACAAGTATTTCTTTAACATTATTATTTCCCATTTAATTCAAATATATCATTTTGATATATTTGATATTAATATGACATGCGTTTTATAATCATAACCTACTTGTGCGGGAGGGACCGCAGTGATCGCACCATCCTCTAATCACTGCGGTTATTTTTCTGTCTCTAACACCTAAAAAAAAGGCTTAGTAATTCAAGTGCTTAAGTTGTAAGATCAATATCAAGATTAAGTGTAACCAGATTGCTTGATCTTCAAATATAGATCCCTATGATGTTTTGAATCTTTTTATTAAAGATTTACGGCCGGAGCCTTCACCCAAATTCATAGACAGCTTTATAACAAAATTTGACAGCGGATCGAACACGAGTCGTGATCAAACTGTTTTTGGGAATTGTGAGAGAAGCCATACTGCTTAATTGGCAAAAAAATAATATACGTTTATTCATCAGAAGTGTGCTCAATTCATAAATCAGATTATAAGCTATTATGTGCTCTATTTACTATGTATGCAGAAGAAAACGACTCAGGCTTAAAGTTATAGATCCTTCATTCACGATATAGATGAATGATTCAGTTATTAAATAATATTGTATATTGTAGGAGAACATAACTAAATTACCCGCCCTTGCGTCGTTTCATTATAAGCCATTGGCGCAGTGGGAAGTGATTTCGTTTTTGTTTTAGGTGCGTAGCACTTTGTAAGCTTTACAAACAAAGGCCGTAGGTAGACTTTTTGGAGTATAGCCAAGTGGAAAGGCTTCGGTTTTTGATACCGACAGGCAAAGGTTCGAATCCTTTTACTCCAGATTTATGTAATTCCCAATTTCATACATATTAAAAAAAAATATATATATATTTTTTTTTAATTCCAATGCAATCTATAGAAAGCCAGCTGGCGTAGAAAACTACACAAGCCTCCCAATGAAGCCAGAATAAAACCTATCCAAATACAGAAAATAAAAGGTAGTTTCATTATGGTAATATACCAGCCTGTTTCGAAACTTCCAGTTCCAATCAGAGCATATAGATCCGTAAAAAGATTGCTATGTATAGCGACTTTGGTAGTGCTTGTTTCTTGATTAGAAAAAGAGAATCTTTTTTCTGGGAACACAGTCAACCAAAGTGGGAAACTATTATGTTCGCGATTTCTCCATGATCTGTCACCATGGAAAAAATGAAAAAAAAAATATATATATTTTTTTTCAACTTCTTCATTCTGGTACAGGGGCGCAGCAATTGGCAACAAGTCGATTATGGCACGAAGTGATCCATCATGCTCAAAAATGAATGGGTTTTTTAAAGACGGTTTATAAATAATTAAATTACCACAAATGGAATGAAAAGTAGGTCCATGTAATTGATCAATACCTCGCAAACAACAACGTTCCTTCCCTATATATAATTCGGAACCCAAAGGCAATAATTGAGTAAACTGTCTCTTTTTTGTGTTAGTCAACCTAAGCCGCAGCATTACTGCAGGGGCTTGGCTTCCGAACCGTACGTGAGCCTACGGCCTCATACGGCTCTTCTCAGGGGGAACCTGAAACCCGAATAATAAAGCAGAGATTTAAATGCCGTCTGCCTATCGGTAAAAAAAAAATATTTTTTCTATTCATTCTGCTCATACGAACTCTCCACCATTCGTTATGCTGCGCCCCGAGTCCCCGCGTCAGCCTTTCCTCCGAGATTTACTTCACTAACGTAAGCAAAGTAAGCGTTTGTCCCAAAGGTTTTGTCTTTTCGGGAGAATCCTGTTCCCACTAGCTTACGGCCCGGCTGGCCTGCCAGTTTTAGTGGAACTTAGTGAGAATTATCCCGTTCCCTGGTTAGATTGTTGGATGTGAGATTTACTCCACGAGGAGCAGTACGAACGTAGATGATATCATCACGACCTCTCTTTTCGTATCGCTGGGAATGCTTAACGCCACTTCGCCAACTAGCGTTACCCGCGGCCTTTCTTGCCATTGGCAAGTCTCTCAGTGTGGTCAGTACTAGGTGTTTTTGAGCAACGAAGCTTATACCCATTCACATTAGTTCATCCTAAGTCCTTGAACCTTTCGCACGAATTTGGGAAGAAGCCGTCTTCCTATCAAGGTTCAAGAGTCGACTGAGCATCTCAGCGGCGGGATTTAGAACCCGAATTCAACCAGAGTTCACGCCTACATGGCGTGGGCTTAAAAACGATGATGGTCGCACATAAGCCGCCGGGTCGCACGACAGAATAACACCCATAATAAAGATGCAAACTCCTCCATGTGAAATTTTCATAGTCATGGGAACTTTTCGAAAGTCATGATCAACATCCATCAGTCTTTTTGGTAAGGCGCGAACAATAAAAAATCTATTCCAATCAAAGCGCTGGGCGCTTTCTTGGTTACACCCTACGGGTGTAACCAAGAAAGCGCCCAGCGCTTTATTTTCTTCAGGGACAGAATAATCAGCTTGCGAAAGAGCAAGCAGAGAATAAAAAGCCAAAATTTTGGCTTTTTCGTTGAGGCCGAAGGTTTTTGAAAATTGCAGCAAATAAATCAAAAATATTTTTGATTTATTTGAGAAAAATAAAAAGTAAAACTTTTCTCTCTTTTCATTTTTTCGTTTCTCCTTTTCGTTAGGCCAAGAAAGCGCCAAGCGCTTTCTTCTCTGTGCCCGCTTACGCGCTTTTATCTTTTTCATTCTAGGCCTACGCCCTTTGTTCGCCAATGTATCGCGCCTATATTTGAATGATAAGGAGAATGTACAAAATAATAAAAAACAAAGCACACCACAAAAAGATTCTAAATATGACAAGTCTCCCAGAAATTTGAAAATAAGAAAATTGAGAATGAAAATAAAAAATAAAAAAAATGCATTTTTAGCTCTAGTTTTTAGAGAGCTTTTTTCAATTATGTTGGGTAATAGAATGGGTCTTGCTATTACCAAAACTATCCTTTCTGTTTCGTCCATAGAGCGTATGAATCCCCTGGAATGTACATGAACCAGAACCAATAATAAAGAGGTAAAAATAGGTATTATAGTACCATGATAAAAAGGAGCACCTGTGGAAACATCTCTACTTACCAACCATTGGAATAGTATGGGTGCTGCCGTACCACAAAGCACAAGCATAAAGATAAGAAAAAAAAAAAAGTTCTGTAGTTGGACCATCTGCTCTATTTGTTTCTAGGATTTTGCTTCTTCAAATAAGAGGATACGAAATAAAAAACTCAAAATTTAAGCAAAAAAATACTTTTTTTGATATGAGTGCTTTTTTTCAATTTTTAGGCTTTATTTTATCTTCCTCAGCCTTCCGCGAACGCTTCGCGCCCCTTCGGTACAGTACCTCCATAGCCATAGCTCCTGGAAGGCGCGGAATCTTCGCATAGCAAATAAAGAAAAGCCAAAGGTTTCACACAAGGGGCCGTGTGGAATCGAAATTAAGCTAGCTTTTTATTTATTTGGCCCGAAAAAAAGGGTAGCTTTCTTTATTTAGGCATTTTACTGACTTTGTATACAATGACTTTGTCATGGCCTTCTTCGCCCCCCATTAGCTTTAATAAACGAATAAATTTGCGCGAGTGCACGAATAGAGTGCTTCGCCGCGAATACCATAAGATCTGGTTTACGGTTTTTGGGGCCGTTAGGCTTTGGTTCGATGATGAATCAAATAATGCACCAACTAGCCTGGTACTTGATTGCTGCTTCATTTGAAAAAAAGACATCAAGGATATGCTAGTAATTAGAAGAAAAAAAAACCATAAAAAGATTCCTCGTGTAGAATCTGTCGCAAAACTATGAACGGAAGCTAGCAATCCAGAACGTACGAAAAAAGTTCCTAAAATACAACATAAAAAAGTAACCATATTAAGGAACAAGGTCCAATAATTCAATTTAGGTAAAATTACTGAATGAATACAAGCTGTAGCCAATACCCAAGGCATAAAAGAAGCATTTTCTACAGGATCCCAAAACCACCAACCACCCCAACCTAATGCATGATAAGCCCACCAACTTCCTAGCAATATGCCTACAGTTAGAAAAAACCAACATGTCAAGATCCAAATTTGAATTTGTTTCCACCCATGGTATTCTGGGCCAGATACCACTGGATTCGCGCCGTGAATCCAACCAAAATGCAAAGACGCAGTATTTGCTTTACGAACAACACACTTCGTGCGCTCGCTCCTCGTGAGATTCAGCCGCTCTTTCGGCCAAAACGAAGAAGGCGCCGCCAAGTGCCGAAGCACTAGCAGGCTCCTATTGCGTAGCGAGATGAAAGCAAAACTGGGATGGAGAGAACAGGGATTTTCAAATATATTTTTGATAATTTTTTTTGCATTCTCCCGGGTAATCAGCCTGTTTGTTATGCGGGCTTCAATTAAGAAAGCGTCAAGCATTTTATTATCTTTGGTCTTGCTTTCCCTTTGCATTGGCAAATAGGGTGCAAAGATACCGTTCATTATTTTAAATAGACATAAGCAAAAGCCAATAGCACTGGCAACATATCCTGCATAAATGCAAGGAGGATGTATAGCTAATATAGGATCTTGTAAAACAGGATTTAATTCTGCAAGTGATTTGGTACAAACAAATGAAATTCGAACAAAAGGATTGGAACTTGCTAATAAAAAAATCGAAAAAAATAAAGCAATGCCCATATAAATTCGCCGTTCATCAATAAACGAAACTTTATCTTTTGCATTTCGTGCCAAAAATAAAAAATCTAGATTGTTCCATAAAACGTAAAGCAAAAAATAAAATCTAGATTTTATTTTTTCAAACTCTTTCCACCTTTTAAGCCCTACGGGCCTTTTATTTTCTCTTGCATTCGCACCATTCTCTAACCTTTTATCTGAGGGCTCTTGACCGAAACCTAAGGGCGCTACTTTGAATTGGCCCTTAAGAGAGCTTTTACAATTTATGGTACCAAACAGGTTCTGCAACAAATGACGTCTGAATCGTTTATTTTCTTTCTTCGTGAGGGAAGCGAAGCGAAAAGCCATTAGCGGTCTGCGAAAAAAAAATATATTTTTACTGCACCCTCGTTTTGAAAGATTGCAGGGTCGAGCCCAATAACCGAAAAAAAATCCATAAAAACTTAGGATCCAACACCATAATAACAAACTGCCCTCGTGATTAGACCATGTTCCTGATATTTTATAAAATAAAGGCGCATTAGCATTTGAGTTGGTAAATACATTGTAATTAGAAAAGTCAGAAGAAATGTAGCAAAACAAAATACCAAAAAAAGAAATAGTAAAAAAAAAAAAATAAAGTGAAACAGCCGCAGGTCTTTTGTTGTAAGTTAATGCAACGAAAATACTCAGTACTAAAAAATAATGGCCTAATTCATTATACATTTCGGTAAAATTTGCTTATAATTGGCAAAAAAAATATATTTTTTGCGTTTTCTAACGCGGGGCGTTGCTCTGCTTCTTATAAAGCCTCAAGGAACCCGCTTAAACCCAATAAAAGCTAACCTTTCCTTAGGTGCTGTTGCTTGATCTATTATTTATATAAAAAAAAACCTGTTTTATATTGTTGCTTTGCAGATTTATTTGATTCTTTACAGAAAAACTAGAAAAGGATAAAATAATTTGACGTGTTTCCAAAATAAAAAAAATCCCGCTTAGACGGAAGAAGCTAGTAAGGATTAACAGAATTGGAATGAGCATAGAAATATGTATTGAAGTACCAAATTGGCTGATGCTTGAAGGTTGATGCAATGTATTCCACCAGTTTACAGAAAATTTAATTATTGGTATATTAATCAACCCTATGCAAATAAAAATAGAAGCAACGTCCGCAGAGAACTGTTGGAAACGCAGTGCACCTAAATAAATAAAAAATAAGATTAATACAGAGGTTAAACGAGCATCCCACACCCAAAAGGTACCCCACATAGGTTTACCCCAAAAACCTCCGGTTAATAGGGTAAACAATGTAAACAAAGCACCTATTTTGGCACCGCTTTTAGAAAATAACTGAAAAAGCGGATGTTTTGTTAATAAGAATAACACACTGCTGATAGCTATTGCAATATAAATAAGTAAACTCATCCAAGCGGCAGGAACATGCACATAGATAATGCGATAATTTTCACCTTGTTGAAAATCAGATGGTGCTACCCAAATACTTAAATAAATAGCCATCGCTGTTAAAAACCAACAAAATCCAATGAGAATTTGTGCGTAGCGAAAAGAACATAACATAAGAAAATAAGGTCGTAGTATTTCAAAATACATAGGAATTTTCTAACGTTTTATCATAAAATAATAAGCCATAAATGGCGCAGCTAAAGAAATAATATGGATCATTTCGTGCTAATGATTAAAACTCGGCAGCATTTTTTTTTCCCTTTCCCACCTAATTAGCTCTTCGCTTTGTAAAAGCCTGCCGAAAGAGGGCCAGCCCAGCAGGGAAAAAAGAAAACAAGTTTTCTTCGCTGAGCTTTGAAGCGCTTTACTAATGAGCCTCCCTAAGAAATTTATGATGCAAAGAAAATACGCTTTGCGCTATGCTAAGCCGGCTCACTGCTACCCGGCCACCTAGAAATAGTTTCCTTACTCGAACTTCACGCTCTGCCCTTGTTTCTCTCTTCCTCTACTGGAATTAAACAGTGTACAAGAGTATAGTATAGAAAAGAAATGCAGAAGGAAAAGAATATATATATATATTCTTTTCTTTGTTTCCTCCACGACATTTACAATGAGTGAGCCAATAAAAACTGGTATACCCTTTTTTTTAGTTGACGCGAAGGCAATCAATTCTATTGGCTTATTAACTTTTGTAAAGTAATTGAAACCGAAATGGGATAGAGAAATAAAAACAAAAGTAAATATCCCATTAATAAAAGACCATGAAACCATTCTGTTTCAATAGAGGTGCAGAAAATGATTAAGGGTAATAGAGTGGGTAAAGTGGTAAGATTTTGCAAGCTGTTCCAACTATGAGATATTATTCCAAGAGCCAAACAAGAATGAATACCACACATAAGAGTAAATACCAGACTTCCTATAATAAGGGTGAACCAATTCATTTTGGGTTGATCGAATTGGTATAGAAGTTGTACCACTGGAAAAGTACAGAAAACACCACTTATTTGAAGAACCCAATGACCTAGCAATTTAGAAAGTAATATTTTCTGCAAACAATAGCCGCTTGAACAATACAATTCGAGTGTACCATCTTCAAAATCATTCTGAAGAAAACGTTCAGGAAGAAAGGAAAACAATAAACGAATCCAGATTAGACCTAAATGAAAATGACACAAGAAGTCTTTAGAAAAGCCTATCATTAAGGGCGTTACTACGATATATGACAAAAATAGAGAAAAAGTCGTAATTAGTATAGATAAATCGAGTAAAATCTGTTGATAAAACAGTTTTAGAAAGAGTTTCAAGGTTCTTTTTCTTAATTTTTCAATCTGAAAAAAAATATATATATTTTTTTTTTAAGCTACGGCCTGCGGCCTCCATTTGAAGGTTTTCGCGAGAGCGGCCAAGCACTTTGTGAAAGAATTACTGTTTTCGTAATCAAATTACAAAATAGATATACAAATTGTATAGAATCATCATTCACTGGAATGGGATAAGTTATTAATTTTTGTAATCTGTTTGAAATATTAGAATCCACCAAAGATACGATAGGTATTTGTAATTGATTAGCTTCAAGTATAGCCATAGAATTTTTATTTGCATTCATTATTACTAAACAATCTGGAATATCGTGTGTCATGATTCCTTCAAAACATTTTCGCATCTTTCTAAAATGTGGAAAAAAATCAAAGGGCGACGATGTAGAGGCGTCTTTAAATTTGGAATGCGCAGAGAAATTCTGAAAGTGTTTTTGTACATTTTTCATATGTTTCCGATTGGTCAAAAAACCTCCAATCCATTTATGATTGATATAGCTCTGATTGGTTTTTTTCGCCATTTGTTTAATTATTTTATTATATTCTGGATTGGTATTTACCAATAAGAAATGGCCTTTTGCACGAATAATAAATTCAATCAAATTACAAGCCCTTCGTAAACAAATAAGTGTTTTTTCTAAATTAATAATAGCCATTTCATTTCTA
>Ga0116231_10007864_pt1 | contig 19155 bp, 6 predicted proteins | sample S1TSphgellanicum_2_FD_89695 | JGI IMG/M metagenome (GOLD analysis project Ga0116231, IMG submission 89695) | Host-associated microbial communities from peat moss isolated from Minnesota, USA - S1T2_Fd - Sphagnum magellanicum MG | ecosystem: Host-associated > Plants > Peat moss > Unclassified...
ATAAAAATTTAAAAATAAAATAAATTAAAAAAAAAAAAAAAAAAAAAATATATATATTAAAAAAAAAAAAAAAAAAAAAAAACTTGAATCATTTCATTTGGACAAAATCTCAATAAGATATGAATTTTTTTAATTTATGTTTTTATAATGTTTAAAATGAAATATTTGATAAATAGAATGTAATGTAACAAATTATCACAACAAGTGTAGTGGTTTGAAAGGAAGGGTGTATGCTTCAATCTTAGAAGTCAAGGGATCAAACCTCACAAATGGAATGGTTATGGTTGATAATGGTAAATGATTGAATATTCTCCTATGTAATTCCCTAAAGTAGGTGCCTACTTAAAGGGAAAGGCTAATGCACATTTTTATCCTCTTACCAATTACTTGATTAATACTTCTTAATTCATCCACCAATTTCAACCGTTCTCCAACATGTTGCAAATTAGGCTCTTACATCCCATTTTTGAATCTACATCATGGGTTAATTCTAGTTTTGATTTCAAGAAAAATTTCATAGCCTTGAATTTCACAACCTAATTTTTACAAAACCATTTTTCAAATTTGAGAATTTTCCACATCTCGAAGAAGAAATGTGGTTATGGTGATAAGTTTTTCCAAATATTGCAGATTAATTCTTCTATTTCATTAAAGTACCTTCCATTCATCTTCCAATGTAATTTCCAAAAAAATTATTTATAAATAAGTTCATTATGAAAATAACCAAGTAATGATTTGATCTCATTCCGTCCCCTCTCATCAAATATTGCATTACTAGGCAAAAGCAAACTATGGTGAATATTTTTGTTTAATTACATTGTATTGTTTTCTTAGGTGGGGTTTTTGAATTTGAACCATGTCAACACTAAAAAGAAATTTCACAATGGTTTTGCATATTATGGTAGAACATAACCCCAAAAATAGAAAAGAAACGAAAAGAATCGTTTGATATGTATATCATGATGGATTGAAATATATTTACCAAAAATATACTTGTAATTGGGTATTGAAAAATGCAAATATACTCCAAAAATGATTGAAATGATTTTTAACTTTTATGAAATTTGTAATATATATTTCACATACATGTGATTGCACATATTTTGAACCATGTGAAATTTTGATAATTTTCATCTCACAAATGTGATTTTTTTAATGTGTTGACCTTAAACATGATGTGATAAATTGAAATTTTGACAAAATATCATTTGGAAATGGAAGGTGACAAACATTGTGAATTGGGCCAATGCTTTAAATCCATTTTAAACATTTATTTGGATGATTAATGAAACCAAATACCTAATGAAGTCTAAAATGAAAATTGGGTTTTATTATACCATATATACCATAAATATATTCATGATTCCTTGAATCTAAATGATTAAATTTATTTTATTTTTTCAAATATTATTAAATAGCATTATCTTTGTAAAAATCATAATCCTAAAACTTAACACTAAAAAAAATGCAAGATTAAATGCACCACATGTTGGGAGGTGTATAATACAATATTAAACCCAAAAAGGCTTAAAAGGGGGTCATTGTAACTTGTTTTTACCTTACTTTGTTACTCACCCCATGAATGGAACTTTTGGGCACATAAATTTTATCTAGTCAAGCCATGATCATTTTGGACCCATGGTAAAGGTTGTCCCACTAAAAAATTGAAATTGCTTTTGACTTTTCTTAATTTTTTCCACACCCAATGCTAACTTTAGGCTAACCCAAGCCATTTTCTCCTTCTCTAAAATTAGCTTCCTTTAAGAAGTAGGTTTATTTTGTTTGCATTCAGCCATGTTCAAATCACCACCCAATATCCATTTCAAATCTCAAAAAGACTAGTGGCCAAATCCTTTCACAACTTACACCTTTCAAAAGGGTTAATTATTAGGGACATAAATGTTTGGAAAACCAAACCACTATTATGTAGACCATTGAAATGGATCCATTGAATCTTATTCCCCCAAATATGCCATGATTAGACATGAATTTAGTCCATTTGGGGTCCACTAAAATAGTGGTGTGAGTCATCTTTTCAATTTTTTTATTTTGCATTTTAGAAATTATGACACATCCCTAAGTTTGTCAAGTGGTATTGAAAGTAAGAGAACCCTGCTAATTCTTATTTTGGTAACGAAATGCAACCCATGGCACACTCCATAGCTGCCAAGAAATAAATAAAGGTGGGATTTTTTTTTTTAATTCAATTTTGTCAAGTTATGAATCCTATAACTTGGTGGGTTCATAATTCCCATATGCAATTTTTGATCGCGGAGATTTGAAGGTTGAAATTGTAACCTTTGAAAAAAAATCCAACGCCATATCAAATGTTCAATTTGGAGGTCATTTGATTTTTTTGGGGGGGTTTTAGTGGTCAAGAATCAAATTGCCAATTTGATTCACTACTACAAAATGTGGGTGTAGTTCACTAGTGAATCCATTAGATCCCCAGTAGGTCTCATTTAATGGGATTGATGAATTTACTCACGATCGAGTGAAAGCACTTGGCAAATAAGGACACATTTTTTTGTAGCAATTCTTGTTCTTTTAACCATAACTCCTAATTCAAAACTCCAAATGAAAAATGCAAATACACTTTAATATCTATGTTTCAAATTCTTTCGAATGGTATATTTTATGACCAATTTGGACCACATTTACTACCTTCATGTTTGTCTCAAAAATTCAAAACTACTGTGAAACCACAATTAATCCCAAAATGTTCCTCAATTGGGAGTGTTTGGGACACATTTATTTGCACTTTCTCATCTTTGGAATGTGATTGAAGTTTGAAACACCTAATTAAACCACTCCCATTTTTATGCTTTAATTTTGGTTGCAAACCTAAGTAAGGCTAAAGTCATAACATGTTACATCCTTCTTCAGCCTCAAAAATCCAACAAGTTGTTTTTAACATAAGGCCTTTTCAATCCATGTTGTTCTTTAAATCATCAATATTAAAAAATTCCAATTTTGAAAAAGGATTGTGCACATTTGATATGGAAAAAATACATTTAAAGGAAAAAAATCATGGTCCATAAAATAATTTTGAACTTTTTCAACATGCAAAAGGACTTTTGAAACATCACCAATTTTGATCATTGAAACTTTGTAATTAATGGAACTTATTCCCAATCTTTTTCATAATCCAAATTATTGTGTACCCCTTGTGATTTTTCAATTTTTCAAAAAAATAATTTTATGCATTATAGACCCCCCTTTGTGGCCATGTTTATTGTGTTTGCACCCTCAATGAATTTTCCTACATTTTCCTCACATGTATTTTTGTTTAAAAGTTTCTTGAATCTTCATATGTCAAAGATTGATAATGATTTAAAAGTTATTCCTTGTTTAATTGATGTTATGGATTTGTTGTCTTTTGTTGCCCTCTTGATCAATATGACACAATTTTCCTTCTCCACTTCCATTTGAATTAAAAGGTGATTGGTTATTACATTACATGGATGCAAGTTTATCCCCTACAACAAATAATGGTTTTTTAGAACATTCAAGTTGATTGATTAGTCCCTTTTTACTAATGCACACACTAGTACATAATGAATCCAAATCCACTAATGAATTCATTAGGTTTTATAGTGAATTAGGTGAATTTTGGTCCTAGTGAATCTTTGCGAATTCATCAATTACTTAGTGATCAGCGACAAGTTGATACAAACAAGTCAATTTACTAACATATGAACAAGTAAAATTTTTGAAAATTTTAATTATTTTATATTCATTATTTTATATTAATTCTTTTATTTGAATTATTGTATACTGAATATATAATTCAATTTTTATTTTTTTTTAGTTTTCTTTAATATTGAAAGTCTTAAGAAGATTCAAACCTATCTACCTTGGTGGGTAACAAACTAGGACCTACTTACTTGTGCATGTAGGCAAGTAGGAAGGAAAGGAAAAATTGTAGATGGAATGAATAACTAAAAAGATATTTCATTTACTTTGTAATTTCTATTTAAGGTCAAGCATTTTTTTACTCACCCCAAATTGGCATACACAATAATTTTTCCTACACAAGAAAAGACATGTTGTTTATATAACTTGTGAAATGAGATTCAAAGACAAAACATATGGGTTAAATCTTTTACTTGCACCTCAATTTTATCAACTAAACCTTTTTCAAAAGCCAATTTTAATTAATAATATCCTTTTCACATTATGTCAAAATGAAATGATTTAAACTTCATTATAAAAGGTTTTCTCAAAATCTACACAAAAGAATTATAAAAATGATTAAAACAATATTTGAATTAAAAAAATTGCACGTAAATCTTGCATTTCAATACATTTCAACAACAATGCCTAGAAGACATTTTCTTTCCTTAACCATCATTATTTTCTCATACTTTGTCCCAATCAAAGAAAAGTAAAAGATATGATTTTACTTTTTATTACATAGTATATTTTAACTATGAAATTTAATACAAATAGTTCATAAAATATGATGCATCAACATATAACAATGTTATTCTCAAAACCATTCAATGTTACATGGAATACTTTTAAAATACAATACATTTAAATATGGTATATCAAATACATACATGTTAATTCTTATATTATACTATGAGTTTCATTATTAAGTATAAAATATAAATTAATTTCAAATAATAAATATCTAACGAAATGAAGAATTTATTATAAATTATAAATAAATTTTATATTATACTCATTTAATTCACAAATATTTTCATATGTTATATATAAATGATCTTGTATGATAAAAATATTGCATCAAAAATATTATCTTTGCATGAACAAATAATATGTTTTACATTTTTATCAAGTTAACCCCAGAATAAAATATTAATTAGTATATATATAGGTAATTTTATATCTTATGTATTTTATATCATATATACATTTGATATATGATATATTATATAATTTTATTTAAATAATATATAATTTGGATTTAAAATGATAATATATGTACATAAACTAGCAATAACTTATATCGTTAATTGATATAATCAATAGATTTATATATATATATATATAACATTAATTGTCAATATCAAAATTTTATGTAGATTATATTACTGGAAATAATATGTTAATAGATTATACAAACTAATAAAATATATTTAAAGATTATTTTCTTACGAATATTTAATTAATATGGACCGAAAATAAAGTAAATTATGTTATAAAATTTTATTATTAACATATATGGAATATCTCAATTTAATGTTAATTATTTCTACAAGTTTTAATTTAATATTTACTTTTATTATGAAATTATTTTCTTGTGTTTTATCTTATTGTACATATTTAATTCTTAAAATATTTAAATAGTCCCTAAATTATATATTATAAATACTAATCTAGTCCATAATTCTAAAATTATATATATAAATTATTAATACTATTTCAAATGATTAGTATTAATGAAAAAAAAATTTAAATTTTGAAAATCTCTTTTTTATGTTGAATGTTTTTGTAGTCCATTTGGTTTCAAAATAATGGAATATTTTAATTAATTATAAATCAACTTATATGATAAAATATCAAAAAAATTTATAAATTATTACTTAACATAAATAAATTTTTAGATTGTATTACTTATGTTAATCATATATATTTATATGTTAATATTAATTGTAATCACCGAAATAAGTATTTTTTTTACATTATATTGCAATATATTATATAGTATGTATGTAACAACACATATGATTAAAATTGGATTTTCATAGTTTTATTTCTTAAATATGTCTTTACATTGTAATAAATGAAGGCCCAAAATTTACTACGATAATTCAATTGAAAATTGTAGGTAAAACAAATTACTAAATAAATTATAAGTTCGTTTAAATCACCATTTAATGTTATATTGGAACTAATTGATGCAATAAAATGTTAGAATCAATAATCTTACACATTATAAATTAATTATATTAAATAATGATTATTAAAATATATATATTTAACATTGAAATTATCATCTTAATAATACCAAAAATAACTTTAATATATTATTTTGACTACAAGTGAATGTGTAGTTGAAGTTTCATAGAAAGTGAAATGAAATTAAGGCATGATAAATTTTGTTTACTTTTACAACCTTGTAGTGATTTAGATTAGTGGATTTGGATTTATCATGTACTAATGACATGTACATTTTGACTAAAGGGTTGTAGCTTGAATGATGTGTATTTTTTTACTGATCAACTTGAATAAAAATGACCTATTTGACTACTAGTCAAATTTGACAATGAGTCAAGTTGAACTAAAAATGACCACCTTGGTCAAAATGATTACTAATTTTGAGTCAAATGTAACATTTAGTCAAATTTAACAAAATTAAATGACACCCCTAATTAATATGACTAATGGTTTTCCAATCAAACACAACATTTAATCAAATTGAACAAAAACAAATGACATCCCTAGTTAAAATGGTCAATAATATTTTAATGAAATGGGACATTTTATGTAAACTAACATGTTAGGCTAAATAGGTAGGTAGGTAGGTAGTTAATGTAAGCCTACAAGACCAAGGTTATTTAGCTAATTATCATCCTACATCCTACTTGCTACAATTCATTTATAGTTGATTTATAGTTTACTTGTAATTTATTTATATTTTAAAAAGGTTTTTAAGACGATGAGCACATGGAAGCTTTCATGGAATCTTTTTTGAGTTAGGTCCCCAAATGGGGATAAATAAAGGTTGCACCCCTATTATTTTCAATTTATTCAACATACAATTTTGCACCATAACCTTACTTGTTTATTTTCATATTCATGTTTTCAAATGTGTTCTCAAAATAAAATTCCATTTGAACTTTTGTCTTGCACATTTCATGTTCTTATATTTGATTTTCTTGTTTTATGTTTAGATTTAAATCTAGGCTTGCTCTTATCATAGTCTAAATTGGTTTTCACATACATTAAAAATATTTTGCCTTCATAATTTTCATGTTTATGACATTTTGATCTTATGTCCCATTCAAATCTTGTAAAAGACTTGATCTTCAAATTGGCATTAAATACACCCACATTTCCCAATGTAAGTATCTAGTGGTGCCTAAACTTGCCCTACCTCCTTGAGTTGGTCTTCTCCCTAAACTTCATAATTAATTTCTCACAAAATGTTTTTTACTTGGGTGTTAACAACATTGAGAGTTTCAATTGCTAGTTTGGCATTAGCTACTTCCTCTCTTTGATTAAATGAATGCCTAACATTTCCAATTATGTTCACTGTGTGTAGTTGCTCCAATTTAACTTATGCTCAATAAGAAAATTGACCTAGTATTATGTCATTTGACCTATGTGGACTTGATTATGACATAGACATCACATTGGGAAATGAATACCTTTTTCTTGGGATCACCATGGCATCACAAGAAATTATGGCTATGTGTTTAGGATGACCACATCTAATGTGCATGGTTTCATACTCCTCTTCCACCCCATTCTCACCTTTAGAAATCTTGATTTCTTGAGTTCTTTTATTTCCATTTAATTTCCTTGGTGACCAACTCATGGGGTTTTTTCCAATTTTTGTAATATTATGATTTATTTTTTCTTCTAGTGAGTTTTTTTTCTAATTCCACCCTACCCTACTTCAAGGGTTTAAAGTCCTCCATTATGAAATCCTATGTCATTACTTGGAGCTAAACAATTGGAAGGCATGCTTCATTGTGCAAGCTTTTCATTACTTTCATTACTTAAAGTTCACTTTGATCCTTAGATGATTACATGTGGTTTGTGACCATGATTCATCTTTGGGCAATTAAAATGAAACCAAGTACATCTAGTTTGGGGTCAACAAGACCTTTTGAAATTCCCTTTTATTTGGGCTTTGGATTTAGCTTCTTTGGTTCTTTCATTAATCTTGTCTCACTTCCTTTTAGGAGGGTTACCTTTATTGCTTTGTGATGAACTACAAAGGCCAATTAACCCTTTAATTAGGTGATATAGGTATGTGTAGAAGATTCAATCAAATATCCCTTAAATCAATACCTTTGGAACTAACAATTGTTGAAATCCAAATCACATCATAGGTCAAAAGAACCTTGGGGATTGATTACGCTATTGAAATTAAAATGGATTCAAGGTTTTGCATAGCTTTAGACCTTGAATAGGGTATTGGCTTGTGCATTTGTATATGATGGGGAGGTTAGGAGTCTTACTACCCAATTTACAATTTTAATTTAATAGAATTATTTATGGTTTTTTTTGTGGAATCAAGGTGAAAACAATTTTGATTGTTTCTAGGTAGGTCGTTGTGAGGTAGAAGAAGCCATGATTGGCTTCCACCTTGTAATGAAAAAATTCATTAATGATAACCTTGTTGAACATTTTTATCCAATCAACAATGTCATTGTTTAGGATTTTGTTGGGCTTAACAAATTGATGATGATTGTATGTTACAAATGAAAAGCAACCTCAACATCAAGAATAGATTCATGGAGAGGTTCACCTTCATTTATGAACAAATGTTTGTGATTTTGAAATCATTCACTTGTTAAGGTCTTTTTTTACTCTTGTTTGAATGGGTTCCAACCTTTCAAATTTTTAGGTCTAACACCTAGCATCTCTAGATTCAACTCCTCTTTATTGTTCACATCACAACTAGGTTACCTACAAGCAAGTCTTGGTTATTGGTGGTCCTACAAGTTCACATTGAACTTCATATGTGCCATCAAATTTCCTTGTGTAACCTCTTTGAACAATCTGGCCAGAAGGATGGGGCAAGGAACAAAAAAAAGACAAAAATGTTAACTACTAACTATAAACAATTGCAAAACCTTAATTTCTAACAAGAAGTCTAGCTGAAAAAGAGGATCAATAACCTGCCCTAAGAATTTGCAAGTTTAATTGAAAACATGAGTAAAAAAACCAAGGCAATAATGACTTGTAATGTTTTTCTCTAAGACTATTTCAATATAATTTAACACAATTGCCAAAATAGCTTAAAGTCACACACCATGCCCCTTATTCCCTTCATGGGTCAAGTTTAAAATATTTTTCACAACCATCTCCTTTTATATATTACATTAGCAAGTGAAGCCTAAAAGTCCTTGTTGATTTTGTGTTTTGCATCAATTTTTTGGGGAGTTCATGTGATTTTAAATAATATTTCTAGAATAGGAGTTTATAAAATTTCCTAATATTTCATTTGCTTAAAAGTGCACTTGCCTAGGCTAGTAGGCTAGGCTAAATGAACCTAGAAGGAACTACAAGTATGTTTTTGTTATATTATTTGGTCATATCTATGGAATATCAAAAGGGTCATTCTTTTTATCATATCCTTGTTTCAAAGAATATTTTATTAATTGGGAGTAGATTGCATTAAAATGGTATAGATTTTATTTTTTGAGGCGCACACTTTCAAAGCCCCTAGCGTAAGGCTTTTCACTCTAAATGCACTTGTTATCAAAAATTTGAAATGGGATGTGAAAGCACATGAATATTCTTATAATTTGAATTTTTATAAACATGAACAACATGCATAGGTCCAAACCTCATGCTTAGAATTAAAAACCCCATTTTGAATATCAAACTTGTGCTAAGAGCTCTCAAATTGTGGGCTCCAAAAAATATCTTTAATCTACCCCTAGTTAATAATATATTCCTTGATGCAAGGGGTATGGCAAAAGTATAGCCCATTTGGGATTTCCTTTGCTTGAAGGAATATTCCATTAATGAAAAATAAATTCCATTAGCATAAGGTAAATTTTTTTTCTCCCTCAAGCCTTCAACTTCAAAGCCCTTAACAAGGTAGGGATACATTTAAGCCTCCTAAATAGGCTTTGCTTGTCCCCCCTCCTTTACCCCGCCCCATCCCCCCAAGGTTCATACTATTCATTGTTCCCAATTCCCAACAACCTTTTCCCCTCTATAATAAAGCAAGCAGCCTATACGACTCACTGATGAAACTTCTATCCCCACACACACAACTTTCTTTCATTGTAATTAGGTTTTTTAATTTGGAAAAGAAAGCAAAGGAAAGAAAAAAATTTAAAATAAAAATTCCCTTCCTTTCTTACTTCTTTGCATTGTGTAGTAAATAACCAAATTGGAAGAACCAAGTTTGAAAACTGGTTGTTATTTTATTTGTGAAAACTAGTATGCTTGAAAATAATATAAAACAAAATTTTTAAAAAGTTTGATAACTCGTTTAGTTTTCATTGACTATTAAAAAAAAAATTCAAAAACTAGTCCGATTTTTAGATATTCGTGTGGGAAGTAAAACTAAGCAGTTTTCAAAATCTAGTGAAAAGTGCCCAATATTGGTTCAAACTAGTGTTGGATGGTTCTCACTAGGTGACCTGGTTTTTAAACCGGTTCTCAATCCAATTCTTAATTTGATTTTCATTTTGAAAATTGACAATTTTCATTTTGGGTGAAAACTGGTTTGAAAACTAGTTTTAATGTTTTCACATGTGAAAATTGACTATGATAATCGGAACTATAATTTTTTTTTTAAAAGAAAAAACTGGATAGATTTTCACATGAAAACCCAAATCCAGTTTTTAGGGTTTGGGAGGGAAACTGGGTAGGTTGGAATTAGGTTTAGGGTTAAAAGTTATAGGATTTAGGATTTAGGGCAACATCTCCATTAGGGGAGACCTCAAATGGAAAATGATATAACCCAAGAAACTTTTTGGCCTTGTTAATGTGTATTTTGTTTGTTTTTTTACATTGTGTTTTGTTTCTTGTTGTTTTGTCTTACATTTGCTCCTTCCCTTGCATTGTTGCTTTTTGATCGTCACCTTGCATTGCTACTGCTCATTCCACACTAGGTACTCATTTCACCTTCCCTTGTGTTGCTACTGTTCGTTCCTTGCTTTGTGTTGTACTCTTCACCTTACATTGCTAGTGCTTGATTGTTGAAGTGCTATACTCACCCCTCTCCCCGGCCTTCTACCATGTGTAGGCCGTTTTGAAGCTTAGAGCGCAAGATGTTATCTTAGGAAAATAGGATAGTTTTTTAAAAACTTTTTAATTCAAAAGTTTTGTTGTTTTGTTTTGATTTTGTTTTTTAAAAATGTTTTTGGCTTTGTTTAACTTAGTTTTTTCTTTTTTTTGATTTTTTGATTTTTGGTTGCAAGGTTATTCTTTCCTTGAACTCATTTACATTCTAACTTGCATTCCAATCGTACATAGCACTTCATTTTTGTAAATGCCCTTTGTAAATGCCCTTATAAATTGTAAATGCCTTTGTAAATTTACTTGTTGGTAGCCTAGAGGTTTACAATATTATTGTTTGGATTTTTTTGCTACTCATTTGGCAAAATTTAATCTTGTAATTGATAATGGAATAGTCATCCCAAAATGAAAACATAATGAATAATAATGATGAAACATATCTAAATGATGTTGTAATGGAAGAAGAGAGAGTGGAAGAAATCTGAAATTTAACCAAGTCTACAAATCAAATAAAGTATTAATGTAGATGACACGAAAGAAAAAATGAAGCAAAATATGAAAAAATTGCATCTTCAAAGAAGAAAGTGGAAACATGATAGTAGAAATGCACTATGTTGGTCATTTTATTGTGTAAATGATAATAAGCCAATGGATGTTAAGTGTTTTCAATTGATGAGATGCATTTTTTGTTATGCTAGTCCAATTTTAATAACAAATGCCAAAACACAAGCAAGAAAAGGTTTAATATTGTATAATAATGTAAATGGAATTACTACATTAAAAAAACATGTTTATGTAGACCATTATATGATTGCAAAAATATTTGAATAAACAATTTGTTAAACAAACCTTATGGGAGACAACTTGCAAGGAAATTGTATGTCCTACATGCTTAAGTAGATTATTCTATAATAGTAAGTTTTGATTTGTGGGTGTCAAAAGGGGCTTATGACATTTTTGCCCTTGTTATTAATTTTTTGAGGGTTGATTGATAGTGAAAACATATTGCAATTGGGTTTTTTGAAGCATCTAATACCTCTAGGCATCCATTAGCCAAAGACTTAATTAAATTGTTAAACAAGTATGATTTGAGAAAAAAATCAATACTTATGTTAAAGATGAAAGATATAATTTAAATGTTATGATTATAACCCTAAAGTCTATTGTAAGTTGTGATGTTTTAAGTTTAACAAAAAGTTTTCAGGGTAACTATTTTGGCCATGCATTCTTTAAGGCTTGTTAGTATGCTTCAACTGATGAAATTTTTTGTAAAGGTTTGAAATATGTATCTATCAAAAATACCTAATTTGACCTACAAAAATGCATAACTTGGCTAAAAACGTTAAAAAATAGCAAAGAAGAATGGAATGAGGCTTGTGTAGATTTGAATGTTCTTCAAAGAAAACTAAACACTCTAGTTCAAATAAGGTTATCATCAAAACTTTAATATTTCTCTTTTTATTATTACTTTTGTTAAGATTTGCTACAATGAAAATAATGACCATCTGGTGTTTTTTTTTGTAGGTATGTCAGCAAAATCATTTTTTTTCAAGAGGTTCTGTAGTTCAAGAATGTTGCAATGTTTTGTTATAGTAAGCAAAATTCAATGAGGATGATAACCAAAGTTTCCACCCTCTATGACATGACATATTTGTCAAATTGTTGTCAATTATCTCTCCCTTGTTGTAACTACTTGTGTTTTAAACCAATCTAAGGAACATTGGTTGTTAAGTGATGCCTTTCATTTTGCCATTTTCATGTGCTTGAAATTGAAAGAACTAAAAAATGTACCATTGTTTCAGACCCTAATGGAAAAGGATTCTAGTGTGGCACTTGAATTAATTTGTTTGGCTTCCAACATTATAAAAAAGGTTTGTGGAGTTCCAAATACTTTTATTTCTGTTTTGAAGAAATTTGATGGAAAAAGAACACATAATATGTTAGCTTTAATGTTGACTCAAGGTTTTAAAATTTTCACTTAGTGTCTTTTTTCATTGGTCGTGATCAAGGAGTAATAATTGTTGAGCAATATGATACAATGTCATTATATCATGTGCTTATGAAATGTTATTATCATTTGCATCCATCAATAGAATTTGATAATGGTTTTGCTAACAAAGAGTGGACGATGATAACAATTTGGATATTTTTCAAACGACAATTAGGAATATTAAGCCAGTAAAAAACGTGTTAAAAAAGAAATGTTGGTTTATCAGTGTTATCATGTGGATGTGGAGGAGATCAAATGTTCCCTTCCATGGTGGGAGAATCATAAAACCATGTTTCCCAAATTTGGGTTTTTTGCTCATTAGATTTTAGAGATGGCTGGTTCCCAAATAAAGACTGAAAGGATCTATTCTTTGGTTGAAATCTTCACTAATTTGAGAAGATGTCATTTGCAATAAATTTTTTAAAAAAAATTAACTCTTTTGAATAAAAATTGGCCCAATAATTGTAGAGTTTGTTGCAAATCCCCTTCTAACCTTTTAGAACTTATTGGGATAGATGCACACCTAAAAGAAAAGTTAGAAAATTTTGAAGGAACTTTGGAAAGAGATGAAATTGTGAATTTATAAATTGCTGAAAATATATTCAAAGTCTATATTTTAGCAAAAAAATGTAAAAACATAATTCTCCAAAAAAATATTGAAATTTTTGAGATTTGGCTTGTGAGAACTGGCCAAGAAAACCAATTGTTCTTGAATTGTTGGGAACCACCAAGCTTGAAAACCAGATTTTTTTTTCTTGTAAAAAATCTGATACCTGGGATGATGCTTGTAAGCCCCTTATTCTTTTAAAAAATAAGAACCAGGGCGATTCTCACACATGGCCTTAACCAACTGAAATTGGCAATTCTCGAAAATTAGTGAGAACCGCCCAACACTGGTTCGAACCCCATGCAAGTTGGGCATGGTTATTATAATTCAAATTATAAGAGTATTGAAGTGCTTTCACACCCAATTTCAACCCACAATAAAAATTTCCAAGTAGCTTGAAATTGAGTGTGAAAGCACTTCAATACTTCTTATGATTACAATTGTAATAGACATGCCCAATTGGAATGGGTCTGATCCCCTGTTTGTAATAAAAACTTCATGCTTACAATTAATAACCCCATGCAAGGTGCTTTGAAGTTGAGGACTCAAAAAGTGAAACTGTCCCCTGCTAATGAAATGTAATCCCATGACATTATTCTCTAAGGCAAGGGGTATGGTAAAGGTATGACCCTTTTGGCATTCTATATGCTAGAGGGCCCTCCATCCATGCATCAACAGTATTCAAAGGCAACAAAGAAGTATAGCCTACTTAGAGTAACTCCACCCATGCTGATTAGTGTGTGGCCCTGCAACATTAGTTATGTACATTTTGCGAACCTCACACATAAAACTGAATCCGGGCCTACAAAAGGTTGGAGACTACTAATAGCAAACCACATGGACCAATCAAACCATCTAGGCAATCAACAGGTGTTAGACTTTGGCCAGTCTTAGTGTCCTGTACACAAATGCTGGGCCAAAACAGTACGTTTTAAACTTTTCTTCATCCAAAACTTGCTGTACAATGCAGCCAAGTAGTAAAGTATGCATATGCTTCAAAACTAGGGAACTGGAACCCAACAGAAAACTGTCTCCTGACCACTTACTATCCATCCTTGCACTGGTAGGAGCTGGTTCACCGTGTGGCCTAAAGCATGCTACAAAACTTGAAAAAAAGGTAATGCTCAGGGAACTGGAACCTGCAATTATAACAAGGTGTGCAACCAAGTTCAGGCTCTAATTTTGGCAAGGTCTGGTTTCATATATGACTTTTCCAATGTGCATAATGTTTGGTTCTGTACCTTATAACCTTATTCATAATTGACAACATTGATCAAAGCCAGTCTTCTCTGGTGTTTAGTTTTGAAGAGAACCTGAACTTCAGTTAAGTTCAGTTGTAGCTTCTTCTAAAACTTGAAAGAAACATTGGATTTTAGTTTTGGTTAAGCTTTTTTAATTGATGGAACCTAGAGTCTGTTCAAGTACAGGTTTCTCAAAATGGAAAGTTCTGGCTCAATTTCGAGGGGCTTTATTTGTCATAATTTTCATACTGGGAGGGAGATTATCTCTCTCACTAGGATATCGTGCGTTTCACTGGGCATTTTCATGTTTTGGGCAGGATTTTAATAGAAATATCACCTCCCTCCCCCATTTCTTTTACCCAGGTGCCCACCTCTCTCCTTTCCAACTATGTCAGCTACCTAGCTGCTCCCTCACCAGTGAAAAGAAAACAAGTGGTGGTCTTTATGCCTGGTAAAGCCCTCGGAGCTGGGCTGAGTGGAAATTTAGGACCCCACCTTGGGTCTCGCCTCAGCACAGGCCCCTTATTTCTGCACACCCCAGTTACATGGACTTTACCCTACACATAAACCTCTAGTTCCAAGGTTTAGCTTCTACATAGAGATTCAGTCCTTGTGGAAATAAGAAGTGTAGCATTCCAGTTCGGGTTCCAGTTTAGACTTGTTGCATGGTTTAATTCCTTGTTTGGTCCCAGCAGGAGGTTAGAAGCACAGTCTAACTCAGTTTCCATTATTGTCATACACTTGTAGCCCAGTTCAGGTCCTGGTTTAGCTTGAACATGATGCTAGAGCCAGTCCAGTGAAAGTTTAGTTCCAACAACAAGGTCACTGGTTTAGTTAACTGGACTAGGACCAGACTGGGAACTAACTTCAACCTGGAACCAGCCAACATTAGTTGAAACACATCCTTTAATATTTGTTGGATGGATTAAGTGAATTCAACAATCAATAGGTGAATGGATCTGAGGCACTCACTGCAGTGTTTTTTCTTTTCCAATTTTGTGATGTCACTGAAGTGGCGCTCAAATGGTGATCGTTCCCAAGTATATTTAGCCACATTTGGCAATATCCAAAGTATGGAAGTAGAAAATCTCAATTACCCTTTCATATTGTAGGGAATTCTTGCAACTTTTTGTGATTGTTTTTGAAAACTTTTCTTGTTTTGAGGATTCTTTTTTCCAAATCTCTTTTTTGCAAAATGGCAAAAATTCACCACCAAAAAAATCATGGACTTAGTGTCATGAACAAGTCAATTTGTGCATGAAGCAAGCTACTGCAAGTGTACCAAACAAAGAGGAGTTGAACTTGAGTATTAGGCCAAGGTTTAATTCGAGGCAGGGGAATTTTGAACTACATAACCAGCTCAAGGGAACTAGTGCTAGTTACCGTGAATAGTCTCAACACGAGTTGAACCTGAGTATTAGGCCAAGGCTAGAAACTAGGTGGGGGAATTATGGACTAGATAACTAGCTCAAGGACACTAGTTACAAATAATAGTCTCCGCACTGAGACCATTTGCAGTAATCAATACCCTCGAGCCAGTTACCACACATAATTGATAGTTTGGGAGCAATGAGCACACTAGTTATGGGACACCAGAGGCTAAAATGCCTAGCCCCAATCCAAGCCATTTGGTACACTTTTTGAATGCCAAGGATTATTACTTAGCAAGCTCATTTTCTATATAGTGCATCCTTGGTTAGGCATTTGTGATTTCAATCTCACAACCACCAAAATAGATTTGATCAATTGGAAAGCCTTAATGGTGATTGATCATCAACTGCTTGTATTTAGTTTGATCATGTACACCATTGTACATTATCACGTTTGGCAGTAATTAAATTATTTTTGAAAATGTTGAATTTTCTAAAAACTATTTGTTTGAAATGTTGAAATTTAAGGAAATCACAAGCAAAGGCAAAAATACAAAAATTGGTGGAAACCCAGAAGCTGAACTTTTTTCTGCCAATTCACCATTGCAAAACAAGTATTCAATAATTGACAGCATTTCTCTATCCTATAATTTGGTGAAACATTATGTCTCCCATTTTTTAGGAAAGAAATAATAAAAATGTTTTTAAAAATCTCATTATGTTACAGGTCAAGAAAACCTGCCAGAATTTATTGTCAAATTTTCATACATTATATTTTTATTGCTAAATTGGATTTTGAAAAGCAAAATAATTATTTGGCACACAAGTGCTGAACCTAAAAAGATACTAGGCACAAATAACAACCAACATATCATAATACCTGGGCAGGTTCAGCAGTACTTAAATTATTTTCATGTTTATCAAAGTTTTAGAAAATTTTGGACAAAATCTGTCCAGTTGTGATTCAGCGTTGTGATTAATTAAGCTAATAGATTTCAATATTTTAAATCCCGTATTTTTTTAAAAAAAGATTCTACACTTTTTTGTCAAGTGATATTTCTTCTAGAGCTTCAGCTATAAATTTTTTTGAACATTGACATCTCTTGCCCGTTCCAAAATCTTCATTTATCAATTTCATTGTTAATGGTTTAAGAAAAGGAACTCAAACCCCAATAAAATAGAAGTGATTCTATAAAAGGAAAAAAAAAGGAAGAGGTGAAATTTTAGAGTTATTGTGTTGTATGGTGTTTATTTGATAATATTGCATCATGATGTGTGCAAGCTTATGATTTTCTGTTTTTATTGCAGCCATAGCTTTTGTTATCTACATCTCAACATCAAAGGTGTATGTATGCATGTCTTTTTTTCTATATTTTGGGTTTTGTGTCAATGGTTCTATGCTTATTCAAGGAGTAGAAACTAGAATGTTTATGGAGGTATGTTTTGTTTAATTTGGAATTCTAAAAAATAAAGGAGGAAGTATATGTGTTTTTTTTTCTTTGGGGTTTCTTTGTTTGAAACAACAACGAAAAAGGCTTCATCTTTCCTCCTAATAGGGGGTATAATTATCTTCATGTGAAATTTCAAAACCTAAATAGAGAGAGAGAGAAAATGGTTTTTGCCTTTAGTAATGAATGTCCATTCATTTCCATAGCTTTGTTACTTTGTTGCAACATGTTTTGTATTCCATATTCTACCACTATATGAAGGGGAAGAACATGCAAAATTCATTAAAGAAGTATTTGAAAATCATGTTATTTTTTCTATTCATATGAATATTTCAATTAGCATGTTGCAAAGAATTAAATCTTTAGATTTTGGATTTCTAGGGAGTTAAGAATGGTCTTGCAATGCAAATACAAGAACAATATTCATCCTATGGAGGGTATGCATGGCATGAACCATCATATGTACAAACCTTCTTCCATTTCTTGTTTGTTTCAAGGATTGAGTTTGTGTTATAGTCTCCCCCCCCCCCTCCCCCCCCTCCTTTTTTTTTCTTTGTCATAGTTCAAAATGACACATCAAGTTCACAAAAATTCAATACTACAAAATGTGGGGGTAGTTCATTAATCCCCATTCAATGAACCGGTGCATACAATGCATTTCCATTAGGTCCCATTCACTAGTGAATTCATTCAAAATCTAGTAAAATCACTTGCCATACAAGGACACATTTTGTTGTAGTGATTAATGGAACTAATGTTAACTAAAGGTGGAAAAAAAATTGTGAAATGTCAAAACATGTTAAGCCCAACCAAAGTTTTATCTAAGTACATGCCTTTGATGACAAAAATGGTAAAAAGTTGTGAAAAGGTTACCCTGGTTCAAACAAATTTTGAACTACTTTGTGACATTTCAATCTTGATTAGTCTTACATGTTTGCTTCCTATGTGTGAAATTGCCCATTTTTTAATTATGTTTTCATACAACAAAGAGAAATCTTGTTTATGATTATGTTGAAACCATTAAGGTTTACTAAGGTCAACTATACATGGCTTCTACAACAACCCAAACTCATGTTTTCTTTCAAATGCCTAATTTAAAGATTTCAAGGATTAATTAGCATGCAAGCATGGTGTCGCAACCCTAGCCTTGGGTTCATGACCACGACAAGGGCTTGCGAACGTGTGGGCCAAGAGTGAAACTCAAGAATCACATTTCATGCTCCCAAGAATGTATGAGAGTGTGAAGGAATGAACCCCCACACTCCCAAGTGAACTCCCACTTTGGGAGTTGGAGTCCTGATGGACTCCTGAATCTTTAGAGGGCGATTATAGGGGTCAAAGCTCATTGAATTGAAAAGTTCCTTATATCATTGGAAAGCTCTTGGAAAAAAATTTTTTACAATAGGTTCGCATGACCCATTTGGGCACTTAAAACATAAATTATGACCCAAAAAAAGGTCAGGAATCAAATTGCCAATTTGACTCCCGACCATTAAAAGTTGGGAATCGCCCTGATTTCCTTGTGTGCAGGTGACCTGTCACATACCATTGAAAAGATCTCGACAAGGGCTACAACTTTGCTTTAGACCTCATC
>Ga0116231_10007865_pt1 | contig 19154 bp, 17 predicted proteins | sample S1TSphgellanicum_2_FD_89695 | JGI IMG/M metagenome (GOLD analysis project Ga0116231, IMG submission 89695) | Host-associated microbial communities from peat moss isolated from Minnesota, USA - S1T2_Fd - Sphagnum magellanicum MG | ecosystem: Host-associated > Plants > Peat moss > Unclassified...
AATACTCCCAAAATGCTGACACGAACTCTTTTGGAAAGGCCATATGCAGAGGTAGGAGTATAACATAATACAATCACATTGGGTTTGTGCCAATGGCTCCTGCACAACCATAATTATTTGAAGCTCAAAATGTAACCAAAACCCTGTCATTCTGTGATTGGGTTTGATCGTAATCTGATCCACACTACTGTGTCTGGAAAATGGTGAGACCTTAAGCTCTTGCCCTTCAGGCTGAGACCATCTCATGTGAAGAGAATAGAAATGTGGATTACTGAACTAACAAAGTCCATTTGGACCATGTAGGGTTTAGGGTTCACAAACCAGTTTTGACTTCAAATCCATATTCTATCATTTGCAGACCAAAAAAGGGATACATTGTTATCAAAGCTTCCATCTGTCCTTCAAACTGTAATATAAGGAGATGCCAGAGTGCAGTGTGAAGTACCTTGGTGATTTCATCGAGAAGTTTGTAGAATTTGGCATCATGGGGTCCATGAACATTGTGCGTAAGCTCATGCAGCAACGTCCCTAACACATCCTCATATGGATAAAATTCAGATTCATGGTTATGGCGTCTCAACCTGACCCGCACTTCTCGTCCTCCATCTATATTAAGTCCCAATAGTGCTGGATTGCTGGGACTGCAACAAATCTCACCCCATTTTGTTTTTGTCAGTCTTTTGCATCATAGGAGATGCTATTAATATAACTGGAAAGAAACACAATAACCATGCAGCAAGCAGACACTCACATGAACTTTCCTGTTGTACTCTAACCCTAATTATGTAAAAGATCAACGATAAAAAAGAAGAGCCACAGCAAAATTGCAACTGGAAATCTAGAACCAAAAAAATTATAAACCATTTGTCATAAAACTGTGGAATTTTTCATTAGCACGGAGAGACTCTACTGCCCTTTCGTTGAACTGGAAAGTACCCAAATTCTGATTTCCCCTTCGTTAAATTGGAGAGTACCCAAATTCTGATTTGCAGAGAGACTATGTTCAACAGACAGAGCTCAACCATGAACCCACAAGGTTTCTCAGCAGAGCTCAACATGAACCCTAAGGTTTTTCGGCTGAACCATATGACTTGAGGACGTAAATGAAGTGGGAAAGAAAAGGTAGGTGGGAGGGGGGAAGAGAGGGGAGTTGTGAGGAAGTTGGAAAAAAACTGAGCGTACCAGAACTCGGAGAGCAATTTGACATTCCACTTGCGTTTGCGCATGATAGGTTGCACCTGCTTGGCTGCCATCTCCAACATCTTGCGAGCTTCCACATCCCGTTCTTTCCCCAGAGTTCGAATTTCCCATACCTTATTCAGATCACCAGCTTCAATCGAAGCTATCGGCATCTTCAATTCACAACAACAACACCAAATCGGACTAAAAATCTCCCAACTCACAACAACAAAAAAACAAACAAACAAAGCTCAGATCGCCGATTCCAAAACAGCGCAAACGAACGCAAAGCTCAGCTCACTAGGGTTTGCTCGCTACAGAAACACGCAGAAGCTTTTTACCGCAGCTACTATTACCTAAAGCTTATATAGAACTTACCTACCTTCCTTCCTTTTTTCCCCAGTCTCTTGAAAGTCAAGTAAGTGAATTTCCAGGGAGCTTGCACAGTTTTGGCACCTGGATCCAGGTCCCAATCCGTGTGGGACCTTATCCTAGGGTTCACATGGTTTTTTTTTGTTTTGAGAGTTGAGTTTTGAACCCTATATCCAAATCCCAAGCCAAGTACCTATCTTTTGGGGATGTCAATCCTCAAGGTCCAATTGGGGGCGGGGGGCCCAAATCCGAGGTCCCAGAACCTTCTCCAGTTCTCTGGAATTGGGCACCAAACTTGACTCGAATTTGGGTTGAAGAGGGTTGGAACTTTGGGGGGCTGTTTCTGGGGGAAGAACTTGAGGAAGGGATTCTGGAACGAAGTAGTTTTCATTTGGTCCCACATTTTGGATTTATGTAACCCAGCACTCCACTAGTGCACCATCTAGTGGAAACCCATTTACCCCATTAACCCATTATGGGTCAGTCGTGGTTCTTACCATGGTTTAACCATGGTAACCTATTGTGTAAACCCTCATACTTTCACCATGCAATACCTAGGGAAATATGTATGTAAGTGGGTAAATATCATGGGTAAATATGTAGTGAATATAAGTGATTACTATCTAGGTAGGTAGATGCATGTGGATTGTTGATGCATAGCTAATCATGTCGATCTACAAAGATATGTTTGAAAATGTAATCTCAAATAACAACTATTAAAAAATTAATATGATTATGAATTTTGTACAAAAAGATTGAAGAGAAATAAAATATTGGTTTGTATTTTGTTTTCGTTTTTAAGTGAATGCATTTCTTCTTTAACAAGAGGATCAACTTGAACGTTTTTAGTTGCTAATGAGGAAAGTAAATATACGTGTTTTTAAAAATGAATATGATATAATGTTACACAGGTTAAATCATGTTTTGATGGACCAATTGGGTCAAATGTTAAACAATTGAATGTTAAACCTTGTGTTCAATGTATGATACATATTGCAACTTGTTGGATAGGAAATTGAATTCTTGTGATAATATGAAAAGGGTTGTTATTTATTTGTGTTTCAGCAATTTTTTGTTCAATTGGTGTCGTGTTTTGTTAATTGTATGTAATTGTTCATATATGTGCAAAGGTGAAAACATGCTAATATGTACCAGAACAATTGTAACCATTACCTAATATTTAATATTTCAAAAGTGGTTAGTTAAATTGATGTTGAAATTTTTGGATTTATTTATATAACAACATTCATAATATATCATGAGAACATGTGAATAAATTTGAAATTAATCTAACAAAAAAATTTTACTCAAAAAAATTAGAAAACAATTCTAACCAAATGTTTTTAAGTAATAAAAGATTTACAAAGTGACATAAAAAAATTGAAAATAACAAAGTTTTGGCAAATTTTAATGTAAACTTCAAAATAAAAAATATCAAGAAAATTTTAATGATCTTTGAAAAGAATTTAAAAAACATTCCAAGAATATTCCAAGTTAAACAATCACCTTAGGGGCATCATTGGTTACTATTAACTTGCTTTCACTTACAAGTATTTTATTTTTTATTTTTTTTAAATTGAGAAATTTTTATTCATATCAATGATTTTGAATTTATTTTTGTGTAATCCTCAAAAATTTTGTCTACACTATTTACAAAACCATTTAGTGTTGCATAATTCCTTACATTTAATTCTACTAATGTGTCTTTTAAATAATGGTTCATTATGGAGGCTAGTTGTTTGTTTTGGCACATTTTCTACTCTAAAATGAAAAGGACATGTGTAAAGATGAATGTCTTGTGTTAAAAATGTAAATGTTTTACCATGTGTTTTTTGGAATATATGTTTGTTATGTGTTGTTTTAACATTTGTGTGGACCAAATATGATAATGTGTTATTTATAAGTGGCATTTGTAAAAACATTCTATTGATAACATTAATCAAGAATGTGACAACAACATCAAAAGGAGATTGATATTGGAAGGCACAACATTACACAATTTTAACAAAGATTGTTGACAAAACTATTCGAGTTCGCTTTCTTTAATTACATAGAAAATTATCAAATGCTCAACCTACATTAAAAAAGATAAATTCTTTTCATTTCCTTTACATCATTCAATGTTTTCTTTAAATTTACACAAAAAACATCAAACATAACCAAATGTTCATTTCATAATCGATTATATTAGAAAAGATAATGAAAAATACAAAAATAATGTAATGAAAAATTAGAGAATCAGGCGTTCACACGATTTTCCTTTACAAAAGTAAATTTCAAAAAAAAAATTCGTTTTTTTGGCTTAAACATTAAAAAGAATTGAATGGCCATCTAATTTTTCTCTCTCCAAGGAGATTCCTCTTTTTTAGAAGAAGACAAGTGAGTGGTCACTTGATTTTAATGCAAAAAAAAACAACCATTTGATTTTTTCCTCCTTGGGGAAGGGAGAACCAAATGGCCACATAATTTTTTTATTATAATAGCTTATAGAAAAGAAAACTACATTGAGATGACTTTTATTTATTGAGATGACTTTTATTTTTTTAAAAATTTGTCTAAGAACAAAAATCCATATTCCATTACATACTAGACATAGAGTACAATGTTGTTACTAAGAGTGAAAAAATTATCTTTATATAATTCATTGAAATTCCTCTTTGGGTAAAGAACATGGAATAAAATGTTTGGAGTGTGTTTGTTCAAAGAATAACATATTGTAATTTTAATATGGTAAGGTATACAAGTATGTGAAAAACCTTTGTAAGTACCACATTGGTCCATGGCCTTTGAATTATTTAAAAAAAAAATTAGCCCTTTTCTTGGTGCATCTAATGTCACAAAAATCACTAGAAATGGTTTTAAATGAACAAGATATGACTTATGGAAGTGAAGGAGGTGAATGTAAGGTTTAAGCACAAAAAAATAGTTTCTATTTTAAAGCTTAATATATGCATACATTGGTTTAATGTTTTTACATTTCAAAGATCATTTTTAAAGTTGCAAATTTCACATTTGTAGTTTTAAAAATCAATCAAAATGAATAAGAAATGAAAAAAATATATAGTTTGAAAGAAAGGGGTATAATGTTTTTTTTTTTGTGCTTGAATGATCTTTTTTTGTTGTTATTATTATTTTATCTTGTTCTCTGTTTTTTCTTTAAGTAATAATTCTTTAAATTATTACATTTCCACAACATCTTTTATTATGCACTTCTTATGCATTCCATTGTTTTTGTTTAGATATTATATGTATGTGTAGTTTTTTTTTTTCTTGATTGATCTACCTTTTTTTCACATTTTCCCTTTGGTTATGTTCATTTTCATTAACCTTTTTGTTTTAACATTTTTTTTCTCGGTGATTGGGTGTTGTCCATAGCTAACCATGTTGTGTTTCCATTTCAAAAAGTATGTGAAAATTATCATGTAACAAATATCATCATTTCTCCAATGAATGGTGTTCATTGTAATGTTTAGTGTTCAAAAATCCATAGTTCAAAAATTAGGCTTTCTTCGTGGTTCCATTGTAACCAATGATGAACTTGTGTTATTGACTATTGAGGGCAAATGGCTTGAAGCAATTGTGGCTATGAGAAAATTTGAATTCTTGGATTTGTTTCGTCCAAAACAAGTTCAATTTTTCATTTCAATTCGCATTCATGGTAAACTTTGATTGTCGCCAACATTTGCCCTTGTTGGCTTTCAAAAGGACTTCCAATAATTTATCCCACAAGTGGAAACTAGTTTGAAGGGCGATTGTTTAGTTATTCTTTTAGCAATTATTTTTAGTGATAATGTCCAACATAATGTGAAACGCAAGTTTGATTTTGATGAATCAAAGTTATTTTTTAAACAAAAACCCTATTAAATATGAAGGTTATTGATATTTTCTAATGACCTTTCTATAGTTACCTTTACTATACAAATATTCAATATATGTGGAAACTCCCTATATCAAAATTTCAGTTTAAATAACTTCTATTATATAATCATTTTCATAGTTTTTTTTCAAAGAAGAAAAGGAAAGTTCTCATACATTAATTTACATCAAGTGTTGAAAATAGTTTTCAATGCAAATGATTTTCCAACATAAGCAATTTTTCAATGAAAATAATTTTTTAATGTAAATAGTTTTCCAATGAAAACAATCTTTTAGTGCAGGCAACATTTAAATGTAAATATTCTTGAATGAATCATTGATTTTATCTTTTTTGAATGTGTGTATGTAGGAACCATGTTTTTGTTCCTATAGATATCCATTAATTTAAAGTTCATAATGTACAGACCTTTATTAAATCTTGTTGATTCATCATTTGAACATTTATTGCATTCATATGGCCTTCATTTAGTTTCAACATACAAATATGAAATAGGTAATTATTTTTTTAATTCTATATTTTATTTATTGAATAATCATTTATCATCTTTTCAATTGAGAAAAAATAGCATAACACATTTAAATCAATGTTTATTATTGAGTATAAAAAAATCCCAACAATGTCGTATTCGAAAATGAAATCCAATTTTTTTGTTTGATTTGCATCAAAACTTGGTCACAAATGAATATCAATATGTAACAAAAATGACATTAAATGCTAGTATGGGAAATTTGTGGGGAAATTTCACTACAATATTTTGGATAGATGAATATTTAGAAAGGTTAATTTACATTTGGAATAAAATATCAAAACACATTATATATCAATGTGGCATGGATTTTCAATTTATCCCTTTGCATATAACATACAATTCTCAACATTTTGAACCAATTCAATATGTTAATGGTTTATAGTTCTTTGCCTACTTTTCAAGTTAATGATCCCAAAGTTACCATAGATTTAAATGATTTTCCATCTCCTTCAGAATTAATGGTGCAACAACCTCCTATTTAATTTTCGTAATTAGCTATGCATTTATATTGGATTGAAAATTTTGATTATGCATTAATGGACATTTTGAAAGATAATTGGGATTCACCATTAAAATATGTTGTTTCATTGTTGACCACTTCTTATAATAAAAATATTACTAAAAATAAATTAAAGATTGTATTCAATACTTATAATTTTTTTATAAAAATAACACAATTGTTCCTATAAATGAGATTTTGTTTAATTCATTCATTTCAATTTCCCTTACCATAATTTTAAAAAATCTCAAAATTCAAATGGAACACTCCCACTCAATTTTGAGTGTAATGTAACACAATTTTTTTTTTTTGATTATTCAATTTATGACAATAATATTTTTGAATTATTGGAGGTTTGTCCAAATCTAATTTATTGCACAAAAACATTTAAATTCAATGACATGTTTTAAAACATTAAAATAATTAGATCACAAATTATGAATCACATGAAATATATATATATACAAAAAAATCACAAGAATTTCCATAAATGACAAAGTTCAATTATCACATGTTCAATGCATTTTTAAAAAAATTAAAGAACTAATTTCCACACAACAATTTTTTGCGAAACATGATGTTTAATTGAATTAAATAGAACATAATGTTAATATAAAAGAAAATACACATAATTCAATATACATTGACATTTATAATAATAAATCCAAGATGTTCCCATAATTCTATGTTTTAGTTATGAAAGGTTATGTTTTTAAAACTAACTTAATTTTCAAATATTTTTTAAATCAATTGTCAAAACAACTTTCTATATACTTTCAAATTCAAATAGAATTTAGTTCAACATCATACACATGTACAAGTTGTTTACATAATATTAGTGAAAATAAATCACCTTTATATCAAGTACAGAATCAAATTTCTAAAAACAAAATCATTCCATTAGTCCAAAAATTAACACAATTAGAAGAATGTTTTATTTCACCACGTTTTGCTGTTGCTCAAATTTATAAACTACAAAGGTATGGGGAATATAAGATGCATGGTGTTGTTATTAATGTCCCTACAAATGTGGATCAAACTTAGTCAATATTACCATGTTTACTCACCTAATGGTGCAATAATAGTTTTTCAAGTGACATTTGGAATACAAATCATTTTATATGTCAAAAAATGTTCTTCCAAATATGGTGATGGTCATTTAACGAGATTTAATTAAAACACCACTATACAAATATTTGAATTTTACCATTCATCATCAATGGGCAACGTTGTTTACTTTACATGTGAATTCAAAATTTCAAATTCCTACTTATAATAATGCATCATTTGATAACTTTGATTTCAATAATGAAAAACTACATTATACACCAATACATTTAATGTTACATAATTTTTTAAATGCTCCAAAAAAATGGATTATGAGAATCCTATATGTTTTATTGCCCCAGGTCAAAAATTTCACCCTTTATGTTTACTTAATATAAACATTTGCAGGAGCTAAATTTTTCAACATTATTCTATGAACAACTTGGACAATTTTATGAAGGTTTTTCATATCAACAAAAAATTCAATGGGAATCACTTCAAAAATTTGAAGATTTTTTAACCAATATTTTTAACCTTTTTTTTAAAGCTATTAAAGTTTCCATCCAAAAAGTCATAAGTTCTGGTTGGGTGTGAATACAAAAAGGAAAAATTTGTGATACAATTTTAAAAACTTATCAAATATGAAACAAACCAAATTTAGATAACATCTTCAAATCATATTTAAGTTATCATGAATTGGAAGGTTTGTGTAAAATTCACTTAATTATTTTGAAAGGTTATGGAAAAATATATTTGCAATGATTCAACAACTTTTACATTTGTTCTTCCAACATTCTTTGTCACTTTTACATTTGTTGAAAAATTATGGGATTTTCTCACTAAAGTTTTACACACATTATTTGTTTCAAAAAATCTCTCAAATAAAATAAAAGACCTTCAATTTGTTTATATAGAAAAATTGATATGAATCGATCCTATCACATTTGCAAAATATTATAATCATTAAACATCTTGTTCTTATAAACTTATTGTAAAAATCATTTTCTTTTTGGGTATATATATATATTTATCTTATTTTTCATCATTGAATTCCAAAATCATGAAAGTGAACATGATTATGAACTTTTATGGATAAAAAATGCACTTATGTATGGAGTGCACACAAATGAAAAAATTGAATGGTTTGTAGACATGTATATTTCTTGTGATATATCATTATTACCAAACTTATTGCAAAATGCACAATAACATCAACACACACATACATGTAAGAATAAAAATCATATATTATATGCAAATTTCATTACCCATTGCCTCCTATGCGTGAAACAAAAATTTTAGAACCTCTTCAAATAAATGGGAATTATCCATTTTCATAACAATACTTCCAACACAAACAAACAAAATATTTCAATTTTTGAAAGACTTGGAAAAAAATGATGATATATCTAAATTTTTAAAACCTTGATGAAAGTACATATATATTAAGTTTGAAAAGTAAATTAACAAAGTCGCACATTTTTTTGAAAATTTTAAAAAATAAAAACTAATGTATTTAGTATAAGTGCTCTCATTTGTGGTTTACAAATACAAATATTCAATTTATCTTGGACCCATGTGTAATTTCAGCATATTGCAAATCATATATGATAAAAATAGATAAATCAATAACATCATAATTACATTCTATCATAAAAGAATGCATCATAAGTAATATAGATGTAAATACAAGAATTCAAAATTTAGGTAATGTTTTTTTTAATGCCCAACAAATGGTTGCTCAATTTGCTCTTTACCATTATATCATTCATGCCAAACATTTCAATCCATAAATATTTTTCTTTTTGAAAAACATGCTTCTATGTTAAAATCACAAGTTGCATTAATGAATTAAAATCAAATTCAATTAATATAATATGAAACATTGTCATTAGTAGAGTTTAGTCCATTTTATAACATTAAAAAATTTTCAAATCATCACAATCCCAAAAATTATTAAGTTTTAAAATTATAATAAATATAAAGATATTGAAAATTGATCAAGAGAACAAGTTTTATTATGTTGACCATTTCAATTCAAAAAACTCTCATCTTGGAATTAATGTAACATAACATGATGCATATTGTCAATAAAATGATGAAATTTCTAAGATTAAATATATTTTCAACTATTAATACCATATCCAAATATAGAAAAAATGGATGATTCAACAAATTCAAAATCAAAACCATTACATTCAAATAGCATTTGGATTAACAATATAGATAATGAAATAAATGGTCCATGTTTTACAATTCTTATAACAAACATAATCAATATTGAACATTATGATTTATGATCTGACTTTGTCATTCAATCATGTAATGGATCAAACCGAAAATCATAATTTTTAAAAGATGAAAATTTCACAAAATCATCATATTCCATGACGATGGAAGAATTTGAATATAATAGTTTACTTAGATAATTAAATGAAGAACACTTGGGTATATTCATGGTTGGGGTACATGAAGGAATGTCTCACCCCAAAATCATTTTAAAAACACTATTTTGAATGACCCTTACATTTATGAAATAATTTTTTTTTGTAATTTTTTTTTCATTAGATAATCACATACTTTTTGATTAAAATGGTGGTGATTTTTTGTGATTTGGATGAATAAATTATGTCCTTAAGTGTTATGAAAGGCTTAGAAACTATGTCCCATTGCGTAGTTTTATTGAAAAGGACTCAATAGAACTAGCAATATTTGTTCAAAATTTCCCATATTTTAACCATAAGTAGAATAAAGTATGTTCTATATGATGGCACAAATTTTTAATATGATAAATTACCAAATTTTGTGGAATTGATGGTAAAATCTTGAATTTTTTCATAAAAAAGATGCGTTCATAAGGATAATCAAATTATTATTTTTAATTACAAATTTACATTCCAAAGGTTCGGAAAGAAGTATAAGAGATGTGGTGCAAATAACAGGACATTATTTGATATTTTTAATAGGGTTTTGGCACTCTTAATGAAAGTATGTCGTTTTGGAATGTCTGAGTAGTCTTGCATTCCTTTTTGGTTTATATTTAACAAGACATTCAAAATTTATTCAATTGATTTGAATTTCCATTATAACACATATTGGTTGAAAGCCTAAACATACATATCCCCCTTTCATTATTTAACATTTTAAAACATTCATTTTGTTTAATCTTTGTTTTAGGATTCACTACAAAAGAGAAACAATATGAGAAATTGCATCTGTCAAAATAACACTACCTTGTAACTAAAATTCAAAAAATAACTCATGCACAACTATTGCGTAATTGTCCCCCTAGAAACACAATGTATTAATAAATAAATTGTCATGACAGAAAATCAATTAATTGTATAACAGTTGCAAGTGAGTTGAAAATGAATATTTTATACATTAATTTATACACATTGTACATACATATGTAGTCAACCATGTTTGATTTTTTCAAGAATTACATTATAGTTACATGTGGCAACTACTTTGGAACTATTATAAATGTGTCACTAAAGTAACAACTATGTTATAACTAATGTATAATGTACATACATGTAATCATGCCACGTGTCCACATTTCACCACCCATTATGGGATACATTTGTAACTAATTTTCAATTATGATTCCCATTGATATAATTAGTATGACCACTAGTGCACCACTGCTAAAGTATTATTGTTCAATTATGTTATGGCTATAATACAACTACTTATGACTTTTTAAGGATACATATTATTTAGTTATTTATATTTTCATCATATTTATATCTTCATCATTTTCAAGGATTTAAAATGTTATGGGAGCACTACTTCAAGCTTTAAAAATCATCTTTAAAGTGTAAAGGAAAAAAAGTAATGAAAAAATAACAAGAAGAGAAATAAACTTTCCAACTTACAAAACATGATTTTTGCCTTTTCTTCTCTCTTTGGAACCCTCCTATTTTCAAACCTCATAACATTCTTATTTCTTATTCATTTTAAATGATTTAAAGTACTATATTTGAAGTTCTACAAATCATTTTTGAACTCTAATATCAACATAGCAACATACAAGGAATGTTTTGGGTGTTTGAGAATTGGCCTTTGTAGCATTTAGTGGTTTCAAATTTTTTTGAGTTTTTGACCCCCTTTACTTTGGGGGCCATAATTTTTTCAATTCTATTTCATTTTTTATGGTTTTTACTATGCTAGATGCGCCAATAAAAGGGGTTCAAGTTTTGTTTAGACACAAAAAACAATGGAGGAACTTGAACAATACATCATGTATGAACTAGTTTTCGTGGAACCTGAACATTAGCTCATGTGTGAAGAAGAACTAGACCTAGAACATTTCTAGTGAAACCTAAACACTACATCATGTGTGAAGAATTAGATTCGGAACATTTCTAGTGGAACCTGAACACTACCTCATGTGTGAAAAATTGGAGCAAAAATGGTTCTAGGGAAAAGCAACAACAATTTTGGGATTACAACAAACCCTAAATTTGACATATGCTAAAATAAAGAAAGAGACACAAACGAGGAATATGAAAAGGACAAAATCTCTTCCTACATAATAATAGTGAAGAACAAGAATAAGAAGAAGAAGACTATGGAGATGTTTTTACCCTACACAAGTCGTTATACTTGTGAATAGTAGCTAACCCATGTGACTCACTAAGGCCACCTTTTAATGTCTCGTGCCTTCCTTGAAACTTTTGTCTTTGAAACTCGCTAAACTTAAAAAACACTTGCCACTTTCTTTTTCCTTTTGTCTTTTTTCACATGTTTTTGTCATTGAGTGCATTTCAAAGAAGAAGCAAAGCACAAACAGAGAGACATAGAAAGAAAGATAGAGGAAAACGATGTGGGTGGGTTTTTCCCTTGTGCTGAGCAAGGGAAGAATAATCCATAGTTCATAGATTTTGGGATTACAGTTTCGCACAAAGAGAATGGGGCCCATACACAATTTTTGTGCGAAAACCCAAGATGATTTATCCCCATATACATAAAGGGCAAGGCCGAAATGTTTTTGGATTCACCTCCATTCAAAAGAGATCCAAGCTCTGAGTGCTTGCAACCTACAGTTGATGTGTTTGTGTGACCACATGTGTATGTGCACTGAGGAAAAAAAACTTGACAATTTTTTTGGGGTTGGAAGTCTCACAATAGCAGTTAGTCACAAGTACCCCTTATCATAGTAGTGGCTTAACAAGTTAAAATTTTGATCTAATGGAAGGTGGTTTGTGTAAAAGGGAGATTTGTTCATCTCCTCTTGGGGATCATGTACTTTGTGGACTAATAGCGAGGATTGAATTGGAGAAACCTCCAATATCATCAACATGCCACATTGGAATCTTTTCGGGGAAGGTTTGGTGGGGTTTGGGAGACAATTTGCGTCAAAATTTTCTCTATTGATAATCTAGAAATAAGCGCACATGTCCTAGGTTTCTGCTGGGACAAGGTCAAGGTGCATAAATCGTTTCAGGCTCAAAATGGACTAACAACATAAAGTAAAACTCGTGTTGTGTGCAGACTCCTTACAAACAAATATGTGGCCTCCCTTACGTACCTTGACAAATATGTATTTCAAAATTCGATAGATCTTCCTTGCGAAACAACTTTAATGGAATTAAGGGGTGCCATGTGATGTGGCCAACAATTTTCATCAAACAGTGGACCCAAAAGGATTGGTGGATGTTAGTGATTACCTCTTCCGATTTTGCATCATTCGAAAGAAAGGTCATCCTCCACTTGAAAGAGTTTTTTGCATGTGTGAATGTGTTGGGTGCAAATTAAGATAGACGAGATATATGGTCTCGCCATAGATTTAGCTTTTCTAGATTCAAACGTCCAACTAGCCTATAGAAGAAACATTGAAGGCTTGATACATAACATGAAAGAGTACATAAGAGCTATAATATATATCCCAAATTTTCGAAAGATTGCAAAACACCTTTTAGAAAAAGTGGAGGTAAAGGTTTCTAATCATGAACATCCATACATCATAGATTTTCGACTCGATGTGCAAATTTTTCTTATGGATTTTCTTGGAGGTGGAGTAGTTGGAAGTGTGTTCAAATGTATGTTCCTTGGAGTGATGGTAGTTGCTAAGGTTTGGAAAATGAATTGCATAACTGTTAAATAAGTGTTTTGTATTGCACGAATACTGAAAAGAAGAGTTGCCAAAATTAAATACAAGGAGTGATCCTAATCAAAGAGCAATCCTAATCAAGTTAATCATCAATCACTAGCATGATTGGTTAGATAGATTCTACTCTAGATTCTACTTTGTCTAATTAATCTAATAGATGAAAAGTAGAGTTTCATCTTAAGTTCATATAGTTTTAACACCTTCCTTGAATCTCTACCTTAAAACTTAAACTCTTTCTATCCTTCCCTGGAGCCTTAATCTTTGAACCCAAATTTCTCATATTCTTTTTCTCAATACAATGTCGCACATCCAAATGATTTGGGTAGAAGTCTTTGAACAACTTTAGGAGATCACAAAGACTATGACCATGGTAACTATCCGATTGTTTAAATTTCAAGTCATGACATGAACTTGGCTAACTAGTTTGCTGATCTAAATTCCTTTGTGTGATGCAATTTGAGATGTTCCTCCTAGTGATTTGGTTTCTATTTGAGATGATTCGAAAAGCTTGTGATTTGATTATCTTCTAGTTTCATTCTCAACTTGTTTGCTCATCCAATGTGGGTGATCATGGGAGTTCAAGAGCCTATCAACATGAGTCCTTTGTATCAGATGTTGAAACATCATGCATTCGAGAAAAAGTGAATTCCTTTAGTAACAAATATTCTTCTACATCTAAAGGTCTTCTAATGGTTAGGTCAAAGAAATATTATATTGTTCATGTTGGAAGACAACAAGGTATATACACTACTTGGGCAAATTGTAAAGCACAAGTAGATGGATTCAAAGGAGCCATATACAAAGGTTTTTAATTTAGAGAAGTGGCATAAGACTTCCTAGGCATCAAACATTTAGATTCTTAGACTTGAAAATTATAGAGGTGTTAAATAATTTCACACAATTTTCAAATTTGGTTTTTTTTAGTGCTTTGGTCAAGATGTCTATTGATTGATTATTAGTTGAAACATATGAAATTCTTATTTCTTTCCTTTCAACCATATTTCTCACAAAATGCACGTGTATCTCAAAATGTTTTGTTAATGTGTGATACACATGATTGTGGGAAATCTTGATTGTACTTTGATTGTCACAATAAAGATCGATTGGTCCTATTTTCAAAATTCCAAACTCTTAATAAATGTTTGATCCATATTGCTTCTTTGGTTGCTTCAACTAGTGCATGGTATTCCAATTTTGTAGAAAATAACACAATACATGTTTGTTTCTTTGTGCACCAAGTAATAAGAGTGTTGTTGATCATGAAAATATATGCTTTTGTAGATTTCTACTCATCCATGTACCCCCCCCCCCCAAATCCGCATCACTGAAGCCAGAAAGTTTTAGTTTAGTCAACTGTCCATAGAAGAAACCAAAATGTATGGTGCCTTTGATGTAACAAATGATAGATTTCACTACTTGTAAATGAGAAAGTTGGGATTGTGTCATGAAGCATGAAACAAGGTTCAAGATATACACAATATCCCATCTGGTGTTGGCTAGAAATACTAATTTATCAACCATCCATTGATAAAGTTGTAAATCGATTGGAGAGGAGTTCATGTCCATGCGTAACTTGAGATTTTGTGGCAGGGGAGTCTTTGATGGGTTACATTCCATCATTCCAAATTCTTCCAAGATGCTAGATGCATAATCTATTTGATGAAGGAAAACCCCATCTTTTCAATGAACAAATTGAATGCCCAAATATTTGGAACATTAACCTAATGAGGTCCTATCAAATTTGTTCCCCAGTTTATTTTTTAATCAGGATATGCATTCAACATCATCCCTAATCAGAAATAGATCATTGATGTATAGGATTAATATGACATTTTGTCATTCTAGTGATGATAATACATGTTACCATCAAATGTTGATTTCTGTAATCCATTTTTCTTCAAAAATTTATCTATATTCCATACCACTGAAGTGGTGTTTGTTTGAGTTGTACAAGGTTCATGACAGTTTGCAAACCAATTTTTCATTTTTATGAACTTCATATTCATGTGGTTGTTACATGTAAACTTCATCATTGAGATTGACAACCATTCAAGAATGTTGTCTTGACATCCAAGTGATGTACTTTCTAGCCTTTTGAACTTGCTAAAACACTCACTACTTTAATGGTATTCCATTTTGCAACTGGTTCAAAAGTTTCCTCAAAATCTACTCTAGCCTTTTATTTGCATCCTTTTGCAACTAATCTAGCTTTGTAATGTTCCACAACTCCATTGATTCTCAGTGTTTTCTTGTAAATCCACCTATAGGTAATGGCCTACTTTCCTTGGGGTGAGGAACAAGGGTCCAAGTTTTCATTTTGGTTATGCTAATCGTCTCATCATCCATGGTTAATTTCCATTTCAAAATGTTGTACCTCATGGTATGTTAAATCTTCCACCAAGTTCGTGACATATTGATCAAGAAAAATAGAGAGCTTCCTATTGCGTGTGGAACTTTGTAGAGGCCCAATATTGATTTGTTCAGAGCTTTTGGGAGGTGAAGAGGATTCATGCATGGAATTTGGCAAAATGGATTGGGAAAATTGTTATTGTGTGGGAAGATCGAAAAAAGCTGTAGGAGATGCACAACTTGGAGCAAAAGATTTATCAAACAATGATGTAGAGTTTTGATTTGGTGCATAATTTTCAATAGGAAAGGGAATTTGAGGAATTATTGTGGGAATTGTATTAGTAGAGATAGTAGGAGAAGAACATACATTCCATTGAAAGTCAAATGTAGAATGATTTTCTCCAATTACAACTTCTATAGTTGAAATTTCCGACTCATCTATCTTCACATGTCATGTGATGAAGATCTTCTTGGTCAGCAGATTGTAACAATGGTAACGCTTGGTGGTTGTGTCCCATCCAATGAGTATGCATCTTGCTACCTTGGGATCCATTTTGGTTCTTTGGTGTTTGGGTATGTGGGCAAAGATTCATGTACCAAAAACATGTAGGTGAAAGACATCCTGTTTTATTCCAATAAATAATTGTTCTAGTATGTGATTTTCAATGATTTGGTTGGATGCCTGTTGAACAAATAACAAGCTATTTAAATTTCTTTTGACCACATCGTTTTAGGAAGACAACTTTAGGAAGACATTTCACAGTTTCACATAATGACCTATTTTTCGTTTCAATTATTTCGTTGCTCTCAAGGGAATAAGGCGTAGAAAATTAGTGAATGATGCCATGATTGAAATAATACTTGTGAAATTCAACAAATATGTGTTATCCTCCATTATCTATCCACAAAATTTCCAGCTTGTGTCATGTGATGGTCTCTACTATTCCCTTGAATATTTTGAACTCCTCAAGGACATGATTCTTGGTTTTCATGAAAGTTACCAAGATTCATCTATTATAATCATTAATAAAGGTGACAAAGTAGAGAACACAATTGTAAGCTGATGTTTTGAATGGTCCACATACATCACTATGAACCAATTGAAGTGACTTTGTTGTGGTTATTGTGGTTTTCGAAAACTTCATCTTTGCTTGCTTCCCAATTTGGCAAATGTCACATACATGGTCAAGCTTCACCAACTTTGGTAGACCCAAGAGAAGTCCTTCTTTAAACAACTCATAAAGAGTTTGAAACTTGATGTGTTTAAGTCTTTTGTGCAAGAGTAAAGTTTTTTTTACATTTTATAATTGTTCCACATTATGTGAATATATTGCACACCTTTTATTTATTTCTTCCCTTTCCTTTTTCCTTCGTTTTTTAATTACTTATATTATTTTTTTGTCCATAATTTTTAAAAAGTGAAACTTGCAGATATTCATCAAAAGTAACAACATTGGACTAATTATAATCCATTAATGGCTTTTTGCCATGTGTTTTTGCTTGCAGGTAAATGCGAGAGGGATAACAAATTCTAAAGGCAAATTGAAGCTTGAACTTTTTTAAAATGAAGCAACTCCTCGTTAGATGCATGTGTAGATTCACATAGATCAACTGTGTAGTCTAAATTACCTTTTGTTCATATATCTCTTAAAATACGAGGACTTGCGGGCTTTTCCACATAGTACCTTGGTAATTGTTCCTACCCATCAACATCAACTTTAGTTCTAGCAAGTTCATATATAGTGGTGATTATGTTGATTAATTCTACAACTACTCCATCTTCACCCCAACCTTTAGTATCATTCATTGTTCCATTAAAAATTTCTACATTATCTTCATTTGATGTGTTGTTGTTATGATTAGCAATGTAAAGTTCATTGGGCTTAGTCCTTCCATCCATAGCCTTTGGATTAAAAGGCCAAATTCTTATAACCTAAATCCCATTCTTGATGTTTCTTTTGGACAAAACTAAATCTAATGCCTTATCTATCTAGCTTGCAAATGTAGCCTTGTCTAACTCATTGTAATTGTTTTAAACCATGCTATTGGATTTAGGGATAGTGTTATATATTTGATGAGATTCCTTCTTTGTTATAGCATTAACTCTTGATCACTTCCCTATTCGAATCCCAATCTCATCACAATTCCATATGTGACCCGGCCTGTATTGATGTTGGGTGTACAAGGATGCCAAGTTTTGGTAGAACAAGTTGCAAGAGTTGGTTTAGACCAAGAAAACAAGAAGTGTGTTAATTTAGGGATTTTATGCAATCTATATTATTATGTTAATAGACTAGTGTTGATCATATCAAAGATGTCTACAAAATCAGTTTAATCTAAATTTTCATATGTTGTTGTTGTGTAGGTTGTAGGAGTGTATCTAATTGTACATTATGCTTGAGCTATAGGAAATTTGCGCTGACCTAGTATTTTTCACACTCTTTCCTATTATAGGGACAACTAATTTAGCTATCCAACGAAAGTAAATGTACTTGTTAAAACTTTCCTTGTAAATCTTGTCAATACATGCAATTATGTTTTCATCTGAGTGATTCTCTGTCTTGGGTACTCTCTTTCATAGTCTGTAGCACCTCTTTCCCTTTGATTTATAGTTATTTGGTTTCTTCCTTCCTTTTGCTAAGCAACTTTGTGTCTCATCTTTCACTTTGCTAAACAACTCAATCTTCTTTTCTTTGATTAGTATCTTTGAAATCTCTATATTTTCCTTAGGCATTTGTGATATGAACACTATTGCATTGGGACATAACAATTCTAAAATGCTTGAAGTTCATTTTCCACATTTTGTGGTAGTTTAGACATGTCCATTTGCAATTGTGTTAAGTTAAGTTGAATGTAATACAATTGCAGTTAGACTACTAACATTATGATTGTGATGGGTTGTTTTGGCGAGAAAGAGACTTAGGAATTTCTTAGATCCTTAGGTTTAGAAACTTGTGCTATTGGAGTCCTTTAATGTGTTGTACCCTTTTCAACCTTAAAATTTGTACTCATCACCAAACATTAAAAACACATAATGGAGGTCATTGTTTGTAAGTCTACCTTAAATCACACCTTACACCAAACACTTAAAGCCCCAAGTACATTTGGATTTTTTAGATTTGTAAAATGTATGTGCATTGCTTTGTGATGTATATGAGCCCATGTCCAAACATTACCTTTGGTC
>Ga0116231_10007866_pt1 | contig 19152 bp, 10 predicted proteins | sample S1TSphgellanicum_2_FD_89695 | JGI IMG/M metagenome (GOLD analysis project Ga0116231, IMG submission 89695) | Host-associated microbial communities from peat moss isolated from Minnesota, USA - S1T2_Fd - Sphagnum magellanicum MG | ecosystem: Host-associated > Plants > Peat moss > Unclassified...
TGTACACCTCCCCCCCCCCCCCCAATGGCTATTTGTGCACTTGAGACCCCAAATTTTAAAATTGTCCCCCCCCTCCCCCCCCCCCCCCCCCCACCCCTCTCGAGTTTGATCTTTTGCCATATGTACCATTTCAATTCAAGAGCTATTTTTTATAGTGGTCCGAAGTCAAGAATGTACAAGTGGTTTCTAACATTTGCTTGCATATATCCTTGAATATTTTCTCCATGGTCTTCACTAGTTCACTCCCTTCCTTACAAGGCTATGTTGTAATAGGTACTTTAACATGTACCTCCATATTGGGCAATCTAGCCTAGGTAATGTTCCAAAAAACAAGAAATATTTTTTTCTTTCCTTATGGTGTAACTATTTATAGCTATTGAATTATTTCCTCATATGTCTTTTTCATATTCTCTTTTTTTGGTCCAATGTGCAACAATCTTGTTTGCCAACAACTCCGTTTCCTTGAACACATGTTCTTCATTCTTCTAACTTTTAGTTGCCACTACAACCATGTTGACTAAAATAATCAAGGGTTTCTTCTTTGATGTTGTTGAAGTTTATTTTGGTTTGGCATTCTTGTTTGTAACCATCTTTTGTGTTTTAACAAAATGTGGACATTCCACCATTTTATGCCCCATTAGACCACACACATGATAAGGAAATCGTAAAGGTTTTGCACTTTTGTTATTGTGAATCATTACTTCAACCACACCAGTAACTGCTTCCTCCTTATTGTGACAGGGCTGCACTTTGTGGTTTATACACTTACAATTTGTACAAAATAATTTGGTTTTAACATCACATGTTGTTGATGTGGTCATTATGGCAAATGTTGGTTCTGGAATAATTAGTTAGTTATATCCTTTAACTTCACTAATACCTTCTTCAAATGTCATCATATTTTTTTTACATTGTTATAAGGTAGTTTTTTGCATATTCGTTGTAACAATCCTTAGGTATGATTGAAGTTTATGTTGTAGTAAAAGAACTATTAGTTGAGTTTGTATGTGGACTATTGATTAATTTCATCAAGTGTTTGTAATAAACCTCCACTCTATTTGTGTGGTCATGTTTGAATGTCTTCAACTACATGTATATATGTTCATCATTTTTCACGGATTTGAACCATTTACAAAATATTTATTCCAATTATGCCAAAATGTAGTTAAAAACATTTTGCAAGGACATTTTGGCTCCATTTTGATATTGTATCATGTGAAGTGAATATGAATATGTTAACAATGTTTTTGTTTTTTGTTTCACAATTTGCTCATATTGATGCTTTGAATACCCATGCATGAAAATTAAGATATGTATCCTTTACATATTGTGGATAAGGAAGTTGTTTCCTAGCATGTTGCCTCTCAACCTTCATTGGTGTAAGACTCCGTGTAATTGATGTTGTCCATGCAAACATTAAAAGATTATTCCCTTGGGTTTAGGTACTACCTATTGTGATGGTACTTGTGGAAGTGGTATATTAGTAATAGTTAAATTATAGCCAAGTCATGTGCACGGTATGTTAGTTGTCATGGTATGAACAACCTTGTTCCAAACTAATATAGACATCATCCTTGGATACATAGTAGGTATCCTTGTGGTACACTAGACAATTATGTGTGAACCTCCAAAGTCATTGCCCAAATTCAGTATCCTTGCCACACCACCTGGATCAAAATAAAACACTTGCTTATGTCCATATTCAATAACTATCATCATTGGTTTTTTATAGAGTGTTTGTTTTATTGTTAGTGGAATTTCCTTCATTGGTATTGCAAAATTTGTAACTACACCCCTTAATCCAACTCCTAACTTCCTTACTTCATTGGTTTGAATATTCCATATGAGGTGTGAAAATTTAGCAAATACTAATATTGTTGCTCATGCACCAAGTTGTGAAAACATTAGTTTTGAATTCACATGTGGTGCAACAAAGGTTGGAATAACAACCTCTTCAAATCAAAAAAATTGTTGAACTCCCACTTTGCTAACCTATATTTGTTTTGGTATTATTGTTACTAGTGGCTTTTCATGCATGACCGCCTAGTTGGTAAATTATTCCATTAGGTTGTTCGTTATCATCTTTCATAAATAATCTTGTATGAATGGATAGGTCCATAAAAGATGTCCTTAATTGCAAAAGGTACATTGTTCCCGGTCAAGTGTTATAATCAGTCTTGAAATAGACATTAGTTGAAACCTTTTCAGAACCATGTTTGCAAACATTATTATCGAAGTCCAATGTAAAAGTTCAATGTCATGAAAAACAACACGAAAAGTAATTGGTATTTTTACCCTTAGACTTGGTTCTTTGAGTGTTGTAATTCACTAAAAGAAATCCCCCAAAATGTAACCAATGCATTTGCAACTAGCTTACAACTATTTTGCACCTTTGACCATTCTTGCAACTATGCTATAATTACATTTGTAACTAATGACTTCTTCATCCTACATTTTAAGATTGTTTTTATACATGATCATGTCCATAGGTATCATTCATTGCAAATGGAATCAAACTTAGTTACACTTCCCCGGTGTTAAAATAGCCCCCAGTGGTATACATAGGTGTATTAAAAAACTTTTGAAAGGTATGTGTACTTTTGTTAAATTATATTAGGGGTATAAGGGGGTATGTTTCCATTGGTGTATTTGTAAAATTGTATTTAGTTTGTATTTAAGCAAAATAACTACTTACCTACCTATATATGCTTGTTTACCTAGCCTAGCCTACCAACCTATCTACTTATATGTTTACCTACCTACCTAGCCTAGGTTACTTACCTACCTAACATAAATTACTACCCACGTATTAATTAATTGATGATTAATTAGTTACATTTATTTTTAACTAATTGATAACTAATAATTCATACTTAGTATTTATAATTCATAATTATTCAATATAATAATTATTCATTTTTTCTATATGAAATATTAATAAATGATTTATAATTAGTTAGTTAGTTAATTATTGGTTAGTTAATAACTGTTAATTATATAATGCTATAATAATATATGTAATTTAATCATAATCATAATCATGATTCATTAAAAATAATTTTTATTTATTCAATTATTTATTTCTCAAGTATTAATTATTTAATATTTCAGTTATTTATCTTATTATCCAAGAATCATTAATGAAATCTTATAACTAGTAAGTTAGTTAATTGATTCATATATATAATAACAATTAACTCATTGATATTTTATTATTTATGGAATTATTATTTAAAATTATAACTAATCATTTGGTTAATTAATTCATATTTAAATCAATAAAATTTTAATTTCTGAATTAATAATGTATAACTAATATGTTTTTGGCTATTATTTAGATGTTAATTAATGATTTTTAAATATTTTAAACTTATTTTTAAATTTAAAAGCTGTTAATTAAAAAAATTATGCAATAATTTGGTTATTTGGTTATTATTTCAGTCATTTACTTTTCTATTTATGAATTATGAATTAATAATGTATAACTAAATAAAAAAATTATTTAATTATTTAAATAGTTAGTTAGTTAGTTATCTACTTAGTTATAAAATTTACAAAATTAAAAAAAAAGGACAAAAGATATGAGATAATCTTTTTAGTTGCAAAATAGTTTGCAACTAAGTTGCAACTTCAATTTTTATCCCATATGTTTTGTCCTCCACTTTCATTTTGAGAACTATATACGGAGGAGGCTTTGTCCTACATTTGCACATTAAAAAACCCATGTTAATTAAGATGAACCAAAGGAGTTAACCCTTTCAAAATTTAAACCCCAAAGGTTAAACCAAACATAATAAATTAAATATTTTCCTACCTCCCTAACCTACCTACCTATTCCCACCGACCTACCTAAATATTGATTTAAAATTCATTTTGACCAAAATCCAAAGATGCCAAATGGCATATTGGTATTACGCCATGTGTCAAAATGTGAAACCATTTAAATTAAATGACGAAGATCCATAATCTATTTTTAAGAATTTTTTTCAATAAAAAATTTCAATTGTCACATGTCATTATGTAAATTGCTAATTTTTATGGTAATATACGGATGGCATACGATAGTATATGGATGGTGAAATATTTGTTGACCATTAACTTCATCCACATTTGCAACTAGTGTTTAATGCAACTTGTCTAATGTAAAAATGTAATTTTTAGTAGCAAATATCTTTTGCAACTAAAAAATAGTTGCAAATGGTAGTTTTTTTTTCTATTTTTCTTCTAGTGATTGTACTAATTGAACAATCATTTGCTTTGATCAAACCAATTTCTATTGCATAGTCTACACTAGTTGATTTACTAAATATGCTTCAGTGTTATGAATATGCACCTCCGACACTCCTACCACCATCTTTGTATCATTTTATTCATTTTCATTCATTGAGTATCACTAAATAGGTGGTTCTCCTTGAAAATATTCTAGATTACTAATAAGTCAAAAAAGAATTCTCATTATCTTAGAAGAAAACCCACATTTTTTGACTTGATTTAAGCAATTAAAAATGTCTTTTGTGACTATTTTTTGATCAAAAATAGTTGCAAAAGACACTTTTAGTCACTTAAGACAAGTTGAAAAATGGGGTTGTTGTTTTAATACATCCTTTCTTTTTCTTGTTATGGTAAGTTTTCCATTCAACAAAAACCCCTCCTTTTGATCTTGGTGTCTATTTTGATTGAATTTGCAGCCACCTAATTACATTTTGGTGTTGTGGAATTATTGAGACATAATTTCAACATGTTCTCATTTTGCTTGCTACATTCCCATCATACTATTCTTTGCCCTTGTAGGGACATTTTGTGAATAATGTTGCACTAATCTATCACCCACTAATTACATTTCATGCTATTGATCACCTACTATAGAAGATCCATGATCTCTCATAGGTATTGTTTTAAATTTTCATATGACATGAGTACTTCAATGCATGCTTCTAAAAGTACTTGTAACTTCTCTATTGTTGTTCTCCACCTACATCATTTTTGCACCTTGTGCATCATGTTCACTTGTTACAAAAATGATTTGCTTATAATCTAAATCCTAGCCCTGTTTCAAAAACTATTTCAACAATACATGTAAAAATAAAACCAATTATGGTTCTTATGTTTTTATAGAAATAATGGAATATAAACTTGCACATAACACCTTTAATTCTTGAATAAAAACACACAATCCCCCAAATTGAAATCTTGGGGATGGTTGCCAAATGGCAAGTACTAATTCCTAGTTCTATATAAAACCACATACAAAATAGGTATCTAAATGATCAATCAACTACTGATTTTCAGATCTACTAACAACATTTTCTTTGTATTGTCCTAACATGTTTTCTACCTACATGTACTAACCAAATCTCGAATGCAAACTTGCCAATCCTTCTTAGTTTCTTACATTCAACTTCAACTTGTTTTACTACACAAATTCAATCTTTTCAAAATGTCCAAACTTGTAAAGAAAAATGTTATAAAACCAAAACAAGGAGGGGAAATGTTACCCCATTTCCCTCCAAAACCCCATTTGGAATAACGAATTCAAATACAACTACCATATGTCCAAATCAAAACAAATTGTCAATATGCTTACTTGTCCAATATCAACATGCCTACATGTCTAGTCCCATCTTGCCTATATGTTCCCATAACATTAGGTACCTAACCTAACCAACCTACCTACCTAATCGGTTAACTAGTTCAACCTACTAGCTGCCTAGTCAATTAACTAGCCTAACTTAAGCTACATGTACATAGGTCTATTTATGGTTACCTACCTAATTTAACTTGTACCTACACACCTATTTACTTAACATATTTACTTAACCTTCCTACCCGCTTCTACCTACCTATCTACTTAACCTTCTAGTTTACGTACCTACTTGCTACCTACTTACATAGGTAGGTAGTAAATAGGTAGGTTTGGCCAATGGCTAGGTAGCCTACATGTATACATAACCTATGGTAGATAGGTACCTAGCTAGGCTATGTAGGTAATTAGGTTAAAGTACTTGGTAAATTAGCTAGGTTAAATACCTCTTTATATATAACCTACCTACATATTTATCATTTTATGAGGGCTAAGGCTAGGCTAGGCTATGTTATGTTTATGTAAGTAGGTAGGCTAAGTAATATGGGTACATAAGTAGGCTACTTTTGTATGGGACAAAGGAATTGTGCAATATTGTTCTAGTGTTTCTTTTGAACATTAAAGTTTATCCCATATTCTTTGTTTACAACTTCAATTTTGTAAACTATATAGTTAGGTGAAATAATATACTACATATCACACATGTGTTAAAAATATTCAAAGTTCAAGTGCCACCTGGGATACGCGAATCAAAGAAGCTTCTCCCTTACAAATAAGCAAGATTTAACCTATTTATTTACCTAAACCTATCTACCTACTTAGCTTAAATCTACCTACCTACCTATTTAGGCTTACCTACCTACTTACCTAGGCTTGCTCACCTACCTATTTAACTTAAGCTTGTATACCTACCTAGGTTAGTTTGAGTAAAAGTGATGTTTCATGTCTCTAATCATATATTTAACTTGACCAACATCATTGAAATCACATGGATAAACACATATGACTAAAGTCATGTCTATGACTATATGGCATAAATAATGAGTTTGCATTGACTACATAGTCATGTAGTCATGATGGCACATATGACCACAAATGCAATCAAGGATATAATCATAGAACAAGGGTTTTGGCATATAGTGATTTCACATTGAAAAATCCAAACTTTCACATGGACTTTCAAACCAATCACATGTCTAGTGATACTATAGGGTGGCCTATCAATAATTTTGACTAAAAACAGAGGGGACAATTATAATATTCATTTTGTAGGAATTATAAGTAGTGAAAGATGTGAACTTTTTAAAATGTCAAAAATGGACCACCTAACCATGCTTTTACCCAATAGTGGATTTGTCAATTGCAAACAATTCATTACATGTGAATAGATTTGAACCATGAAAAAGTTTGTAAATAACACAAGCCACCTTATTTTCTACAAGGATAGTAAACCATTACGTTGTATCATTTTTCACAATTAATGGTTTCAATTTGTTTACAATGTTAAACAATGTTTCCTTTGACATTTTGAAATTTGGATCCATAATTGGTCATCATATTTAGTCAATAGAAACATGGAAAGCCATGTTGTATTGTGCGGCTTAACCCAATAGTTAATATGTAATCCAAGTGTAGACAAACTACATATAATTATGAATTGTGCAAAACAACAATTTGAAAGTTTGCATATTGGTGTTATCAACAATGAAGGTAGAATATGAAAGTGGTTAATACAATTCATGAGCAAAAGCACACTAAGGTGTCACAATTTCGGCAAATTAGAGTCCCTTTTCAAAGTCCTTTTCTAGTGTAGTTGTAAACTGGCTTAAAATATGAATATTTAGATGATATTGAAAATAACATTTTTTTCCATTTCCAATTTCAAATCATGATGTTATAAGACATATAAAAATATCTCAGAAGAAATTATTTTAAAATATTATTTTAAATGCTTAAAATAACTTTTAACATAATTATAATTTTTGAAAATTTTAAAAGTCCATAACATAATAAATTAAAATCACATTTCATTCATTCAATGGATCTTTAGTTTCTTAAACATAATTCATTTAATGTCCCAAATTTTCAAACACATAAAATTAGCACATTGTAAAATAAAAGTCCATATCCATGGGTTTTATAAGTCTGACAAAAAATGTGAGCAAAATTCAAAAGTCCATTACTTATTGGCTATCCACAATTTTGATTTGATTTTTTCATTTTTGAAAGTTTGATTATGATAGCTTTAGATAGGTGAATCCTTTTTTATTATTTCAATGGATATTATTTTATTTATTTTCTTGTACCTAAGGAATACACGAAAAATTGCCATTATGACATCCATATAAAGTCATTATAGTGTGCAAACACCCTCATGTATGCCTAAAAATGTTGAAGAATTTCAATGAGGAGGATAACTATCCCCATTGTGACCATTCATTTTGCATTGTCCATGGTGAGTTCACATAATGAAAAAACCTACAACACAACAATAAACAATAACAAAAGATAACAACAAAATTATGGATTCTACATTACTCTTAATAAAATTTCTTCTACAAATGCAATATCAAGGGGCAAGCCCATCCTTGGGTTGTACCATTAGGAACATCACACCTGGATTTTCCTTGACCCATCAAAGTTTGAAAAATCATACAAAACATTTAAATAAACATTTTCATAATTTTTTTTGGGAATAAATTTATTAGGTTCCATATATTTTTATATTTCAATAATATTAATAATATATTGTATTTTGATGTTCTTAGTCATTGCATTAAAAAAAAAATTTAGGAACATAACATTAGTTTTTTTTTTTGAAATTTTTGGTCAAGAACAAAATTTAAAATATGATTTGAAAAAAAAATTCATGAATTTTTTCCCTAAAGTAATTTGGAAGTCATTTTATTTTTAGGTTTTGATTTGGAAATTAATTTTTAAAATATAATTTAATTATGAATTTCCAAAACTAAGGCTATCAAATTCTAAGGGGGTTATTTTAATTAAGAATATAAAATTTTCCAATCTTTTTATTCCCAAATAAATTGCAAGCCATTTATTAGAACATGCAATGGATAAACATGAAAAAATAATGATTTATAGTTGTGAAAACATTTAAAGAAAAGGGCTAGGAAAATGATTTAGTTGTCTTTGGTTCTTTAACCATTCCTTGAGGTGGTTCCTAATGGTACCACCCAAGGATGGGTTTGCCCCAAATCATGTTTACTTATACACATTCAATATCACATTTTTGTTATTACATATGGAGTTCCCATATGATGTTTTTGTATAAAGACATCTTGACAAGAACTTTTTGGATTCTAGTTAAAATTAACCTCAAGAAACAAACAAGAACAAATATCAAAAGATTACAACACACAAACATGATGTTTAAACTTTATGAAGGAAACATTGTTGTAATGATAATGATGGCAAAGATAGATGAGAAATCTAGAAATGGGCATTACAATTACTATGATGGTGAAGACATATAAAAAAATTAGAATACCATTATAACTATAGTGATAATATTGCAATTAAAGAATATTAATAGTAATTGTAGAGTGCACACATGAAACACGAAATGTAAATAACGAACAATAAGACACAAGTGGTTTGGAAGGAATAACAAGTTCATTCAAGACAACCCAAAAAAAAAAAAAAGGTAGTGAAAAAAAATCAATAAAACACTAAAGAAGACAACTTGGTAGTGCATTGAAAAGGATAATCAAAGGTGGTGTTGGTAGTGATAAAAAAAAATTAAAAATGTTTGTAGCATCATCACATAAAGGTGTGTCCACTTTTTTGTCACAACTTGAAAATTTTGAAATAACATTTTTCTTGATGTTGTAAATGTGGATGAAAAGGAGATTAAAACATAACAAAGAAATAACAAAATGATGGTAATTATTTCAAGTGCAACACTTATCACAAGATGTCAAGGAAAAAATGAAAAAATAGCCTACTTCTAAGTGTGGCCCTAGCTTGAGTGCTCTACACGTAGGGTAAAGGTCTAGAGTGGCGGCATTCCAAAAAGGAAAGGGCCTAGTACAAGCCCCTAATCAAATTTGGCCATGAATTTTGGGAATGTCCCCAATCTAATGCCCATGGGCTTTACTCATTGTAAAACACAAGGTTAAAATTATCATGAACCTACACATACATAAATCATGAGGTAGAAGAAGGTTTTTCCACCTACTCCTTAAGAGTTTGAGGGATATTATGCTTACTTATATAGATTTAAGATCATTTTCATTATCAAGGAGTAGGCATAATATCTTTCCCCTTTTTCGAAGAGAGATATTCATCTATATAAAGTGTTTCCCAAATATATTATTTTTTTGGGAGTGCTTTATATATGGGGTAACACTTATTGGTCATGAACATTATTGGAATAAAAGCTCATGCAAGGTAAAACCAAGGTGAGTTTAATTCCAATAATGCTTGTAGTTGAACACATTACATGACATAAATTTGCCTTATATTTTTTAATTCACATGATACCCAATAAACATTCACTATGTATCCTAGGAATAATGATAGTTTTGCAAATAATTATGTTTTCATAAAGCCCATCTATTTTTTATGCCAAGTATGGTGTCTCTTTAACTAAAAAAATGTTTACATGTAGGGTGAACCTTAAGGCCATGGATTTTAATAGAATAAAAACACGCATAAAATCAATTCCAATAAAACCCACAATTGAAAGTTTTATTGAACATACAAGATTGGATGACTTTTTATTGTTTCTTGTGATACACAATAGATACCCACTAGGTATAAATTTTTTAAAAAAAAACCAAAGATTCAAAAAACAAAAGACCTATTGTGGAGGAAAATTTCCATGCAATAAATCGCCTTCCAATTATACTACAAAGTCCACTTGGTGGTTTTGAAAAAAGGTGCATACTTGCCCAAAAAATACCTATTAGAGGTTGTTGAAGGTAGTGCATGCTTGTTTCAATTGTAGAAAGTGATGGGGAATCTTGCAAGGCAACACCATGTAGAGATTGAATTAGGATTGAAAAAACACACCATGATAGTAGGATGGAATATAGGAAACATTTAAAATTGGTTTCTAACTCTTTGGTCAATCACAATGGTTAATTCAATTGTTGTTTTTATTACCTATAACTGCTAACATCCTATAACCCTTGTGTATGTACTAACCAATGTTGGTTGGATATCAAATTTTAAAGACCAATCCAAGGCCTAGGCTATTGGTAGTTTTAAAAAAAAATCATAATAAAAAAAACCTTGATAGAAGTTTATTAATTTATTAATTAAAAAAACTTTATGGATTTTTTTATTCTCAATTTTTTTCACAAAACATATTTTTCAAATGGTTATTTGCAATATCATGTTAATATGTGGAATTAATTCTTAAATTAAGTTTACAATTTTAATGTTAATTTGTATGAAAACATGTTAAATAACAAATTGATTAAGTATTGACTATTTAATCAAAATATTTCACATGGATTAAATTAGTTAAAAAATCATTAAATTCAATTAATTTAATGCATAAGAAACCTCCATATTTTCAAAATCATTTTCATTTTTTCCTAATTCAACATTGGTTTTAATGAAATCAATCAAGTTAGATGAGGGCATATAACCATCCATAAAAAAATTGTGCAAATTTTTACTAACAAATATCAACTTTTAAAGATTTTTTAATTATAGTTTACATCTTTATAAATGGATAAGAATACTACAAGTGATAAAAAAATATTTTGCCAATATGTGAACTTACAATTCGCAAAATATGTTGAGCAAGAATGCCAACATTGGATACATTGACTCATATTTCTTCCACCATTATGAAAGGCATTTGATTTCTTTGACATTCATTTGGTATCTTCAACTTTCAATATTCAATTTGGCTTTCTACAACATTTTATAACTTTGAAAATAAGTACTTTTATAACCTTCCAAACATGTGCCTTAAACCTCATTGTAAAAACTTTGCTTTCTACAACATTTTATAACTTTGAAAATAAGTGCTTTTATAACCTTCCAAACATGTACCTTAAGCCTCATTGTAAAAACTTTTATGAGTTCCAATGGATCATGGCAAATTCCTTGACAACTTCACTAATGTTTTTTATCCTTTCAAAAATTTCAAGATTGTAATCTTCATTAGTCCTTGTCTTAACATTACTAAATGCAACTTGTGAAAAAGATTGCAAATGTTGATATCAATTCAAAAACATAGGTAATAAGGATTTTGTATAATATTATCGAATAATTACGGTCCTTTTGTTTTTTCCCAAAACATCATGATACCACACAATAGTTTTGTATTAAGGATATAAAATTAATGACAACATATTATGGAATTTCCTTTCATTGTACATTTTCAAAAAAAGAAAATAAAACTCAAAACCAAATAAACTTCTTTTTTGATGTTCATGGCAACAAATTTTTAACTTAACATCATTGACTCACCCCTAGCTTTGTTAAGTGGTATTGATGATAAAAAACTTTGTCGATGTTCAATTCTATAATGAAATGAGAACCCGATGTGCATTCCCTAACTTTCAACAAACAAGAGGTTGTGAAAGCTTTAGGATTGGACTAGGATGAACATTTAAGTTGAACTATCATTCTTGTCAAATTACACAAATTAATACTTGAAATGTTGATTAGGGTAATTTGGAGCCAAAATGGTGCATGAACATCTATCGGCTAACATGGATTCACAATACATACCATGACATAGACTTGAAAGGGTCACCATTCTCTTCCCAATAGTATATTTTGCAACTCCCCATGCATTTACATTGAAATGACATTTTCTCAAAACTTTTAAGTGAGAGTCCCAAAATTATCAAATTATGAGTCCTAACACCTTTGGGGCTCATATTTTTTTCATTTTATTTCCAATTGGAAAGCTCTCAAGGGAAGTTAAACATCCCTTGAAAAGTAGTTTCGAATGACACATCACATTTTTTAGTCAAAGTTAATTTGGCCTTTTTGTTGGATGATCAACTAAAATATGGGAATCAAAATTTGGCAATTTGATTGTTGATTTTTCAAATGGCCATAACTTATGTTTCAAGTTTTCAATTTGGGAATGCAACCCCACTTTAGTTATCTACTTTTCATGGCCTTTCAATTTTTTTTAAAAATGTTCAATTTGGTTCAAAGATTTAGTACACCATGGGATTTTCAACTACCAAATGAAAATTCATTTGGAGTGTTGAAACTTGCTTCCTTGCATGTTTCAAACTTGTGAAAATGTGTTTGAATTACATGACAATTTAATTTCTCCCCAAATTCATTTCCTTTTTCATGGCCCAACCTTGGTCATAAGCCCAATGTTAAGGTCACAACAATCATATCCTCCAAAATGATTTTCACTTCGATAATCAACATGAACATTTAAAAATACTTAGTTTTTTTTACATTTCAACCCCCTTGTGATCATTGTATTTAAAACACCATAAAAAAATGAATGCCCCATCTTCTTGCATCTCATTACCTAGTAGTAATCACCTATTGTTCGTCCAATCTACCTAACCACACTACCTATTTTTGAAGTAATTACTTACCAAGGTGAAATTCAATGTCAATTCATTTGGGGTTTGTAGACAACTAAATCATAACTAGCTTTCAAAGGATGGAGCATTGACATGGTCTTAACAATTTTGGGCATTCTCAATGGTAGGGTTTAGTAACAATCATTTAGCCCAATCTCCCAAGTTGATGAATCCCTTTTCTTGTGAAGCATAATGCCTATGCTTGATGTGTAACATCCTAAAATATTTCCGATCAAGGAAAAAAATTTGAGAGAAAAAAAAATTGGAGCCATAGGATAGATAAAATACTAGCTTGAAATTTAAAGATATTGGACTAACATATCTTGAAACCATGGCAAACATAGTGGCTAAAAGGTTGATGTGTTTCCTAAAAAGCTCAAGACATTTATGTTTACCTTAGTGTAAAGTGCATGGCCTCATAAGTGGAACTCAATGATGGAGCTTATTTCTAATGGATGCAAAGAACAAATGGGTGTGGATATGATTAAAGGAGCCAACAAGATTACTTTACAAAAGGATTGTGAATCCTTTTAAATTATTTTTCATTTTTTCATATGAAAGAATTTTTGAATGAAATCTTTTGTAACTTTAAAAGAAAAAACATATAGTTGCCCTAATATATCACATGTTTTGTGTTAATCATTGTTGAATAAATATGAAAATTTTAAAGTGTGTATATTTTGCTAGATTTTGCATTTCATGTTGAAAACTTATCATAATTTTGAATCATACCAAAATATGTTAATTACTTTAGGATTTTTTTTCTTGTATTATAAACTACAACTTTTTTTTGTATGTCATGCACATTACACCCCATTTACATGTGGTAAAGGACCTATGAAAATTTAAAATTTTGAGAAATACTTTGAATTCCTAAAAATTTCAAATTCCACATCTTTTAAATTTTGAGTGTTCTTTGAATGTGGGTAATAGGTTACTATCATCTAATTTTATTACCATCAAAATTATTTTATTAAGATAGTCCTTACTTAATCCTTGCTAAATTAACCACAATCTAACGTAACACCTATTCAAATTCAAATGTCTTTTACTAAAATCAAAACCCAAAATAACAAAAATTTAGTTTGAATTCCTCAACATTCATATGAATCACTTAGCACAACTTGGAATGATTAACATAATTTTAAATTGTCAAAAAAAAAAATCACAATTTTCATCAATATCCGACATGATTTTGGGCTCCTTTAATCATATTCACACCCAAATGCATACAAATATCATTCAAGTTCACGAAACGTGCATCATTCCCAAGAAAGACGTGTCATAAGGATTTTTCCATGTGTAGAAAACCCAACAAAAAACTTGGTTTTTGTAGGAAAAAAATTCAATTAAAAAAAGATATCTATATATTAAGGAAGGTTGTTTGTTCATTTTGTATGTTTTGTTCATCACATTGAAATCTCCCAAACATGGTGCCCTCCACCATGCTCTTCATACCATTGGAAAACCTTTAATGAGTAGGGGGTACAACAAGGTGGTTTCATAATGTGAAGACATATGGTGCAAGAGTTATTGAATATTGAACAATTCTATGAAAAACAATTCAATAATATCCAAACTACAAATTTTAGGAAAATTGTGGCAAGCTTTTGGTAATGTTGGAAAACCATAAATGAATGGGATTTCTTCAAGGCGATTTCATAATTTGTAGACCTTAGGTGGAAGAGATATTCAAATTTGAGTAATTTTAGTCATTGAAAATTAATTGATTTTTTTTTTCACCATTGAATTGTATCATCAAGGTCTTGTTCACACTTAAAAAGCAATTACATAGTCTTGTTCACACTTGGGGCTTGAATGTTATTTCAAATGCATCTAAACATGTCAATTTGGCAAATGCATGTTGAGGTAGTTGTAAATAATAGAACTCACCTTTGCAAGGTTTACAACAAAGTAGTTTCTGAGGTACCTATTAAATTTCAATGTATTTTTTTAAAAAAAATCCCAAACGAAATAAGTCATTCACTTTCCACCCAACTTGACAAAGGAATCAATTATTATCACTTTAGAGACACAAGTGTGACCATTTAGTGTTTTATTTCCTGAAATTGTGTTGTACACCCATGTGACTTGGTATTGAACATTCTTATTTAGCTTGCTGGCTTGCATGAAAGTATTCCCTGGAATGCAAAGCTTGATGAAAGACTTTGGATGTTGGGTGGCTAGAATTCAAGGAGAGGTGCCCAATTTCCTCCCTAATCATTCTTGGCATACCTACAAGGGACATTTTGGAAATAGAAATATGGCCACATTCATCAAGCAAAAACCAATGACTACTACATATTTTAAGGCCCAAAATGAGATGAATGTAGGTAGGGGTAAGGCCCACCGTTTTAGGGTTTAGGGTTGCTTTTGAAGGAAGGTAACCCATTCTAACATTATTTCAGGCAATGATTTGATATGGTGTTTTATGTCCCATGCATGAGCAAATACACCTACAACACCAATCAGGAATTGGTATACCTGTTTTTGGGGGGGGAGTATACTCAGTTCTATGTGTGTCTACTAAACTTATACTCTACCCTAGGGTCGGTTTCATCAATAAATAATGTTTAAAACACTGAAACAAATTTATGTGAAAATACAAAGCTGAGATGTTGAAAATCATTATAATTAATTGCAGGCTACAATTTGAAAATTTTCACTTCTCATATGCCAATTTCATAGTAGGTCATGAAAAATTAATAATTTGAAAATTTTCCAAAAAAAACAATTTTTTGAAAAATAATTTATTTGTTTCATCCATGTGGAAACTGGCCTTAGGACATGGTAGTTTCAGGCACTCTCAGCATGACAACCCTTTTCTTGGGATTGCCAAGATTTGAACCAGATTACTTGTATTATTGCTTGTCATAAAGCTTTGCTGGACTACCGAATTGGTGTGTGGGGGCTACTGAGTTAAGGAGGGGTGCTGCATGGGGGTAGGTTTAAGCTCAAATGCAATTCTTGTCTAGTGAAGATGAAGGATAACCATCCAGCAACCATGTCTTGTGCTAATTGCAAAAAATGAAAAAAATTGAAAAAATTCTTTGAAGTTGATTCAAATTTTGTATGCATTACATCCAGGTTCTTGAACTTTCGTATGTAACCTTAAGAACATGTTCCCAAGGTGATGGTGTTGCGGTCTTGTGTGTGGTTGCAGCACCCCACCTTACTTAGAGGTTTCCTTATCAAAAGTACTAACTACATCCAAGTTCGTTGGTACACTAGTCAATGTTGAACTACCCTTGGACTTGCCATGCGAAATTATGTACCCATTCTATGAGTTACTTGACCCTGTAGGACAAACATGAAAAATGGTTGATGTCTAAAGAAAGTCTTCATAGGACAACCTCAGTATTCCTCAAGGTTGGATATGGTGGGAAAACATATTCACAAGTATTCAAGATATCAAAATTTGAATATGCATATACAAGATCGAATTCAAATTCCTTCCCAAAGTGTAAAAACACTGTCTGGATTTTTCCTTTGTATTTCCAGCTCCCTTACCTGCCTGAAGAAACCTGTTTTCAACAATGGGGATCTTCTGCGGTGGAATGTACCAGCCAGGCTGTACTGGGATCTTCTAACCAGCTGAAGGTACCCACCAGCCTGTCACTATTTCTAAAAAGTGAAAAAATCCCAGATCTGCTTTACCTAGGAAAAGGACCTCAATACAGGCCCTTACGAGTCTTGGGCACAGATCTCAAATCACGGAAGGGCCTATACTCAGGCCCTTCTCCTATACATAAAATTTTCATTTGTTGGATATTTTGATATTTTAAGTAACATGGTTTGTAACAATAGTTTGAGCAATTGTAACAAAATGGATTGTACTCCAAATTTTGTATGAAGTCAATGTCACAAAGGTCTGAAAATGAGCTCAACCCTTATAAATTTTCACATTGTATTGTGGGTGTCAAGAGGTCCTTAAAATGAAATGATTGTTTATAATTGGCCAGCCATTATAATAAGCTCATGTGTGCCATTTATATGCTCCCTCAATCTATATTGTCTATTTCCTGTTTATCAATGAGGAAGAGATAAACATTTAGGACTAAATTTGGATGTGATAATTAGTGATATTGCCTAATGTTTTTTCTTGTGAAATTTTACAGTATTGTGAAATTTTCAAAGAAAAAATTCACAATTTATTTTGTAAAAATAAAAGTTCAAAAATTTGAATAGAATTTGATTAAAAAAATGTTACAAGATTTTTCATAAATGGTTCACTTAAAATATATACGGATATTTAATTCCTTTCATTATTTCTAAAGAGTCAAATTTGGCTAAATCAGGTTGTGGATGATTGCCACCTCAACTACATATTTTTTTTGAAAAACATTGATACTACCCCAACCACAATGCATCACTAGAGCTCTTCAAACATGGATTCGTGATGAAATTGAATCCAAATTTAAGAACCATCAAGATTGCCATGAGACCCAAGTGGCAAGCACTAAACATGGTAACAAATTAAACGTGACACTTGGCTTGACATGATTGCAGGAAGTGGCAAGTCCTTGGTTTTTCGGGGCAACTTGCTTGAGGAAGTTGCTCAGGGACTATATCCTCTTTTTTATCCGTCCATGGAAGAAAATGAAAATTAAAAAACATAATTGAAAACTTTGGGTTGAAAAGGGGGAATCTGACCATTGCACTTCAATTTTTTTTGAAAAAAGGATAAAAGGAAAACCTTAAAATGTTCATCACAATTTGATTACAATATTAAAAAGTCAAAAATAGTTTTCTTGTTGGACATTGTCTTACAATTGCATCAAACTTGATGTCACATTCAATTTATTACCTCTATTTAGTGTGTGCCTTGATAATCCACAATGTACCATCTTTTTGTACAGCTAATGAGAAAATATGAATGACAAGTTTCACAACAATTGGAAAGAACATTGGAACATTTCCCACAAATTTCAATGACCTCCCTAGAAAGTTTGTAATCCAAGTAACAAGATGTGTTGCTGGGCATCACAACCATTTTGCCAATGGTAAAGCATTTGGGGAAATTTCCTATTGTGTTTGGAGGGCACCTTACATTTATGAATATCTCTAGCAGCAAAATCTCTTGTAGTAAAGATGAGTTATATTGGAAAGGATCTTATGCTTGTAGGAGGCATAATGTTTCGCCAACTCTTTAGAAGTAGGTGTAAGAACCCTCCCCTTCCTATATGTGATGGTCCATGCATATTTAGGTCTTGTGCTTTACCATGGGTAAAGCCCCAGGGTGGGGGGCAAACTTGACTATTGCCCAATCCATACACCTAATTGACTTGCATTTAGAAATTGTCATCTCGGCGATCACTAAAATCCACATCAGCTGTGTTCTTTTTGCTAGCAAGATTTTGTCAAAAGATGAAATTAAAAATAAATAAATTAAAAAAAAAACGAAGTGATTTTGAAGTGTTTCAATCACCAGAACTGAGCAATAAATAATAAAATCACCAAATTTCTATGTTTGGTTTTTCATGTGTACACAAAAATGTAGAAGGACGATTACAGATTTATACTTTCATATTAGTTTATAGCCAAATTTGGCAAAATCTTCCTAGGGATGATTGCCATTAAAAAAAAATCTTCTTATGGATGATTATCACACAGAACTGCATAACAAAATTTCTTCAGAAAAACACTGATTAGGGTGTAGTAGTAGCTGGCTGCTGTGTGGTGACTAGAGGAGGCCCTTATTTGCAATCTCAGAGAAGGCAATAATCCTCTGTCTGTGTCTGAGTCAGGTATTGGATAAGAACTAAAGGCTATGATATTCCATTCAGGCCTCTTCTATAAGAGCTCTCAAAGAATCTGATAAGTGGAAAAGAGTGTTTTGTAAGTAGCCTATTGGCAAAGATAGTTTTTGGGGAACTTTGGTTATTGAGATCCTGTCAACAGGACAGGAATGGACACTTATTTGATATTAGGTTCCCACCAGCTTTTGGGTTTCATTGCCTTCATTAGCTAGACAACAACCAAAGTCCTCCCCCCCCCCCCCCCCCCCCCCCACCACAACACAAAAAA
>Ga0116231_10007867_pt1 | contig 19149 bp, 19 predicted proteins | sample S1TSphgellanicum_2_FD_89695 | JGI IMG/M metagenome (GOLD analysis project Ga0116231, IMG submission 89695) | Host-associated microbial communities from peat moss isolated from Minnesota, USA - S1T2_Fd - Sphagnum magellanicum MG | ecosystem: Host-associated > Plants > Peat moss > Unclassified...
ACGGCATGCTGATCGCACCCCGGCCGCTCACCTTGGGACTGGACATGGTGGCGAGCTCCCGGCCGCGGTGGCGCGATACGGAACCGCTCAGCGAGGCCGCCCGCCGCCGCGAGACTGCGCTGCCGCCCGCGGCGAATCCCCGGACCCTCGCCCTGGCGCGTGCCTTGCGCCGCGAGCACCCCGACGAGCGCGGCTTCGTGACGAGCGTGCTCGAAATGGTTCACAGTCAGGATTTCTTCTACACGCTCGCACCGCCGCCGCTGCAGAGCAAGGATCCGATCGACGAATTCCTGTTCGATACCAAGCGAGGCTTCTGCGGCCACTATGCCTCCGCCTTTGCCGTGATCATGCGCGCCGCGGGCATCCCGGCGCGTATCGTCACGGGTTATTACGGGGGCACGTTCAACCGTTATGCCGATTATTGGATCCTGCGGCAGAGCGATGCGCATGCCTGGGACGAAATCTGGATCGAGGGCCAGGGTTGGCAGCGCATCGACGCGACCTCGGCGATCGACCCGCGCCGCATCGACCGCAGCCTGCGCGAGGAGCAGGCGGCGATCTCGCTCGCCAACGTGGACTTGACGTCTGCGCTGCCTTGGTTTGCGGCGCTGCGCCTGCGCGCGGACGCGCTGCGCCAGGTGTGGCGCGAACGGATCCTGCGCTACAACCCAGACTCCCAGCAGGCCCTGCTGGCAAGCATGCACGTCCCGAATCCGGATGCGCAGAAACTGGTGTTCGTGCTCGGTGCGACGCTGGCGGCAGCCTTGAGCTGGCTGACCTGGCAAGTACGCCGTGAACTGCGCCCACCGCCCCGCGACGCCTTGCGGCGCGCCTACGAGCAGCTCTGCACGAAACTCGCCGCCTGCGACCTGCCGCGTGCCGCGCATGAAGGCGCCGAGGACTATGCGGCCCGCATCGCCGGCTGCCGCCCCGAGTTCGCTGAGACCGTCACCGCTCTAGGCCGTCGTTACAACGAACTGCGCTATGGCCCGCATGCAACGGGCGACGAGATCGCGGCGTTCGCCTCGGGCGTGCGCGCATTCAAGCCGCGAGATTCTCGCGCGTCTTCCGGAACTCGATCTCCGGCCATCGCTCCTCGGTCAGGCCGAGGTTGACGCGCGTCGGGGCGAGATACACCAGTTCGCCCGCATGGTCGAGGGCGAGGTTGTCGTGTGCCTTCTCGCGAAATTCGGCGAGCCGCTTCTGATCGCCGACCCGCACCCAGCGCGCGATCGCGACGTTGATCGGCTCGAACACGCACTGCACGTTGTATTCATCCTGGAGGCGGAAGGCGACCACTTCGAATTGCAGCTGGCCGATGGCGCCCAAGATCAGATCGTTGTTGCGCAAAGGCTTGAACAGCTGTGTCGCGCCTTCTTCGCAGAGCTGCGAGAGCCCTTTTTGCAGAGCCTTCATCCGCAAGGGATCCTTGAGCACGGCGCGCCGGAACAATTCCGGAGCGAAATTCGGAACCCCGGTGAAATTCAGCTCCTCGCCCTCGCTGAAGGTATCACCGATGTTGATCGTCCCGTGGTTGTGCAGTCCGATGATGTCGCCGGCATAGGCCTCCTCGGCCTGGCTGCGGTCGGCGGCGAGAAAGGTCAGTGCGTCGGCGACGCGAACGTCCTTGTCCAGGCGCACGTGATGCATGCGCATGCCTTTCGCATAACGCCCGGAGCAAAGGCGCATGAAGGCGATCCTGTCGCGATGCCCTGGATCCATGTTCGCTTGGATCTTGAACACGAAGCCGGTCAGCTTGGATTCGTCCGCCTGGACTTCGCGCTGCAGCGTCGGCCGCGGCTGCGGTCCCGGCGAATGACGCACGAAGGCCGAGAGCAATTCGCGCACGCCGAAGTTGTTGACGGCCGAGCCGAAGAAGACCGGCGTCTGGCGCGCGGCCCGGTAGGCGGCGAGATCGAAGCTCGGACTCGCGCCGCGCACGAGATCGACCTCCTCGACGAACTTGCCATAGCTGGACCCAAGAAATTCCCGCGCCGCCTCGCTCGCCAGCCCGGCGATCGTCTCGTGGCTGCCGACCCGGCCCCGCTCCACCGGGACGTAGACGTAGATCTTGTCCTCGAGCAGATGATAGACCCCGCGCAGATCGCGGCCCATGCCGATCGGCCAGGTCAACGGTGCGCACTGGATCTTCAGGACGCTCTCGATCTCGTCGAGCAATTCGATCGGCGCGCGCCCGTCGCGGTCGAGCTTGTTCACGAAGGTCATGATCGGCGTATCGCGCAGCCGGCACACGTCCATCAGCTTGATCGTGCGCTCCTCGACGCCCTTGGCGCAGTCGATGACCATGAGGGCCGAGTCGACCGCGGTGAGCGTCCGATAGGTGTCCTCGGAGAAGTCTTCGTGGCCCGGTGTGTCGAGCAGATTGACGATGCAGTCTTCGAACGGAAACTGCATGACGGACGATGTCACGGAAATGCCGCGTTGCTGTTCGAGGCGCATCCAATCGGAAGTCGCGTGTCGCGTCGCCTTGCGTCCCTTGACGGTGCCCGCCATCTGAATCGCGCCGCCGAACAACAGCAGCTTTTCGGTCAGCGTGGTCTTGCCGGCATCGGGGTGGGAGATGATCGCAAACGTGCGCCGCCGCGTTATCTCACGCGTGATGTCGTGCATGGCGGCGCTCACTTCGCAACGTCGCTCAAGCGCCGCCGCAAGACGCACGCGTCTTCACGACCGACCGTGGCTTGGTAGTAGCCGCGGCGCACGCCCACCTGCTCGAATCCCAGGGAGAAGTACAAACGGCTCGCGATGGTGTTGGTCGGTCTGACCTCCAGATAGGCCTCGTACATCCCGGTGGCACGCGCCCGATCGAGCAGATAGAGGAGCAGCTTGCGCGCGAGCCCGCAGCAGCGAAAATCCTCGCGGATACAAACGTTGAGGATGTGCGCTTCGCCCGCGCCGACGGACATGATCCCGTAGCCCGCAAGTGTGCCGCCGCACTCGACGACGCGGCAGATGTAGCCGACGCGCAGACAGTCGCGGAAGATCCCCTCGCTCCAGGGAAACTGATAGCCGGCACGTTCGATCGCGACCACCATGGGCACGTCGAGTTCGTGCATTGGACGGATCTCGGCGTCGGCGGGCGATTCCCGTTTGACGCTAGACACGCGCGGCCACCTCCCGAGCATATTGCAGATCCGCCCAAGCCTTGCGCTTCTCGCCGGGCGAGCGCAAGAGGTAGGCGGGATGATAAGTCACGACCAAGGGCACCGCGGCCGCGCCGAACGCGTGGGTCCTCTGCCGGAGGCTGCCGAGCGGTGCGTCGGTCCCCAGCAACTGTTGCGCGGCAATCCGGCCGACGACGAGCAGCAGCTTCGGCCGCACGAGGGCGATCTGGCGCTCGAGATAGGGCAGGCACTCGGCAGCCTCGCCGGCCGCCGGATCGCGGTTGCCCGGTGGACGGCACTTGAGCACGTTGGCGATGTAAACCTCGCTGCGGCTCAAGCCAATCGCCTTCAACATGGCGTTCAGCAACTGACCCGCCCGGCCGACGAACGGCTCGCCTTGCCGGTCTTCCTCCGCACCTGGAGCCTCGCCGACGATGAACCACCGCGCCTGCGGGTCGCCGACGCCGAAGACCGTCTGGGTGCGCGTCGTCGCGAGCGCGCAGCGCGTGCAGACGGCCACGCGCTCACGCAGCTGCGCCCAATCGAGCGCAGCGTCGGCCGGCGCCGCGGCGCTCGCGGACACGGGCGCGCGCAACACCCAGGATTCGAGTTCCAAGGCCTGCAAGTATTCGCGGCGCATCGCGTTCATCTCGGCAACACAACTCCCTCGGGAGCGACGGACCACGCATAATACCAGGGGGGCTCATGTAGTATAGGCAGCCATGCGCTTATCTCAATACCCGATAGCCACGCTCAAGGAGGTGCCCGCCGACGCCGAGATTGTGAGCCATCAACTGATGCTGCGCACGGGCATGATCCGGCGCCTCGCCGCGGGTCTTTATACCTGGCTGCCGCTCGGCCTGCGCACGCTGCGCAAGGTCGAGCGTATCGTGCGCGAGGAGATGAACCGCGCCGGAGCGCTCGAGCTGATCATGCCGACCGTGCAGCCGGCCGAACTGTGGCGGGAATCCGGCCGTTGGAGCGAGTTCGGGCCGGAGTTGCTGCGCTTCAAGGACCGCCACGATCGCGACTTCGCTTATGGGCCGACCCATGAGGAAGTCATCACCGACATCGCGCGCCGGGAACTGCGCAGCTACAAACAGCTGCCGGTCAATTTCTATCAGATTCAATCGAAATTCCGCGACGAGATCCGGCCACGCTTCGGCGTCATGCGCGCCCGCGAATTTCTCATGAAGGACGCCTATTCGTTCCATGCCGACGAGGCCAGTTTGCAGGCAGGCTACCGGCTCATGTACGACGCGTATTGCCGCATCTTCACGCGCTTGGGATTGAAATTTCGCGCGGTGCAGGCGGACAGCGGCAGCATCGGCGGCAACGCCTCGCAAGAGTTCCACGTGCTCGCCGAATCCGGCGAGGATGCGATCGTCTTCTCGGACGGCGACGACTACGCGGCCAATCTCGAAATGGCCGTCGCCTTGCCGCCGGCCGAGCCGCGCCCGGCGCCGTCGGCCCGACTCGCGAAGATCGCGACCCCGCGGATGCGCACGATTGCCGAACTCAGCGCCTTCCTGCAGGTCGCAACGACCCGCTGCGCCAAGACCCTGCTGGTCGACGGCGCGGACGGGGGCGTGGTCGCGATCGTGCTGCGCGGGGACCACGAACTCAATGCCGTCAAGGCGCAGAAACTGCCCGGCATCGCCAGCCCATTGCGCATGGCGAGCGCCGAGCGCGTGCGCGAGTCGACCGGCTCGGAGCCCGGCTTCATCGGTCCGCTCGGCTTCAAGGGCAGGATTTACGCCGATCACTCCGCGGCGCAAATGGCGGACTTCGTTTGCGGCGCGAACGAGACCGATCAGCATTACACGGGGGTGAACTGGGAGCGCGATCTGGCCGCGCCCGAGGCCTTCGACCTGCGCAACGCTTTGGCGGGCGATCCGAGCCCGGGTCGCCGCGGCACCCTGCGCATCGCGCGCGGCATCGAGGTCGGGCACATTTTTCAGCTCGGCCGCAAGTACAGCGAGGCCATGCAGGCGAGCGTGCTCGACGAACAAGGCAAGAGTCAGACGATGTTCATGGGCTGCTACGGCATCGGCGTGACCCGCGTGGTCGCGGCGGCGATCGAACAAAATCACGATGCGAACGGCATCATCTGGCCCGAGGCGATCGCGCCGTTCAGCGTCGTGCTCGTGCCGATCAATTACCAGAAATCGAGTCTGGTACAAAGCGCGTCGGATAGTCTTTACGCGCAGTTCCAAGCGGCCGACATCGACGTCTTGCTCGATGATCGCGATGCGCGTCCGGGCATTAAGTTCGCCGACTCCGAGCTGATCGGGATCCCGCACCGGCTCGTGATCGGCGAGCGCGGCCTCGCCGCCGGCACGCTCGAATATCGCGGCAGGCTCGATCTCCAAGCAACCGACATCGACGCCGCGCAGGCCGTGCGGTTCATCCTCGAGAAGCGGGCGGGCTGAGGCGCGATGCGATCGCCGCAGCGATCTTCATGCTTGCCCGCACTCGCAGCCTCCGCGCTGTTCGTCGCTGCGGGAGCGCAGGCGGCAGATGCGCGCACGTCCGCCCAACATGAGCCCGAACTGAAGGATCTGCTGCTCCGGATCATCTCCAGCGCCGACTGCTTCGCGGATCGTTACGAGGCGGAAGTCTGGCACAAGGCGATGGAGCCGCGCTTGCGAGCCTTCGTTGCCTCCTACGATGACCGCGTCGACATTCTCGATCATGTCTATTGCGAGGCGAAGCGCGACCCGGATCTGCAGTTGCCGCCGGATCTGATCCTGGCGGTGATCGAGGTCGAAAGTCGCTTCGACCACTGGGCCGTGTCGCGCAGCGGAGCCGTGGGTTTGATGCAAGTGATGCCATTTTGGCCGACGCGACTCGGCATGCAGAACCAACTGGTGCGCCCGGCCCCAAACATCCGCATGGGCTGCGAGATTCTGCGCTATTACCTGCGCGCGGAGCATCACGATTGGATCAAGGCGCTGGCGCGTTACAACGGCAGCGTGGGCCGGCGCGATTATCCGTCCCTGATCATGTCGCGCTGGCAACATGCATGGAAATTTTGATCGGCAGCGTGCGCCGGCCCCGCCACGAGGGCCGCTGTTCAGTGCACCGACGAGGCCGGCGGCGGGCTTGGGGGCGGCCCGGCCTTCTCGGCTAAGTTCAAGGCGACCGAGGCGTGGCGTTTCGCTTCCAGCGCCGCGATCCGCGCTCGCGTATATTCCTGAGCCTGCAAGTGGGTCTCGGCACGTGTGATGGCGGCTTCGGCGGCGTCGAAATCGGCCGGCGCCCGTTCAGGTGCACCGGCGACACGGGCGGCGGCGATGGCCTGGCGCGCATCGCTCATCTCTTGCACTGGTGCCCCGGTACAGGCAACGAGGCAGACGAGACCTAAGAAAAGGGCCAGGGCGCGAATCATGGGCTGAGGACACTAGCAACAGCGGCTAGAGCCGTCAAACAGCGCTCCGGCAGCGTTCGGCCGCCGCCGTTCGAAAACCGTTGCGCCGACGCTGCATCAATACCGAATCGGTCGCGAGACCGCGAGAGAGCCAACCATGAGCGATATCCTGGTTTTGTATTATTCCCGCCAAGGCAGCACCGCTGCCCTGGCGCGGCAATTGTGCCGCGGGGTCGAACGCGTCGCCGGGATGCGCGCCCGGCTGCGAACCGTGCCGGCTGTGACGACGACCACGAGCGCGCTCGAGCCCGGGGTACCTGAGCAAGGTCCCCCCTATGCAACCTACGAAGACTTGGCCGATTGCGCCGGCCTGTTGCTCGGCAGCCCGACCCGTTTCGGCAACATGGCGGCGCCGCTCAAGTACTTTCTGGATGGTACGAGCGGACTGTGGTTGACCGGCGCCTTGGCCGGCAAACCCGCCGCGGTGTTCACCTCGACGCAAAGCCTGCACGGCGGCCAGGAATCGACCTTGCTGAGCATGATGCTGCCGCTGCTGCATCATGGCATGGTCTTGGTCGGCATCCCCTATACCGAACGGGGCCTCAGTGAGACGCGCACCGGCGGCAGTCCCTACGGGGCGAGCCACCACGCCGCGGGCGGGCCGCCGGAAGAGCTGTCCGAGGTTGAGCGCGAACTCGCTAGCGCGCTCGGGCAGCGCGTCGCCGCGCTCGCCGCGCGGCTCGCGCGCCCGGTCGGATGAGCAACCCCGGCAACTTGGCCGCCGGCCGCGCGCGGCTGTGGACGATCGGGATCTGGGGCGGGGTCGTGCTCAGTCTGCTCGCGTGGATCCGGGTCGGCTATCCCTGGCTGCTCTGTCTGCTCGCAGCCTTGCCCTTGCTCGTGCCGCTGCGAGGACTGCTGCGCGGCAGCCGCTATACCTACGCTTGGGCGACACTGTTCGCGATTCCCTACCTCATGTTCGTGTTGACCGAGCTGCTGGTCAATCCGCGCGCTCGCTGGGTCGCTGCCTCGAGCCTCCTGCTCGTGTTCGCGTGGTTCTGCGCTATGGTGGCATACCTGCGGCTGTCTCGAGCGCCGCGCGAATGAACGGGATCGTCAGGCGCCTCTGGGCGGCGAGCGAGGCGACGTCGAGCGCGTCGAGCGCGCCAAGCAGCGATGCAAGGTCCCGCGGCAGGCGTCTGAGCAGATATTCGGCCGTCTCCCGCGGCAAGGGTACGCCGCGCTGGCGGGCGCGCAGACACAGCGCCTCGATCCGGCCCGCCTCGTCGAGCTCGTGCAGCTGATAGACGAGGCCGGCGGCCGCGCGCGAACGCCAATCCTCGAGCGTCCAGACCAGGCTCTGGGGTGCGGCCCGCGCCGCGAAGACCAGACGGGTGCCGAGTTCGAGCGCCGCGTTGAACGAGCGAAACAAGGCGTGTTCCCAGGCGAGATCGCCGGCGACCGCGTCGACGTCGTCGAGACACAGTACGCGGCGCGTTTCGAAGCCCGGCAGTGCCTCGGGTGGCAGACCGAGGCCGCGATCCAGCGGAAAGTACGCGGCGGACTCGCCCACGGCCGCGCACAGCGCCTGCAACAGATGGGTCTTGCCGCTGCCCGCGGGACCCCAGATCCAGAGCGGATCGGCACCGCCCGCGCGCAGCGCCGCGAGAACCTCTGCGTTCGTGCCGACCGCAAAGCTGGCGAAGACCGCCGTCGCGCGCAACTGCACACCGAGCGCGAGCTGCCTCATGGCGTCACCGCCGCGCGCCGCGCGAAGATCAGCCCATGGAAGATGAGCAGATAGTCGAGTCCGCTGATCACGACCGTGATCAGCACCAGGGCGCCGAGCAGCGTCAGCGACCAGTCGGGCGGCAACGCGAATCGGCCGTGCGCGACCACGCTCGCCACGAACACGAGCTGGCACAATGTATTGAACTTGCTGACCCAGCTTGGCCGGATCATCAACGGCCCGCGCCGGAGCCGATAGAGGAGCGCGCCGCCGACGATCACGAGATCGCGGCAGACGGTGCAGACCACGAGCCAAAGAGGCACGGCGCCCCGCAGCGCGAGCGTCACGAACACGGTCGTGAGCAGCGCCTTGTCCGCGGTCGGGTCGAGAATACTCCCGAGCTCCGACTGCCATTTGAAGCGGCGCGCCAGGAAGCCATCCGCCGCGTCGGACAAGGCTGCGGCAACGACCAAGACGAGCGTGAGCAGCAGCTCATCGTGCGCGAGCGCGACCGCGATCGGCGCGATCAGCAGGATACGCATTGCGCTGATCAGATTTGGCAATTGACGCAGCGACACGCGCGCAACTCCCTGGCGGATTCAACGGCGCAGTTGAAACCGCTGCAGTCCGCTCTCGCCGCCGGCGATCGGTTCGAGCAGGCCGTTCAACGCGAGGGCCCGCTGCAGCGGCTCGGGACCGCCGCGCGTGGTCAAACGGAATCGCACCGTGGCGCCGCTCAAGGCCTCGACGCCGACGTGGGAGATGAAGGCGAGCGATTGCAGATAGGTCTCCACGCTCGCGTAATCCTTGACGTCGTTGATGCCGTCGACCTCGATGTCCAAGGGCGCGAACTCGCCGCTCGCGGCGAACAGCGAGGCATAGAGATCCGCAGCCCGATCGACGCCTTCCAGCGTACCCGAGAACTCGCGACTTTGGTCCTGGAACAGCAGGGTCCAGCGCAGGCTTGCGCTCGCCGTCGCATTGCCGGCATGGCCGACGAGGACGCCCTCGGCACCGAGGCGGTGCGCGATCTCGGCGAGGCTCGCGCCCGGCGAGCTCGCCAGTGCGGCGAAGTCGATGTGGTTCGACTGCAGGTCCGCCGGCGTCGGCCACAGCAATTGGATGCCGCGTGCATTCGCCTCGGCGTCCAAGGCAAGTTTCAGTTCGGAGGTGTCATCGCGCGTCACCACGCTGCCGCCTTGGGTCGCGGACTGCACGCCCAGCCAGACGAAGGTCACGGGGCGCTGCGGACCCCATATCGGCTGCCCAGCCTGCGCGAGCCAGCGTTCGATCGCGGTCGCGTCGAAAGCGACGGCGATCTGACCTTCCTGCGCCGGATGATATTGCTGCACGTAGCGGCGCGCCTCGGCGATCAAGGGGGCCAGCGCCGGATCCGTGGCGACGACGCGTCGACCGGTGACCTTGACGAGCACGTTCTTGAGCGCAGTTTGGAAGGCCACGTTGAGCGCGGCATCGGAGCGGTCCGCGAGCGGCGCGGTCGACTGGAAACAGTCGATGCGAACTGCGGCAACGGCCGAGGCAGCTCCGGTCGCAAGCGCCGCGCAAAGGCAGGCAAGCGCGAAAAAACGCGGCGCCCGGCGACGCAAGCTGAACAAAAGCCTGCGGCGAGCCTCGTAATCGCGGTCGGTGTCTTTCATGGTGTGAAGGCGCGTCAGTCCTAAGTCCCCTGGTGTAAAATACCACAGCTCGCCGACCGGCCGCGTCGGCGCACCCACGGGCTTCCCAGAGGACATGCATGACTGAGCGAGCGTCGGTGACCTATCGAGACGCGGGTGTCGACATCGACGCCGGCGAAGAGTTGGTCGAGCGCATCAAGCCGCAGGTGCGCCGCTCGATGCGCCGCGAAGTCTTGGGCGGCATCGGCGGCTTCGCTGCGCTCGTCGAGATCCCGCTCGACCGCTATCGCAGGCCGGTGCTGGTTTCGGGCACCGACGGTGTGGGCACCAAGCTGCGCCTCGCCATCGATACCGGACGCAACGCTGCAGTGGGCGTGGATCTGGTCGCGATGTGCGCCAACGACGTCGTCGTGCAGGGCGCCGAACCGTTGTTCTTTCTGGATTACTTCGCAACCGGGAAACTCGATGTCGACGTCGCCGAGCGCGTCATTCGCGGCATCATCGACGGCTGCGTGCAAGCCGGCTGCGCGCTGGTCGGCGGCGAGACCGCCGAAATGCCGGGCATGTACCATGGCGAGGATTACGATCTGGCCGGTTTTTGCGTCGGCATCGTCGAGAAGGAGTCGATCATCGATGGCTCGCGCGGCGCCGCCGGCGACATCGTCATCGGTCTGCCTTCGTCGGGTCCGCATTCGAATGGCTTTTCACTGATCCGCAAGGTCCTGCAGCTGACGCAGCCGGAACTGCAGTCGCCGCTCGACGGCGTGCCGCTGATCGAGCGGCTGATGGCGCCGACGTGCATCTATGTGAAACCGCTGCTGCAGCTGCTCGCCGAGGTGCCGGTCCATGGCATGGCACACATCACCGGTGGCGGCCTCGTCGACAATATCCCTCGCGTGTTGCCGGACGGTCTGGAGGTCATGCTCGAGCGCAAGGCCTGGCCGCGCTCGGTGATCTTCGAATGGCTGCAGCACAACGGCAACATCAGCGATGCCGAGATGGCGCGCGTGTTCAATTGCGGTATCGGCATGACCGTCCATGTCGCGGCCGCCGATGCGCCGCGCGCGCTGGCGGTCCTCGCCGCGAACGGCCAGGACGCCGCCATCATCGGCGAGGTGCGCAGCGGCACCCGGGGTGTCGTAATCGCGTGAGCGCCCTGCCGTCGCGGCGCCCCGTCGTGGTGTTGATTTCCGGACGCGGCAGCAATATGCGCCGCTTGATCGAACACTCGCGCGCTGCGGACAGCCCATATTTCGTAGCGGGCGTGTTCTGCGACCGGGCGACCGCGCCCGGACTCGAGCTGGCGCGCGACTTGGCCGTTCCCGCCACGGCGCTGCCGGCGGCCGGTTTCGCCGATCGCAGCACCTATGACCGGAGCCTCGCAACCCAGGTGGCGGCCGTCGAGTCTGCAGCCGGCGGCCCGGCGCTGATCGTACTCGCCGGTTTCATGCGCATCCTCTCCGCGGGCTTCATCGCAAGATTTCCCGGCCGGATTCTGAACATCCATCCGTCTCTGCTGCCTAAATATCCGGGCCTGCACACCCACGCCCGAGCGCTCGCGGCCGGCGAGCGCGAGCACGGCGCCACGGTGCATTTCGTCACCGAGGAACTCGATGCCGGCCCGCTGATCCTGCAAGGGCGCGTCGCGGTGGCGGCCGGCGACGATGAATCGAGTCTTGCGGCGCGAGTCCAGACACTGGAGCACGAGATCTATCCTCTTGCAGTGCGCTGGTTCTGCGAGGGACGGCTCACGCAGCGTGACGGCGGTGCCTGGCTCGACGGCGCACGGCTCGCGGAACCGCTGCTTTGGCCGCAGCCGAATCGCCCTGCAGGGCGCTCATGAGCAAGACACCTTGCGCTGTCCTGCTGGCTCTTTATTGCCTGCTCGCCGGCGCAACGGGTGAGGTCGGCGCGACGGGTGAGGTCGGCGCCGAGGCCGCCGCTCCGGCGCCGTTCTCGGCTCATTACGACGCCTACTGGAAGAGCATCGCGGTTGGCACGAGCGATCTGCAGCTCGAGCGGGACGCGGCGCCGGATCATTACATTTATACTTGGACGATCACCGCGCACGGCATTTTCCGTATCGTCTACAGAAATCCCGTGACGCAGAAAAGCTGGCTGCAAATGCAGGATGACGTGGTACGGCCGGTCAAGTACCACGGCGACGACGGCTCAGCCGCCGTCGATCTCGACTTCGACTGGGAGCAGCATCACGCGCGCGGAACTTCCGCGGGCAAAGCGGTCGATTTGCCTCTGCAGAACGGGACTCAGGACGTGATGTCGATCCAGGTCGAGATCATGCTCGCGCTGCGAGCGGGCAATCTGCCCCATAGCTTCCAGATCATCGACAACGATGAGGTCAAGCAATTCAACTATACCGAGGAAGGCCGGGCACAGCTGCGCACGCCGCTTGGCGACTTGCAGACCATAGTCGTCGCGAGTCAGCGCACCGGCAACAACCGCATCTTGCGCATGTGGTTCGCACCTGCGCTCGGGTTCGTGCCGGTACAGGCCGAACGCACGCGCGATGGCAAGCTCGAATTTGCGATGCGGATCAAGTCCCTGCGGCGCTAGGCTCCTAGGCCTTGGGCAGCGTCACGCCGCGTTGCCCCTGATACTTGCCGCCACGATCGCGGTAGGACGTTTCGCAGGTCTCGTCCGATTCGAAGAACAGCATTTGTGCAACGCCCTCGTTTGCGTAGATCTTCGCGGGCAAGGGCGTGGTGTTCGAGAATTCCAAGGTCACGTGCCCTTCCCATTCGGGTTCGAGCGGGGTCACGTTGACGATGATGCCGCAGCGTGCATAGGTTGACTTGCCGAGACAGACGGTGAGGACGCTGCGCGGAATGCGGAAGAATTCGACCGTGCTCGCGAGCGCGAACGAGTTCGGCGGAATGATGCAAACCGGGCCCTTGAAGTCGACGAAGGACTTCGCGTCGAAATTCTTTGGATCGACGATGGTCGAATTGATGTTCGTGAATATCTTGAACTCATCGGCGCAGCGCACATCGTAGCCGTAGCTGGACGTGCCATACGAGACGATCTTCGCACCGTTCGCGACTCGAACCTGCTGCGGCGAGAAAGGCTCGATCATGCCTTGTTCTGCCGCCATCCGACGGATCCAGCGGTCACTCTTGATGCTCATCAACTCGACTCGATGGTGATCTTGGGAAAAGCGCGGCTGTAGTCTTTATTGAGCGTGGCGAGACGCGCCGCCGTCCGGCGCGCCATCGCGAGATAAGCGCCGGCGAGCGGGCTGCCCGGTTCGCTGACCACGGTCGGCGTTCCGGCGTCGGCTTGCTCGCGGATGCGGATGTCGAGCGGCAGTTCCCCGAGGAGCTGCACGCCGTATTGTTCGGCCAGCGCCGCGCCGCCGCCGCTGCCGAACAGATGCTCGACGTGACCGCACTCGCGGCATATGTGCATGCTCATGTTCTCCACGATGCCTAGCACGCGAACCTCGACTTTCTCGAACATCATCAGGCCCCTGCGCGCGTCGAGCAAGGCGATGTCCTGGGGCGTCGTGACGATCACCGCGCCGCTGACGGGCACGCGCTGGGCAAGGGTGAGCTGGATATCGCCGGTCCCTGGCGGCATGTCGACGACCAAGTAGTCGAGCTCGCCCCAGCGGGTATCGCCGAGCAACTGCGTCAGGGCCTGGGTGACCATGGGACCACGCCAGACCATCGGCTGCTCGGCGTCGATCATGAAGCCGATCGACATGACCGCGACGCCATGAGCGCGCAACGGCGTCAAGGTCTTGCCGTCCGGGCTCGACGGCTTTTGACCCACCAAACCCATCATGAGCGGCTGGCTGGGTCCATAGATGTCGGCGTCCAGAAGACCCACCCGCGCGCCCTGATGGGCCCAGGCGAGCGCCAGATTGGCCGCCGTGGTCGACTTGCCCACGCCGCCTTTGCCTGAGGCGACCGCTACGATATTCTTGACCTGCGCGAGCGGCTTGAGAGTCTTCTGGACGGCATGGACCGTGATGTTGGACCGGAGTGCGAGCCGCAACGGGAACCCGCAGAGCGCGGATGTGAGGTGTGTCTGCAAAGCGGACGCCAGTTCCGGGGCATAATCGGAACAGGGAAAGCCTAACTCGAGCGAGACGGTCATTACGCCGTCGGTGAGCGAAACGTCGCGGACGGCCTTCGCCTCGCCCAAGCTAATCCCAAGATAGGGATCGACGTAGGCACTCAAGGATGCGCGTGTTAAGGACTCCGCGGCAACAGTTGGATTCATGGCGGCGAGATTGTACCGCAGCGGCCCGACATGCGCCCGCGGTGTGGCATAATTGCGACGTGCAACGTCAAGGCACCGAATGAGTTTCTTTTCCAATTACCGTGCCGACCGGCTGATCGCCGAAATAAAATCCAGCGGGGATCCCGCGGGTCCCGAGGCACAAAAGACCCTGGCCAAGCTCGTTGGCCTAGGTGCCGGCGTGATCGAACCGCTGATTGGCGCGTTGAACAACGCCGACAAGCGCGAGACCGTCGCGTACGTCGAAGCGCTGTCACAGCTGATCGACAGCAAGACCCTGCCGCAAGTGCTCAAGATCATGGGCGAAGCCAACGGTCGCTCGGTTGCCGGCATCGCTTGGGCCTTGTCCTCGAGCCGCAGCTACCCCGCCGGTGCCCTGCTCGACGCGCTCGCCAAGCCCGGGCTGCCGAAGCGGGCGATCCTCGACGTGATCTCGGCGCAGAAGTCGCGGTTCACGGTGCGCGAACTGCTCAATGCCGCCTACACCCAGGAGGCGAACGAACGGGCGGGACTGTTCAAGATCATCGCGGACATCGCCGACGAATCCTCGATCGAGGACCTGATCGCGCGCATCGAAGGCAAGGACGCGGTTGCGCGCACGCACATCATCAACACCCTGGCGCGATTCAACACCCCGAAGGTTCTCGATGCCGTCCAGAAGCAGCTGAAGGACAACAACAAGTTCATCCGTTCGGCGGCGCTCTCGGCGCTCGCGCGCATGGACGGCGATTTCGATATGTCATTGCTTTGCAGCATGCTGCGCGACCCGGAAATCGAAGTGCAGAACAAGGCCGTCGATGTCGTCGTGCGGGTGGGCCATCCCGACACGGTTCGTTACCTCGTCGACATACTCAAGGACGAAAACGAGTATGCCCGTCGCGCCGCGGTCGAAGTGCTGAATGTCGTCGGCACCGCGAAGTCGGTGAAGTTTCTGCTCGAGGTGATCGCCGACACCGATTGGTGGGTGCGCACGCGCGCCGCCGACGCGCTCGGCAAGATCGGCGGACCCCGTGTGGTCGATGCCGTGCTCGAACTCATCCGGGACGAGAATCAGGACATTCGTCGGGCAGCCATCGAGATCCTCAATCAGACCAAGGACGAACGCGCCGTCATGCAGCTGATCGAAGCGACCAAGGATCGAGACTGGTGGGTCAGCGAACGCGCCGTCGATGCACTCGCCGAGATCGGCAGCACGAAGGCCCTGCCGCGGCTCATCGAGATGCTCGGCGCCACCGAGGGCAAGGCGCTGCCGACCGTCGTTCGGGCGCTCGCGCGCATGGGCGATCAGAAAGTCGTGCCGCAGCTGCTGCCGCTGCTGCAGCGCCCCGAGAACGAGGTCAAGATCGAGGTGATCACGGCGCTCGGGAAGCTCGCCGACGAGAAGCGCGCGAACACCGTGCGCGTGCAGCTGCAGTCGATCGGCAACACCAGCGAAGCAGGGGTCGCCAACGCGGCCGAGCGGGCGCTGCAGGAACTCGACAACCGCTTCTCGACGCAGCAGATCGCGGCCAATCAGCGCGCCGCGAAGATGCAGGCGACCGGCAAGACGCTGCTGATCGACAATCAAGAAATTTCCAACATCGTCGGTCAGCAGGAGGCGCAGAACAACAGACTCGACATCGCCACGCTCATGCCCGGCGACATCATCGAGGGTCGTTACAAGTACATCGAAAAGATCGGCAAGGGCGCGTTCGGCACGGTGCTCCTCATGGAGGACACGATCGTCGAGGAGCGGCTGATCATGAAGTTCTTGAACGCCAACGTCTCGACCGACGAGGAGATGATGAAGCGCTTCGTGCATGAATTGCGCTACAGCCGCAAGATCACGCACAAGAATGTCATCCGCATCTACGACTTCCTGTACATCCGCGGCCTGTATGCGATCTCCATGGAATACTTCCCGTCGCACACGCTCGGCGGCGAAATCGTGGGCGAGAAGCCGGTCGAGCTCAAGCGCGCGATCAAGTTCGGGATCGACATCGCCACGGGCATGGCGGTGGCGCACCAAGCGGGCATCGTGCATCGCGACTTGAAGCCCGCCAATGTGCTGATCAACAACGAAGGCCTGCTCAAGATCGTCGACTTCGGTGTCGCCGCCGCGCAGAGCCAGGGTGACACGCAACTGACCAAGACGGGCTACGTGATCGGTTCGCCGAAATACATGGCGCCCGAGCAGATCCTCGGCAAGAAGGTCGATGAACGGGCCGATATCTACAGCCTGGGCGTGATCCTGTACGAATTGTTCTGCGGAGTCCCGCCCTACTCGCGCGGCGACCACATGTCGGTGATGTACCAGCACGTGCAGGGCAAGGCGCGGCCCCCCATCGAGATCAACAAGGATCTGCCGCGCGAACTCAACGATCTGGTCGTCAAGAGCATGTCGATCGACAAGACCAAGCGCGCCCAGAGCATGGACGAATTGCGGCTCTCGCTCGAGCGGTTCCTGTAAAACGGCCGGGGGGGGCCCGCGAATCCGCCCCGTACTTCGCGACGCGGTGACGCAGCTCACGTTTATCGCGGCCCGGGGATCGAAAACTCGAAAATCCAATCAGTTACGGGTAGCCTAGCCCGATATGGCCAGAATCGATGCGTTCCTCAAGCTCGGGTTGGCGCAAGGCTGCTCGGATTTACACCTCGCCGTCGGCGTACCGCCGATGCTGCGCATGCATGGCGATCTGGTGCCGATCAAATTCCGCGAACTCGGCGAGGCTGAACTCGAGGGCTACATCACCGAGGTGTTGACCCAGTCGCAAGCGGCGACCCTGAGTTCCGGCCACGATCTGGATTTCGCCTATGTTTCGAGCGAGGGCGGCCGCTTCCGCGTCAACGTGTTCCGCAAGGAGACGGGCGTCGGCGCGGTGTTCCGGACGATTCCCACCAAGATGCCGAGCATCGACCAGCTGAATCTGCCGCCGATCGTGCGCAAGCTGTGCGATTACCACCAGGGCATGATCCTGGTGACCGGCGCGACCGGTACCGGTAAGTCGACGACGCTCGCGGCGATGATCGATCATCTGAATTCGACCCGTGCGCTCAACATCATCAGCCTCGAAGATCCAATCGAGTTCGTCCACCGCAGCAAGACGAGCCAGGTGATCCAACGGGAACTCGGCACCCACCTGCCGAGCTTCGCTGAGGGCGTGCGGGCCGCGATGCGCGAGGATCCGGACGTGATCCTGGTCGGCGAAATGCGCGATGCGGAGACGATCTCGATGGCGATGACGGCAGCCGAAACCGGGCACCTCGTGCTCGGCACGCTGCACACGAACAGCGCCACGAAGACGATCGACCGCATCATCGACGCGATGCCGGCGGAGGAACGCGAACAGACCAAGGCCTTTCTCTCGCAGAGCCTGATCGCCGTGATCACGCAGGTCCTGGTCAAGAGCCCGGATCAGCGCGCGCGCCGCGCGATCTGCGAGGTGCTGGTCGTGACCAGGGCGATCTCCAAGTTGATCATGACCGACCAGTCGCACCAGATTCCGAGCCAGCTGCAGATGGGCAAGGAATACGGCATGCAGCTGCTCGATCAGGCGCTGCTCTCCGCCGTCACCGCGAAAGAAGTCGATCCGGACGATGCCTACGCCTACGCTTCCGACAAGAAAGCGTTCCAGCGCTTCACGACGGACCACGGCGGCATGCCGAGCACGGAAGCGACCGGGACTTGAACGCAAAGCGCGCATCATGCCTGTCATCGACCGGTATTTGAACCAACTGCTCGAGCGCAAGGGCTCGGACCTGCATTTTCTCGCCGGTGACCCGGCGCGCATCCGGCTGTATGGCGAACTGATGCCCCTGAGCGGCGAGACGCTGAGCGCGGAAATGGTGAAGTCGACGCTCTACGAGATCATGCCCAAACTCGCGCTCGACCGATTCGAGGCGAAGGACGGCACGGACTTCGCCTATGCGATCCCGGACGTGGCGCGGTTTCGCTGCAACGTCATGCGCCAGCTCAACGGCATGGGCGCGGTGTTCCGCGCGATCCCCTCGCGGGCACGCACGGCCGAGGAGTTGAATCTGCCGCCCGCCGTGCGGCAGCTGTCGCGCGCGAGCAACGGGCTGATCCTCGTGACCGGCAAGACCGGGTCGGGAAAATCGACGACGCTCGCGGCCCTGATCGACGACATCAACTCGCGCGAGAAGGGTCACATCCTGACCATCGAGGACCCGATCGAATTCGTCCACAAGCGCAAGAGCTGCCTGATCAGCCAGCGTGAGATCGGCGTGCATGCTCCGTCCTTCTCGGCCGCGCTGCATTCGGCGCTGCGCGAGGATCCGGACGTGATCTTGGTCGGCGAGCTGCGCGACCTCGAGACCATGAGCATCGCCGTGACCGCGGCGGAAACCGGCATACTCGTCATGGGTACGCTGCATACCAATGGCGCGGCGGCGACCGTCGATCGGATGGTGAACGCGTTTCCGTCCGACAAGCAGCCGCATGTCCGCACCATGCTCTCGACGAGCCTGCGCGGCGTGGTCTCGCAGCAGCTCGTGCCGCGCGCCGACAAACAGGGCCGCGTCGCGGCGCTCGAGATCCTGGTGAACACGCCCGCGGTCTCGAATTTGATCCGCCAGGGCAAGATGGATCAGCTCGAGAACGCGATGATGACCAGTTCCGCCATGGGCATGCGCACGATGGACACGGCGATCCAGCAACTGCTCGATCAGCACATCATCAGCGGCAAGGAGGCCTACAAGAAGGCCATCCACAAGGCGCGCTTCGAGCAATACAGAGAGGCTTCCTAGCCCGCGGCTCGGGCGAAAATTGTCCGGGGACCTCAGCGGCCGGCCGTCGCAAACGGTGGCATAATTTGCGGCTATGACCACGCCTCCCCGCCGGATCCTCGTCACCAGCGCGCTGCTCTATGCGAACGGACCCATTCACATCGGCCACATCCTCGAATCGGTCCAGACCGACATCTGGGTGCGCTTCCAAAAATTGCGCGGCCACGAGTGCTGGTACGTGGGCGGCGACGATACGCACGGCACGCCGATCATGCTCAAGGCGCAGAGCGAGGGGGTTTC
>Ga0116231_10007869_pt1 | contig 19141 bp, 16 predicted proteins | sample S1TSphgellanicum_2_FD_89695 | JGI IMG/M metagenome (GOLD analysis project Ga0116231, IMG submission 89695) | Host-associated microbial communities from peat moss isolated from Minnesota, USA - S1T2_Fd - Sphagnum magellanicum MG | ecosystem: Host-associated > Plants > Peat moss > Unclassified...
CCGCGCGCCGGATCGATGGTCAACCACCGCACGCTGACCTCGGCCATGATCGACAGCCGCGATTTCCTAGCCGCCAAGCGCCGGGCCGAGACCGAGGTGCTGGTGCCGGCCGGCCCGAAGATCGCCGTCACCGGCGGCCTCGACTTCAACGACCACCGCCTGATCTGGGACAAGCTCGACAGGGTCCACGCCAAGCATCCCGATATGGTGCTGCTGCACGGTGGATCGCCGAAGGGCGCCGAGCGCATCGCCGCCAAATGGGCCGATCACCGGAAGGTGCCGCAGATCGCCTTCAAGCCCGATTGGACCAGACACGCCAAGGCCGCGCCGTTCAAACGCAACGACGCAATGCTGGAGGTGCTGCCCATCGGGGTCATGGTGTTTCCCGGCACCGGCATTCAGGACAACCTCGCCGACAAGGCAAAGAAGCTCGGCATCCCGGTCTGGAAATTCGGGAGCGGGGGCGCATGAGCGCCGTTGCTCCCGAATACTGCTCTCCACCGAGGTCGTGTGAAAACGTTGTTTTCAAGGAGCTGGGGTCACGCCCCTTGGCGGCGGTGGTGAGGATAGACCTGGCTTTCAAGCCCGTAGGGCTTCCATCAATGACCTGACACTCAGGATCGCGATGACCCGCTTCATTTTGTAGGCTAGGAACCGTAGTCTCATCTCCGTGCTAACCCGATTGAGGGTCCCGGTTACGAAGTGCGTCGAGGCCGTACAGGCCTTGATGGTGACGAATGGGTCTGGGCGTGTTGGCCCGATTGCTGCCAGCTGCGCGCTATCGCTTGTAGCGTTGGTGACCTCGCGCGCCACGATCACTTGGTGCGTCGTGTCCACGGCCGCCTGAAGATTGTTCCGACCACGGTGGTGCCGCGTCCGGACGTTGTCATGGCCGCGGCATCTGGATCGACTGACCTTCGCTGAGAGAAACCATCTTTATTATACGATTATAAATAGTTTATTTTTTTATATTGACTAACCTAATTCGCTACTTCACGTATTTGCCGATAGAAAACGGCTAGATGGTGCCGCGGGCGCCTTCTGTTCGGTCTGGTGTGAGGCAAGACGGCGTTTCGGCCGATGGAGTACGGAATGTCGCTATTGAGACTGGCGAGGGCGAACCCGCCGAGCTTCGAAGCATCTTTCTTGGGGACGGCAAAGGCACGGTTCGAGGCAGTGGCGCTCCGCCATAAATCTCGTGGCGATTGGCGCGATTGGACTTGGCGGGATGTGGTGCGGGAGGTCGACCGCTTCGCCGCCTTCCAGCAGGGGCAGGGCATCGGCCGTGGATCGGCGGTCGCGCTCGTGGGAGAGCTTAGGCCCAGTATTCTGTTCAGCGCCCTGGCAACGGCCGCAATTGGCGCTGAAGTCGTGCCGGTCGCGCCAGATGCGACGGCTGCCGAGATCGCTGCGCTGCTCGACCGGAACCCGATCGGCTTGGCGGTGGTTCAGGGACGGCGCGCGCTCGCGGCTTGGCTTCAGGCGACGGCGCCCCGCTTGCGCCCGGTCGCGCTCGTCTTCGATCACGTGACCCCCACGGGCAAGACACCGGAAGACGGCGTCATCCCTCTCTCGGCGGTCCTGACGGCCTCTCCGACCCAAGGCTGGGCTGAGCAGCAGCTCGGCGCGGCCGAACGGTCGTCAAGGGCCGGGGTGGCGCTCTGGGTGGAAGCGTCGACCGGTTGGCCCGAGGCGCTGGACGTTGTGGTCGAGGCCTGGCTGAGCGCCGGGGGCAGCTTGGCTCTGCCTGAACTTCTCGACGCGGCGGCGCGTGATCGGGTCGAAATCCGGCCCGAGCGGTGGATCGCGTCGGCCGAGGCCGCCGCCAGCTCCGCCGCCGATATCGAGAGCCGCTGGCGGCCAGCCGGTCCCGCGTCTTGGCGGCGACCGCTTTTGACCCTCGCCCGCCGCCGCTTCGGTCTCTCCCGATTGACGACCGTCGAGGTGCAGCGGAGTTGGCCCGCGGCGGTGAGCCGGAGTGCCGTGGAAACCGTGTTCCAGTCCGTCGGCCTCGCTGTCCATTCGGTCAAGACCGACGCGACCGATGATGATATCGGCCAACAAAGGCATGCCTTCGCTCCGCGTCTTGCCGTCGTCGGTGGCGCATGACGACCCCGGCTCTGACCGTTCGGGATATTTCCTTGTCCTTCAAGGGAATCCAGGCGTTGACGAAGCTGAGCTTCGACGTGAAGGAGGGCGAAATCTGCGCCCTGATCGGCCCCAACGGGGCCGGCAAGAGTTCGCTGCTGAACGTGATCAACGGCGTCTATCGCGCGGATTCGGGACAGATCCTGGTCGCCGGAACGCCGTTTGACCGGCCGAGGCCGGGAGTCGCCGCCCAGCTTGGGATCGGGCGGACCTTCCAGAACAACGCATTGTTCCGGCGCATGAGCGTGCTCGACAATGTACTGACCGGACTGACGCGCCTGGGACGCGCGAGCTTCCTCGAGGTCGCGTTCCGGCTTGGCCGTTACCCAGCAGAGCACCGCACCTTCCGGGATAGGGCGGAGGACATCATCGCCTTCCTCGAAATCGAAGCGCATCGGGACGTGATTGTCGGGCGGTTGCCCTATGGACTGCAAAAGCGTGTCGAGCTGGCGCGTGCGCTCGTCGCTCTGCCGCGCCTGCTGCTGCTGGACGAGCCGATGGCCGGCATGAACGCCGAGGAGAAGGTCGAACTCAGCCGCTTCATCCACGACATCAACCGCGAACTCGGCACGACGATCGTGCTGATCGAGCATGATGTGGGCGTCGTCATGGGCCTGTCCCATCATGTCGTTGTGCTTGATTACGGGCGGAAGGTGGGTGACGGCACACCAGCGGAGGTGCGCCGCAATCCAGAGGTGATTGCCGCCTACCTCGGCACGAAGCACTGAGGCGCAGCAGAGATGGTGTTCTTCCTTAACGTTCTTATCGCCGGCCTGCTCGCCGGGTTGATGTATGCGCTGGTCGCGATCGGCTTCGTGCTGATCTACAAGGCTTCGGGCGTGTTCAACTTCGCCCAGGGCTCGATGGTGCTGTTCTCGGCGCTGACCTTCGTGACCTTGAACGAGCAGGGCGTGCCTTTCTGGCTCGCCTTTCTGATCACCTCGGCGATTCTGGTCGTCGGCGCCGTCATCATCGAATGGCTGGTGTTACGACCGCTGGTGAACCGTAGCCCCGATACCTTGTTCATGGCGACGCTCGGCCTCAGCTTCGTCATCAACGGCCTCGCACAACTCATTCTCGGCACCGATGTGCATGAGCTTGACCTTGGCATCGAGGATGTGCCACTCAACCTGTTTGGCCTCCAGCTCAGTCAGTTTGATCTGTTTACCTCTGCCGTCGCGATTGTGCTTGTTGTAGGTCTCGCCTTGCTCTTCGGGAAGACGCGCGTCGGAATCTCGTTGCGGGCGGTGGCGGACGATACCCTGGCCGCTCAATCCATCGGCATCCGGCTACCCCGAATCTGGCGCATCGTCTGGAGCGTCTCGGGCGTGGTGGCGCTGATCGCTGGCCTGCTCTGGGGCGATCGGCAGGGCGTACAGTTCTCGCTCTCCCTCGTCGTGCTCAAGGCGATGCCGGTCCTGATCATCGGTGGCTTCTCCTCCATCCCCGGCGCCATCCTGGCGGGGCTATTGGTAGGGGCCACGGAGAACCTCGGCGACATCTATATTGGTCCGCTGGTTCACGGCAGCGTCTCCACCTGGCTCGCCTATATCCTCGCGACCGGCTTCCTCCTGGTTCGACCGAACGGATTGTTCGGCGAGCCGGCCATTCAGAGAGTTTAGATCATGTCCGCTATCATCCAGGCGGAGGCGCGGCTCTCTGGCAGCGCCACGAAGGGCTTCGCTGTCGTCAACCGCCGTCGTGTCATCATCCTCGTCGCTTTGATTTTCGTCTATGTCGTCGTGCCTCTGATCGGGAACGATTACTGGCTGAGCTCCCTGATCATCCCGACGATCGTGATGGGCCTTGCCGGCATCGGCTTGAATCTGCTGATGGGCTACGCGGGGCTGATTTCGCTCGGCTCGGCGGCTTTCATGTCCATCGGCGCCTTCTCGAGCTACAACCTGCTGCTGCGTGTACCGTTCTTGCCGCTGCCGGTCGTGCTGGCGCTCGCGGGGCTGATCGCCGCAGTGGCCGGCGTGTTGTTCGGCCTGCCGAGCCTGCGGATCAAAGGTTTCTACCTCAGCGCGCCGACGCTGGGCGCACAGTTCTTCTTCGATTGGCTGTTCACGAACTATCACTGGTTCTCAAACAATAGCATATCTTTGACGATCTCGGCGCCGCGCCTAGTCTTTCTCGGGCATGATCTGAGTTCCACGACGGGACGCTATCTTCTGGTGGCGGTGACGACGGGGCTTCTGCTCTGGTTCGCGCGGGCCATCGTGAACAGCCGGATCGGCCGTGACTGGATGGCGATCCGTGACATGGAAACCGCCGCAGCCGTCGCCGGCATCGCGATCGGCCAGCGAAAGCTGCTCGCCTATGCGGTCAGCTCCTTCATCTGCGGCATCGCCGGCGCGCTCTGGGTGTTCGGCTATCTCCAGACAGGCGATGCCAATACCTTCAACCTCGATAAGTCGTTCCAGGTTCTGTTCATCGTCCTTATCGGTGGCGCGGCGAGCCTATATGGCAACTTCCTCGGTGCGGCGTTCATTGTTCTGACGCCGATCGTGCTGGAGATCCTCGTCCCTACCTTCGATCTCACGAATTACATCGATGAAGGCGCGCTCGCCAATATTCAGCCCATCATCTTCGGGGCCATCATCATCTTCCTGCTGATCCGCGAGCCTGATGGGCTGGCGAGCCTTGTCGCACGGATCGGCCGGCGCCTCAGCGTTTGGCCGCTGAGGAAGTGACGATGAACGCTAAGCATCGTTGTTGACGGCCCCATACGACGCCTTTCCCCGCTGTTCCCGCGCGCCTGTTCCCGGCCCCCACAGCCGGAGCTCGCGGCGCAGTCAGCCCCACGACCCCAACATCAGGAAATTTTTTGACAATGAAACGATCAAAACTTCTGCCGCTTGCCGCCGGCGCCCTGGCGGCGGTCCTGGCCATTGCATCGCGCCCGGCTTCGGCTGGCGAGTACTCGGACCAGCAGCTCTACCCGCTCTTCTCTTACCGCACCGGGCCCTATGCCCCGGCCGGCATTCCGCAATGGGGCGGCATTCGTGACTACATCAACTACGTCAACAGCAAGGGTGGCGTGGACGGCGTGAAGATCCTCGTCGAGGAATGCGAGACCGCCTATACGGTCGAGCGCGCCTTCGAATGCTACGAGCGCTACAAGCATGGCTACGAAGGGGCGCCGGTCGCGGCTTTCGTGACGACCTCCAGCGGCTTCGATGCCGCGATCTCCGATGAGGCGCGCGCCGACAAGATGCCCATCGTCTCGGTCGCCGGCGGGCGCGAGGATGCCGTCGACGGTGACGTATTCCCCTACCAGTTCCCAGTGCTGTTCGACTACTGGACGGAATCCTCTATCGTTATAAACTATATCGCCAAGCAGGTCGGCGGCCTCGACAAGCTCAAGGGCCTGCGCATCGCGACCGTCTATCATGATTCCGGCTATGGCCGGGATACCATCCAGCCGCTGGCGATCCTCGCCAAGAAATACGGCTTCGTGGACATCCAGATCCCCGTGGCCGACCCCGGCGAGCAGCAGCAGGCGCAGTGGGAGCAGATCAAGCAAGCCAATGTCGATTGGGTCTTCCTCCGGGCCTGGGGCGTGATGACGCCTGTCGCGATCAAGACCGCCGCGCGCGTGGGCTTCCCGGCGAACCATATCATCGGCGATATCTGGAGCGGGTCTGAGGAAGACGTGAAGCCGGCCGGCGGCGCTGCCAAGGGCTATCTTGCTGTCTCGGTCTATCCCTCCAGCACCAAGTTCCCGATCAGCCAGGCGCTGAAGACGAACATCATCGATGCCGGGAAGAGCGATCTGCGCGATACCTCCAAGTTCGGATCGGTCTATTACAACGCCGGCCTGGTGACCGCGATCATCTATACCGAGATCCTGCGCACCGGCCATGCGAAGTTCGGAAACCACCCGCTGACCCCGGCGGAAGGCCAGTGGGCGACCGAACATCTCGACATCACCCCCGAGCGCGTGGCCGAGCTTGGCGCCGTCGGCTTGCTGAGTCCGATCAAGCTTTCGCCCACCGATCATGAGGGTGAGCCGGCCGCCAAGATCCAGCAATGGGACGGGCATCACTGGGTCGTGCTGACCGGCTGGCTGCACGGTGACCGGACGCTCTTCCATGATGCAATCTTCGCCAAGGCTCAGGCCTATGCGAAGGAGAAGAACCTGCCGCCGCGCGATCTGACCGACTGAGCAGCACAAGACAGGAGATCGTCATGAGCGCCACAACGAAAGGCTTTCTCGCCGTCGACGACGTCGAGAGCATCTATGGTCAGGCCATCCTCGCCTTGCGTGGCGTGACGCTTTCGGTGGCGGAAGGGTCGATCGTGGCCCTCCTCGGCGCCAATGGGGCGGGAAAGACGACGACGCTCAAGGCGATCTCCAACCTTCTCTCCGCCTCACGGGGGGCGGTGACGAAGGGCAGCATCACCTGGCGCGGCGAGTCGATCCTCGGGCTCGACCCGGCGCAGCTTGTCCGCCGCGGCATCGTGCAGGTGCTGGAAGGCCGCCATTGCTTTCCGCAACTGACCGTGGAGGAAAATCTATTGGCCGGCGGGTTCCTCCGCCGGCCGAGCCGGACGGCGATCCGCGCCGATCTTGAGCGGATCTACGCGTGGTTTCCCCGGCTGCGAGACCGCCGCCGATCCCGCGCCGGGCTGCTCTCAGGCGGCGAGCAGCAGATGGTGGCGATCGGGCGTGCCTTGATGACGCGTCCCGTCTTTGTTCTTCTGGACGAGCCGTCTATGGGACTGGCGCCCAAGATTGTTGAGGAGATCTTCGAAATCATTCGTGGCCTCAACCGCGACGAAGGCGTGACCTTCCTTTTGGCCGAGCAGAATGCAAACATCGTTCTGCATTACGCGGATTACGGTTTTGTGCTCGAGAACGGGCGGGTCGCGGCTTCGGGCCCGGCCGCGTCACTCTCGGCGAGCAGCAACTTCCTCGACCTTTATCTGGGCACGGGAGCCGCGGCCGATCTGGGTGGCGCGGTGGCCGAGCACCCATAGCTGAATGAAAGTTTTTGCTTCTTTTTTCAAAAAGAAGCGCGTTCCTTTTTGTGAAAAAGAACCAAAAAGCCTTTATGCGATCCTGAGTGAGGAAAAGCCGGGGCTTGCGCCCCGGCTTTTTTTTCAGGCGCTTTGCAACTGCGACTCCCAACTTTGCTGGGCGTTGTCGAGGGCCGATTTCGCATCCTGGCCCCCCGCCAGCACGGAGGAAATCTGGTCGGCCAGATCCTGCGCGACCTCCCCCGAATTCACGCCGCTCGGCCAGTAGAGGGCGGGGCCTTCATATTGCTTCAGTAACTGGTCGGTGAAGCGATTGACCTTCCGGTATGCGGGCTCCTGCAGAACGGATTTGTAGAGAACCGGCCAATTGCCCCCGGGGGTCAAGGCGATCGTCAGGTTCACGTCGTGCCGCGAGACCCATTGCAGCCAAGCCGCCGCTTCGCGGGTCTTGCTCGTGGCCGATGATATGCCGAAAGCCTCGGAGTTGACGAAAACCGGCTGGGCGTGGCTGTTGCTGCCGCCGGTCGGCAAGGGCAGGGCCCCGTATTTGCCGACGATCTCGGATTGCGTCGGGTCGTCCCCGAGCTGGGTGATGTCGCTCCAGGAATCGGCCAAGGCCACCTTTCCTTGCAGGAACGCGGTCGTGGCCTGCTGCCAGGCGGTCAGCAGCGGATCCGGCAAGGCGGAGGGGAGCTGCTTCTTGAGTTCTATCAGTGCGGCCACCGCTTCCGGGCTGTTGATGACCGGGTGGCCGCTGGCGTCGAGATAGCTGCCGCCGAAACCGGACAGCCGACCACCATAGGTCATGAGCAGCGTCGTATCATCTTTCTGGGCCTGGATCGCGGAGCCGAAAATCTTGCCCTGGCCCTTCGCGGTGACCTCCTCCGAGACGGCGCGGAAGGCTTCCCAGGTCGTGGGCGGCGCGAGACCGTAGCGATCCAGAATCTCCTTGTTGTAGAAGAGGAGATTGGGTGCGCCAACGGTCGTCAGACCATAGAGGCGACCCTTGTAGAAACCGCCGGCCCGGTAGCCGCTCTGTGCCAGGTCATCGATGTTCAGCGCCTGGTGGTTGAGCTTGGCCCAGTCGGTGAGGTCGACGAGTGCGCCCGACGAGACCAAGGTCCCTAGAAGCTGCGTCTGGTACTGGAAGAGATCGTATTGATGAGCGCCGCTCTCGACATCGAGAAGCTGCTTCTGCGCCAACTGCGTATAGGGCACGGCCGTCACGTCCAACGTGCCGCCGGTCTGCTTCTTGAACAGCGCGCTGATATAGCTCCAGCTCTTGCCATGGGCGGCGTTCGCCAGCAGCGTCAGCCGCACACCTTCAAGATTGAGGGATTTGTAGTCTTCGGCGGGCAGCGTGGCGGCCCGAGCGGCGCGCAGGCCGGAGCCGAGACCCAGGCCGGAGGCGACAGCCGACGCAGACAGGATCGAGGCGCCGCGGAGGAAGCGGCGCCTGCGGAAGACAGTGGATGACATGGGAACTTCCTTTTTGTTGATTGAAGGTCACTCGGCCGCGCGCGCCGCGAACGCGCCGCGATATTGCGATGCGGGGTGGCGCTCGCTCAGATAGTCCGTGCCGAACAGCTTGCGGCGGAGCGTGCCCGCCTCGTACTCATGGCGCGCGAGCCCGCGGCGCCGCAGCTCCGGCAGAACATGGTCGATGAATTCGTCGTAGGAGCCGGGGATTGTCGCGTTGACGACGTTCACCCCATCGACGCCGGCATCCCGCCAGGCGGCGAGGCGCGTGGCGATCCCCTCCGGCGTGCCGACGATGCGGCTGCGCCGCCCCTGTAGCCGTCCGAGATCCTCGACCGTGGGCGACCGGCCGGGCGTGCTTTGCTGAATCCAGGCGAGAATGCTGCGCACACCCTGAGTGTCGATATCCTCGAGCGGCGTATCGAGCGCGTAGTGGCCGAGATCGATGCCGAGAGCGCCGCCGAGATGCGAGACCATCCCGTCCAGATCGATCTTTGCCTCCAGCTCCTCCTCCTTCCGGCGGGCCTCGGCCTCTGTGCTGCCGATGACGAACGACAGGCCCTGGAAGAACTTCAGATCGTCCGGCCGGCGGCCGTGGGCCACCACGAGCCGCCGCGTATCGTCGATCAGCCTCCGCGCGTCTTCCGGGCTCGGCGTGATGATGAACTGCGCTTCCGCGTTGCGGGCCGCGAAGTCCCGCCCGACGGCGGAGGAGCCGGCCTGGAACAGCAGCGGTGTGCGCTGCGGCGAGGGTGCGACCAGATGTGGACCCTCGACGCGATAGCGCTCGCCCACGTGATGGATTTTGTGGATCCGGTCCGGGTCGGCATGGATGCCGCGGACCCTGTCCTGCAGCAGGGCGCCCTCGTCCCACGAGCCTTCCCATAGCTTGTAAAGAACCTCGAGATATTCATCCGCCCAGCGATAGCGCTCATCATGCTCGGTCAGACCATCGAGGCCGAAGTTGCGGGCGCCATTCTCAAGAGCATTGGTAACGATGTTCCAGGCGACGCGACCCTTGCTGACATGGTCGAGCGTGGAGACACGACGGGCGAAGTTAAACGGGGGCTCCTGGATCGGCGCCGATGTAAAGGCAAGGCCGAGATGCTCCGTATTCACAGCCAGGGCCGAGATCAATACGAGCGGATCATTGCTTGGGATCTGCAGCCCGGTGCGGACGTGATTCGCCCACCCGTCGCGATGATTGCCATAGAGGCCAACGACATCGGCGAAGAAGATGGCGTCGAAGCGACCCTGCTCCAGCCGTTTGGCAAGCGAGACCCAAAGATCAATATCGTTGAAGCGGATCTGGTCGCCGCTCGGGTCACGCCACAGGCCCTGGGTGATATGGGATGCCGTATTCATCACGAAGGCCGAGAAAAGAAGCGGCTTTGTCATGTTTGATGTTCCTTGGCGGGGTGCATGCCGGCGCGGCTAGGCCTTGACGGCGCCGGCCGTGAGGCCAGCGACCAGCCAACGCTGGGACAGAAAGGCGAGCAGGTACATCGGCAGAATGCCGACGAGCGAGGCCGCGGCTTCCTTGCCGTAGTTGATGTCTTTTCCGGAGGACTGGAAGATCGAGAGGGCGACCGTCAGCGCCTGCGAGCCTTCGGTCTGCGCGAAGCTGACGGCAAAGAGAAATTCGCTATACGAGACGAAGAGGCAGATGAGCGCGGTGGCGATCACACCGGGCCAGATCAACGGCAGCACGACCATGCCGAGCGTACGCCCGCGGGATGCGCCGTCGACCCAGGCGGCCTCCTCGACCTCGATCGGGACGCGGCGGACGAAGCCATCGATCAACCAGAGGGCGATGGGCACATTGGCGAGCCCGTCCACGAGCAGCAGCCCGGTGAGGGTGTTGAGCAGCGACAGGGACCTGAGCAGGAGGAAAAGCGGGATCATGGCGATGATCGGCGGGGCGCAATAGGCGGCCAGCGCCAGGCCGAGCAGCCGCTCCCCCTGCTGTCCGGTGCGGGCGGTGTACATCGCGCCCGGAACCGCGATCAGGATGCTGACGACGGCCGAACCCAAGGCGATGACCCAGGAATTGGCAACATACCAGGTGAGCGACTGCGGCAGTGCCGCCAAGGCGCCGGGCCAATTGCCCCAGTAAAGCTGCGTCGGCAGCCAGTTGCCGCTGAGGACGTCATCGTTCCGTTTGAGCGAGAGCGAGACGAGATAGAGAACGGGCATGAGCGCGATGGCCGCCGCGCCGAAGAGCGCGAGCCACAAGGCCGTGCGGCGCAGCCGTCTCATGCGCCGCTCCGTGTGGCGCGGGCGCGGGCGGCGGAGACGCCGAGCGTCACCAGGCCAATGAGCAGGCCGAAGATCAGGGTCTCGGCCGAGGCGACGCCCGTGTCATAGCCGCCGTCGAGCGCCGTGCGGAACACCTGAAAGGTTGTGAAGGTTGTGGCGAAGCCCGGTCCGCCCTGGGTGATGACGTACGCCACGTCGAAGACTTTGAAGCCGCCGAGGATCCGCAGCAGGAGCACGCCGAGGGTAATGGGCGCGATGGCGGGATAGATGACGGCGGTGAATCGATGCCAGAGATTGGCGCCGTCCAGTGTCGCGGCTTCGATCTGTTCACGATCGACGCCGAGAAGTGCGACATAGACGAGAAGAATGACGAAGGGCGTCCACTGCCAGACCTCGATCAGTACGAGGGTGACGAAGGCGGAGAGGCCTGTGCCAAAGGCGTCGAAGCCGGGGATACCAAGCGCTTTCCATAAGACTGTCAGCCCGCCGCCAGCGGGTGCCAGGAGGAGTTGCCAGGCGACCCCGACCATGACCGGCGGTGTGACCATCGGCAACAATAGAATGGTGCCGATGACGCCAAAGCCTGAGCCTCGGGCCTCCAGGACGAGGGCGATGGCCACGCCGATGACGACTTCGAGCGTCGCGGCCAGCAGCGCGAAGGCGGTGGTTCGCCAGAGCGATCCGGTGAAGGCCTCGGTCTCCAGCGCCTGGCGGAAATTGTCGAAGCCGGTGAAGGCCTGGAACGGCAGTCCGAGGGTAGAATGGGTGACCGAGAGGCCGATCGTGTAGACAAAAGGAAATGCGAGCAAGACACCCATGGCGGCGATCGTCGGCCCGGCGAAGACGAGAGACGCGTGCGGCTTCCGCTGCTTCCGTGACCTGAAGGATCGGGCTTGGGCCAACTGTGCGTCCGTCGTCCCAGTGGCGGCAACCACCGCGCCCGCGATGCGGGCATACGCGTCTCCGCGCGTCGCAGGCTGTGACACTACACCCTCCGAATAAACTATCGAAATAGTGTAATACTATGATTTACCTTCTCTCAGAGAGTCAACTATCACGCACGAATATATCTACGATTTTGAAACGCATAATTCACACGCGGGAATGGCTCGTCCCTTCCGGCAGGGGGAGCCAACACGCCGATAGCGCTAGACGCTTTACGCCTCCCCGATCCTCCACTGCCCCGGTGGGATCCGACCGTTGACAAGAAAATCACCCACGATGCGGTCCTTGTAGACGCGCGGATTGTGGGAGGTGATCGTGCGTGCATTCCGCCAGTAGCGATCGAGGCCGGTGGTGCGCAGGGTCGCCGACGCTCCCAAGGCGTCGAACACCGAGGCGGTTCCCTCCAGGACGAGCTGCGAGACAACCGCCTGCGCCTGCCATATCTCAAGCTCCGCCTCGGCGATCCGCGCCAGTTCATGCTCGCTGCCGACAGCCGCTGCTGCCCGATCCAAGGCCGCGGCGGCGTGATGGACAGTGGCGCCGGCGGCATAGGCCTGCGCGCCCAGGCGGCCGATCACCTGCAGCAGTTGCGGGTCTTCCGCGGCCACGGGCGTGGGCGCAGTGCTGTAGCTGCGCCGACGCTGGCGCAGGATGGCCGCCGCGTCGATGGCCGCCGCGCGGCCGATGCCAGCCAGGGTCGCGAGATGCACAAGTTGATAGAAAGCCTCGGAATAGGCGAATGGCGAGCGTTCGACGACGATGTCCGCCTCATCCACCGGAACGTCCCGGAAATGCGTCGTGCCGCTGGCCGTCAACCTCTGACCCATACCGTCCCAATCATCCACCACCTCGACGCCAGGGTCGTCCCGCCGCACGATGACGGAGACCGGACGGTCCTCGGCATCGCCGGCGCCGACCTGCACCCAATCTGCGTACAGCGTCCCGGTCGTGTAGAATTTCGACCCGGTCAACCGCCATCCATCCGGCGTCTGGCGGAGTTGCGTCGAAAACCTGGCCTGCTTCGCATCGCCGACCTCAGACCAGCCGCCGCCGGCGATCGCCCCTGAGCCCAACCGCTCGAACCACAGGGGTTTCCGCTCCGCCGCCACCTCCGTCAGCACATGCTCGACGAATCCGAAATGCACCCGCAGGGCCTGTGTCAGGTTCGACTCGGCAGCGGAGAGTTCGATCAGAAGGGCGAAGAAACCGGAGAGGCTGACGCCGCCGCCACCCGCTTCCAGTGGTAGCCGCACGGTGGTGAAGCCGGCCTCCTTCAGCCAGCCGATCTCCTCGAACGGCAACACGCGGCCCAGTTCCCGAGCGATACTGTTGGCGCGGATGCGCTCGAAGACCGGTCGGAAACGCTCGGCGATCACCTCGTAACCCGGGTCAGAAGGCCTGCCCCAGCTACTCTCGATCCGAAAATCCTCAGGCAGGTTCGAGCGGTCATGCGTCATTGTCTTGTCTCCCTATACGGCAGCGGCAGCAGGCGGATGGATGTCACGGCTCGCTCCTAAAATGCGAGACCGGGTCGGAGGGTTCGCCGATGCGGAGCAGGCGCCGGACGTTCCCGGAGGCAATCGCCTGCTGGTCTGCCAGCGACAGACCCGCAGCGGCCAGGGCCGCGAGCGTGCGTGCGCGTATCGGGGCATCATTGACGATCGGCCAATCCGTGCCGAGTAGCACGTTGCTTGCGCCGAGCACCTCCACGCTTGCGCTGATCAATGCCGGGTGCAGGCCCATCGTATCGATGAACACATGGCGGCGCAGCGTCTCCGCAATGGGCGGCTGAGCATCTTCCTCGCCCAGCGCGGCAGCCAGCAACACGCCGCCGAGTGCGAGCGTCGTGACGACAACGCGAAGCTCGGGCAGAGCCCTGAACGTGCCGCTCCGCAGCAGGGCGACCAGCGAGGCGGCATTCACGGTGCCGCGCGCGAGCAAGATGCCAAGCTGCCCGTAGGGCGCAAGCTGGCGCGACAGCGCCGGCGGATAGACCGGATGCACGAACACCGGCAGGCCAAGCGCCGCGGCCGCCGCCAGCGCCGGACGCGCCTCCGGGGCGTCGAGCAGCGTGTCACCCTTTGAACTGTTGACGAACAGGCCGCGAAGGCCGAGATCGCGGGCGGCGCGATGCACCTCCTCGGCGGCCCTCTCGCCGGCAAACACGTCGACAGAGGCGAGACCGAACAAACGCCCCGGATGGCGTCCCACGAGTTCCGCGAGCAGGTCGTTGGCGCGACGCACGGTGTCGTCGGCGACGCCGTGCTCGGGTGGCTCGAACAGCGCGGTCGGGATATTGACGACACGCCCGTCGATGTCGCCCTCGTCGATCGCTTCCAGCAGCGCTGAAGGGTCGGCCAGGCGGCGGTTGATGCGCTGCCAGGCGGCGCGTTCCGAGGGCGCAGCGCGCTCGTTTTGTGCCAGCGGCCAGACCGCGGGCACATGGTGGCAATGGAAGTCGATGATGTCCAAGTCGGTTCTCGCTGTCGTCATAGAAGGCCGTGGTTGGGCGGGCGGACGCCGTTGAGGATGAAGTTGCCGACATGCTGGTATTTCCAGCGGTTGGGATCGTGCAGGGTGTGCGTGCGGGCGTTACGCCAGTGCCGATGCAGGTTGTGCCGGTCATCGGCAGCACGCGTGCCGGCAAGGGCAAACAGGGTATTGGCAATCTCGACCGCCACGTCGCCGCCGAAGGCCTTGGCCGAGGCGACCGCCAGCGAGGCGGCAGCGGCGCTGTCGGCGTTCAGATCGGCGGAGGCGGCATCCAAGGCCGCGCCGGCCTGCGCCAACAGCGCCTCGGCGGCTGCGAGCCGGACCCCGAGTTGGCCGAATTGCTGGATCAGCAGCGGCTCCTCGGCGGCGGTTTCGAGGCCACTCTCGAACCATGCCCGTGACGAGGTGCATACGAAAGAGGCCGCATCCTCCAGCGCGTTGCGCACGATACCGACGTCGATCGCTGCGTGCATAATCTGTCCCAAGGCGCCTGCCACCTGCGGGCCGGCGAAGCGGAGGTAGTGCGGCACGATCCGGTCCGCGGTCAGCAGAACATCCGTCAGTAGCGTCGTGCCGCTGACGGTGGCACGCTGCCCCATCGCGTGCCAGTCCTCGTCAATTTCGACTCCAGGCGCGTGGCGGTCGACATAGGCCGCAACAAGACGCCCCTCGTCATCGAGTGCGAACACCGGCACGAAGGTCGCGGTGAGCGCGCCCGTGCAGTAGTATTTCGTGCCGTTGAGCCGATAAGTGCCGTCGGGCTGTTGCAGCACGCGAGTCTGCAGGGCGAACACGTTCTTGCTGTCGCGCTCGGACAGCGCATTGCCGAAGCGGGCGCCGTCCAGGATCGCATCGAAGAAGAAGCGCTGCTGAGCGGGCGTGCCGTCACCGCGCAATACGTCGACAAACACGAAGTGGTTCTGAGGGACCTGCGCGATTGCCGGGTCCCCGATGGCAAGCAGACGGAACAGTTCGGCGAGAGTTGTGGCGGCGACGTCAGCGCCGCCATAGGCGCGGGGGATGGTGATCCCCAGCAGGCCGGTCGCCGCGAGTTGCGCAAGCTCGGTATAGGGCACGGCGCCACTTCTGTCGCGCACCGAAGCGCCCTCTGCGAGCTGTGCGGCGAAGGCTTGGGCGACGGCGATCGCTTCGGCGTCGGAGGCGATGCGATGCGCTGCCTTCGACAAGGCAATATAAGAGGACATGGGCTATTCCGCTGCCCGGTGGATAGTGGTGGCACCCAGCGGCCGCGGATCGACGAACGTTGCAAAGTCGACAACTGATGCGATGAACCCGTCGGCGAGCAGACGATCATGCTGTAGTCGCAGCGCGGCAAGGCTTTGCTCGCTCAGGTCGAGATCGAGCCGTGCATGGACATCGGGCGCATAGGCCTGCCCAAGCAGGTCTTCCGGCAGACCTGTCTCCGCCGCGATGATCCGCTTGGCCTCGTCTTCGTGTCCGCGTGCCCATTCGGCGGCGCGTTGCACAAGCTCCACCAGCCTCTGCGCAATGTCGGGCCGGGCATCGATCAGCGCGCCGCTGATCGTAAAGGTGGCAGGATCGTCGTTCAGCACGCGCTCCGCCGCGTCCGGCAGCTTATCAAGATCGAGTACGGTCCGCGCGCCCGCGATCGCGCGGACGATCGGCGCGATTGAGCCGTGGCTGAAAATCGCGTCGACCTTCCCGGTGAGCAGAGCGACGATCTCCTCGCGCTGATGTCCGAGGACGAAGCGTGAATCCCACAACGTGTCGGACGCACCGCCGCGGCTGGTTGCGTCATCGACGAAGGCGCGCTTGATCGGCACATCCACGGCGACCGCGTCCTGCCAGCTCAGGCCGGCCGACTGCAGGGCCACCGTAAAGCCGTGGCGGATGGTGGCGCGCCAGAAGTCGATCGGATCGTTCAGCCGGCGCGGTAGGCTCAGCCGCTTGCCCTTCAGATCCTCGGCCGAGCGGATACCGGACTCCGGCAGCGCCAGGACGAGCTTGGCGCTGCCGCTACGCGACAGCCCGACCACGCGCGGATCGCCGCCGCCGGCGTGGGAGACGAGCGGCGGGATGTTGCCGCCGTGACGCAGCGAATTCGCCTGACTATGGCCGAAATGCGACTGCCGCACCGCGCGCTCGGGTGACGATGCGAGCGAACGCAGCACGATACCCTCACGGCGGAATGCCTCCTCAACCCAGCCGAGATGAACGGCGATGCTGAAGGCGGTCGGAACTGGGCAGCGGGTGTACCAGATCGTGTCGAGCGACATAGGCAATGGCTCCGATGTGTCGGTCAGGCGGCCTGCAGTCGCCGCACACGTGGGATCACGTGCTCCGCGAACCGCCGCATTTCGGGTTCGAAGGGCTGGAACTGCAGCATGAAGGTCTCGATACCGAGGTCATGGAAGGCGCGGATGCGGGCCGCAACGGCGTCGTAGCTGCCGACCAGCCCTGCGGCCGTGCCGCCGTTGGTGCCGATATGGGGGTGTTTGGCGAAGGTCTGGAACATCACGGCCTTCGGGTCGGCATTGCCAAAGAGGGACGCCAGAACAGGCTTGTCGCGCTCGGCGAGACTCCAGGCATAGGCGAGATCGGCCTGCGCCTGGGCATCCGTCTCGCGCGCGATCACGAAGGCCGATAGGCCGAAGCGCACCGGCGGCCCCTGGCGCGGGCGCGCCGCGACATCCGCGATGAGGCGGCTCACTTCCTCCAGCGGCTGGCCGTTGATGAACCAGACGTCTCCCCTGTCGGCCACCAGCGCGCGTGCCGGATCGGACTCGCCGCCGATATAGATCCGGGGCCGTTCGCGATGCCTGTCCTTGGGCCATAATTCGTAGCCGTCAATGCGGAAGTGGCGCCCCTCGAAATCGACGCGCCGGCCAGAGACGAGATCACGAACAATCGTTATCCATTCGCGTCCGTAGCCATAGCGGTCGTCATGCTCGGCGAAACCGATGCCGGCCTTCTCAAGCTCCGGTTTGAACCAGGCGTTGACGAGGTTGATGCCGAAGCGGCCGCCGCTGATCTCCTCGATCTGCAACGCCATCTTGGCGAGCACGACCGGATGGAACAGATAGGGCTTGATCGCGGCGATGATCTCAATCCGCTTGGTGATGCCGGCCAGAGCCGCCGCGGCGGTCCATGCCTCGAGTTCGTCGTAGCCGTCACCCAGCGGATTGAGCGTGTGCTGCGCGATCAGCGTGGTGTCGTATCCGAGCGCCTCCGCCTCTAGGATCTGCGCTTTGTTGCGCGCCCACGAGGCATCGAATGGATCGTCCGGATGGTGAAGAGCGGCCCACGAGCCGCAGACCAGTGCCCACACCCCGAAACGCGGTTGGTTAGCCGACATTATTGTCCTCATCTGCATCAAGGATGCGGTGTCATGCGCCCGTTGCGAGCGACTTTGCCGATGTCGCCCGCCTTATAGGCGTCGATCGCTGCGGCCCCTTCACTGCACACGGTCTCGGTCACGTTGCTCCCGCGCCGGATCGCGGCCCGCACGGTCGCCCAGCGCGTCAGCCCCTGAGAACCCGTTGCCGAATGTCGGGGTCGGCCTGCGGTCCGAACGGGAATGCCAGATAGGTCGGGGCGGCCGCGACGGGTCGTTGTCGCGACGGCTGCTGATGGGCGGTCCTTGATCAGGCATAGCGGAAATTATCCATAAAACGATCGTGTTTTTACCAGCTAAGACAAAAATAGCAAGAACAAATCGTATATATAGAGATACAATTATCTTTTCATGTAATTTAGGACAACTGAGTGAGGTGGCTGATACGGTGAGCGTGGGCGTGACCGCGCCGCGCATGGCCTTGGGGAGCGGATCGCCGCAGCTGAGGCTATGGCTGCAACATTGTTCGGAGAGTCACTGGCCAGGCAGTGGCGCCGGATTGCCAGCCGCAAACCCAATTTGGCACTCGGTCCTGCCGGCCACACAGCGGTTGCAGCCAAAGCCGTGCGATGGCGCTGCATCGGCACCGAAGGTCACCGCCGGCTCGAACCACCACCCCGATCCCGCCGCCGCCCTCAACGCACTCGCCAAAGCCCTGCGCTAAACGCCGCTGCGGCTTCGCGCTCGCTGACGATCAGGTTCACCCTCTGCATGACCCTCGCCTATGTCGGACGCCGGCTCTCCGAAGCCCTCGCCCTCAACGCCGAACGCGTCTACCTCGCCGCCGGCGTCCTCGTTTGCGTTCCGAGTCGTGGCAAAAATGACCCTACCGGTGCGATCTTTGCACTGTCATTGCGCATTGAGCCGCCCGTTCCGTCACCATCGTGGCATGTTGGGATAGCGCAGCCTCATCGAGACCTGGGCGCATCACCGCGCCAACAACGTTGTTCGCTGTCGCGACAACGGCCTGGCTGATCTCGGAAACGCGCCGGCGGATGAGCGGCAGGCCTACACCGACATCGGTTGCAAACGCGGACCACCCCTTCGCGTCCATCTCGCTAATTGTCGCCCGTTTCCCTATCCGCATGGCGAGCTTCGGAGAGAGGCCTGGGTAGGCGACCGTCGACAGAAGATCGTAGAGAGGAGCGAGGCGCGGGCCATCGCGATGATACAGAATCGAAAAGTTCTTGCCGTGTGCGTCGGCGTTCCCGACAATCAGATTGAAGACCACCGCATCGAGCAGTTTCAGCACATCGACCGCAGGCCTCGCCACGACACGGCGCAGAAGCGCAAAGCAATCCCTGAGCGTCGGGCCGCCCTCGCTGGCGTATTTGGTTTCTGTCGGCACGCCGAGCGCTTGGCAGAAAACCTCCTGATGAATGCGGCGGACCACGCCATCTTCACCGCGGGAACGGTCATAGCGCTCAACAAGGAGAAAGGTTCTATCCCGCACGA
>Ga0116231_10007870_pt1 | contig 19139 bp, 16 predicted proteins | sample S1TSphgellanicum_2_FD_89695 | JGI IMG/M metagenome (GOLD analysis project Ga0116231, IMG submission 89695) | Host-associated microbial communities from peat moss isolated from Minnesota, USA - S1T2_Fd - Sphagnum magellanicum MG | ecosystem: Host-associated > Plants > Peat moss > Unclassified...
CAGCCCTGGCGTAGGTCGCCTTGCATCCGGCCGAACGCGAAACAGAATGCGGCGGGAATGAGGAACATCGCCAGCATTTGCACGAAGTTGGTGAGCGGCGTCGGATTCTCGAACGGATGAGCCGAATTCGCGTTGAAAAAGCCGCCGCCGTTGGTGCCGACCATCTTGATCGCCTCCTGCGAGGCGACCGGGCCCATCGGCAGGGTCTGTATCTCGGTCGTGGCGCGCGTCGTCAAGGGATTGCCGGCGTCGTCCTTGCGCGGCTGGCCGTCGGCATCGAGCTGCGGATTATCGTAGCTCAAGGCTTCGATCGTGTGCACGTCCTTGTAGGCGTCGAAATTCTGAATGACGCCCTCGGCCATGAACACCGTGGCAAGCAGCAGGGACAACGGCAGCAAGAGATATAGCGTGCCGCGTGTGAGATCCACCCAGAAGTTGCCGATGCCTTGCGCGGAGCGGCGCGCGAAACCGCGGATCAGCGCATAGGCGACCGAGATGCCGGTCGCCGCGGAGAAGAAGTTCTGCACGGCCAGAGCGATCATCTGGGTGAGATAGCTCATCGTCGATTCGCCCGAGTAAGCCTGCCAATTGGTATTGGTGACGAAGCTCACGGCGGTGTTGAAAGCCGAGTCGGCGCTGAGGTTCGGCAAGCGCTGCGGGTTCAATGGCAGCACGAATTGCAGACGCTGCACCAGATAGACCACGACCACGCCGAGCGCGTTGAACGCGAGCAGCATGGCGGCGTAGCGGACCCAGCTCATGTCCTCGGCCGGATCGACGCCGGCGGCGCGATACAACAGAGCCTCGCAGCGACCCACGGGTCCGGCGATCGGCCGGGCGTCGGCAAGGCGCGCGAGCCACCACGACAAGGGATAGGCGAGCGCCAGCAAGACGACCAAGAACACGATCAGCATCGTCCACGCTTGACCGGTCATTCGCTAAAGATCCTCGGCCCGGATCAAGGCAACCAGCAGATAAACCAGCAAGGCCAGCGCAAGCGCGCCGGCGAGAACGTAGGGGAAATTCATTTGCGTTGCTCGAGGGCGGCGCAGCCCTTGACGAGAGCGAAGGTCGAAAGCAAGAGCGCCAAGAAAGCGCCGGCAAACAAGAAGTCCACGGTGATCTCCCACTCGCCCGGGACGCAGCGCCCGGACACGCTCAAGATAGCGGGAGCCGTCGAAAAACCGGGCAGAGAATCCGCGGACGGCCGTAAAGGATCCGTAAAAACCCCACACCGGCGGCGCGGGCATGGACCGGCGGCGCGGGCATGGACCGGCGGCGCGGGCATGCACCGGCGGCGCGGGCGTGCACCGGCGACGCGGGCGTGCACCGGCGACGCGGGCAAGCGCCGGCGAGGGTTTCTAACGTGCGGCGAAGTGCGCTTCGATGAGCTCGGCCACGCGCTCGAGCGCGCCGCGTGCCAGGTCCAAGTGCGTCACGAGCCGCGTGCGCGCGCCGATCGAGGCCAGCACACCGTGGGCGGCCAGGTGCGCCGCGAGCGGCGCAACCTGTGCGGGCGGCACGCTGAGATAGACCATGTTCGTGTGCGGCATCTCCACGCTGAGGCCGGCGGCTCGCAGCCGCTCCGCGAGAAATGCCGCATTCGCGTGATCCTCGGCCAAGCGCGCGACGTGATGCTCGAGCGCGTACAGGCCGGCCGCCGCGAGGATGCCAACCTGGCGCATGCCGCCGCCCAAGGCTTTGCGCCAGCGACGCGCGCCCTGCGTGAACTCGCGCGAGCCGACGAGCACGCTGCCTGCGGGTGCACCGAGACCCTTGGACAGGCAGATCGAGACGGAGTCGAATCCCTTGACCGCCGCCGCGGCGGTGACGCCGAGCTTGACCGCGGCATTGAAGATCCGCGCTCCGTCGAGGTGCGCCTTCAGGCCGCGTGCATGAGCGAGTTGCGTCGCCGCGCGCAAGTACGCGAGCGGCAGCACGCGACCGCCGATGGTGTTCTCGAGCGCGAGCAAGCGGGTTCGCGCAAAATGAATGTCGTCCGGTTTGATCGCCGCGGCGATGCGCTCGAGCGCTATCGAGCCGTCGGGCTCGTTCTCCAGGGGTTGCGGCTGGATGCTGCCGAGGACCGCCGCCCCACCCTGCTCATACTTGTACGTGTGCGCCTCCTGGCCGACCAGGTACTCATCGCCGCGGGCGCAATGCGCCATGAGCGCGGCAAGGTTACTCTGGGTCCCGGTTGCGAAGAACACCGCCGACTCGAAGCCGAAGCGCTCGGCGACCGCGGCCTCGAGACGGTTGACGGTGGGGTCGTCACGGTACACGTCGTCGCCGACCTCGGCAGCCGCCATCGCCGCCCGCATCCCCGGGGTGGGACGGGTAACCGTATCGCTGCGCAAATCGATCGGCAAATCGCTCGGTCTCATCTTCCGACCGTGGACACCGGCACAGCGAGCACCGTGGATTGCGGCGTCGCCGGGTCATCGTTCTCCGCGCTTGCCAATGCGTCGGCCCGCTCCGCGATGACGCCTTCGAATTGCTGGGCGATCACTCCCGCGCCGAGCTCGACGATGAAGCGGCGCAAGGACTCCGCCGCGTCGCTCAAGGGGTCGGTCTGCAGGCATACCAAATGCCAACGGCGCATCACGGGCAGACCGACGACATTCAGCGCCACGAGCTGTCGGCTGCGTAGTTCGACCGCCGCCGTGTGAAACGACAGAAACGCCAGCCCCAGGTTGGCGATCACTCCCTGCTTGATCGTTTCGTTGCTCGTCAACTCCATGACGCGCGCCGGCACGACTTGCGACTCACGAAAGAAAAGATCCATCGCCGCTCGCGTGCCGGAGCCGGTCTCGCGGACCAGAAACGCATGACCGCTCAGTGCCGAACCCAGGACGCACGGTTCCTGGGCCAAGGGATGCTCGGGAGCCGCGACGATGCCGAAGGGTTGCGGCGCGAGCGGGTCACAGCGGCAGCCCAGGTCGGCGGGCGGTTCGCCCATGATGCCAAGATCGATCTCGCGAGAACCGAGCTGGCGCACGAGCTGCTCGCGATTACCGACCGACACCCGCAGCTCGACGTTCGGATGCGCGGCGTGGAAGCGCGCGAGCAGCCTCGGCATGAAGTAATTCGCATTGCTCACGATGCCGACGGCGACGACGCCGGTTTCGGCGCCGCGCAAGCGGCTCAAGGTGTCGTCGGCATCCTTGAGCGCGAGCAGCGCGCGGCTGACGTCGACCAGCAGCAATTCGCCGGCCCGCGTGAGCGCCGCGGCCCGACCGCTGCGGCCGAAAAGAGACAGGCCGACAGCCTGTTCCAATTCCTTGATCTGCAGCGAAATCGCCGACGGGGTCAGGTGTAGCTCGGCCGCGGCTCGGACAAAGCTGTGGTGACGTGCCACGGCCGCAAACGCCCGCAATTGACGCAAAGAAGCACCGCGCACTCGCCTACTCCTTCCAGCCATGGCCACCGACGATGCGATCGCCGGCGGCAAACAAACAAGAGGTTCCGGATGACGGCTCAAGACCAATGGATGGTCGCTCGCGTCGATTCCCCCGAATCTGCCGTACCCCGTCGCGCGCGAGGTGAATCGGCAGGCGACCCGATTTATTATGGCATCAGACGATCGCCAACATAAGGATTTCTAACACCAATGTGTGGAAATCCTCGTTTTACTTGTCCCCGGACTTGTCACACCGTCTCATTGTGATTGGCAGGTAAGCAACAGCCGTACGAGATAACCACTGAGCGGTGCCTGGTTCGTATCTGTCAGCCTGATATTGCGATAAAACATAGAGATATCGAGGGCGACCCCGTGGGGGACTCCCTAAAGGCTGGCGGACCGTTGTGCGATTGGTTTCTTGAGAAACCTGGCAGTCACGGGTTCAGGGGGTTTGAGGCATGCATACACTTAAGTCGAGTTTGACCTTCTTCGGTATCGCGTTTGTTCGCAGCGGCCAAGACCGATACACCGGACGCGTGGACTCCCAACGACCCAAACGGCGCCGCCACGGTTTTTCCGTCGCGGAATGAACGCGATCATGGACTGCGTTGCGGGCCGAGCAGCAAACGACCCAAGTCACCAAGCGACTCACTAACCGACCTAAGGAGGCATAGCGATGAGCGAACATCATTCGACCGATCCATTCACGCGCCGTCAGGCGCTGACCAAGGGCGCCCAAGCTCTCGCCGCGATCGCGGTCGTCGTGGCCGGCGTGCGACCGGCATTTTCGAAGGGGAAGGCCTCCAAGGAGGACTTCTATTTCCAGGAAACTCCGAATGACGACGGCAAGGCCTGCCCCGGATGCATCAACTTTACACCGAAGAGTACCGGCCTTTACGGCAAGGACTCCGGCGACTGCGCCCTGCTCGAGGGCGACGTCTGCACACATTGTTATTGTCAGGGTTGGACCGACAAGAACGCGCCCGGCGCGAAGAAGGCTGGTACTTGATGTATGCTCGTGAGATCGGGGTTGGCGCCGGCTGGCCAGTTGGATTCTGTCAAATCCACCCCGATCATTCTCGCGACGCGGGGGAATTGCGATGAATCCGTTCAAAGTTTTCGTGACCTTGGCGTGTGCCGGCTTGGTCGTCATCGTCGGCTTGCTGGCCGGTTATCATCGCACCGAGGTCGTACAGCGCGGCTATCGCGGCACCGCCCTGAATCAACTCTACCGCGAAAGCTATTTCGTCAAAGAGGACTTGATCAACAAGTTTCCCAAGCCCTTGGGGCAGGCAAAGACCGATGGGCCGAAGGCCTCGGAGACCTATGAGAACGTGCATGTGCTCGGCGACCTCAGCAAGGGTCAATTCGCACGCACGATGCTTTCGATCAAGAGTTGGGTCGCACCCGACGTCGGCTGCAACTTCTGCCATGCCGCGCCGATCTACAACAGCGACGAGAAATACCAGAAGCGCGTCGCCCGCAAGATGCTCGAGATGACCCGGCACATCAATACCGACTGGACCGCCCACGTCGGCAAGACCGGTGTCACCTGCTATACCTGCCATCGCGGCCAGGCGGTCCCTCCCAAGGTCTGGTTCCAGGCAACCGAGAACGACGACGGACTCATGCAAAAGCGACCGTTGCAGCGGCCACCGACGCCAGCCGCAGCGTATTCCTCCCTGCCCGCCGATTCCTTGACCGAGTATCTGCTGCATGATGACTCCATCCGTGTCAACGGCACGACGGCGCTGCAAACCGGTAATCGTAATTCCGTGCAGCATGCCCGCCAGACCTACACCTTGATGATGGTGATGTCCGAGTCCTTGGGCGTGAACTGCGATTTCTGCCACAACACCCGCGCTCTCGCCTCTTGGGAACTCAGCACGCCCCAGCGCGTGACGGCCTGGTATGGCATCCGCATGGTGCGTGATTTGAACAACAACGTGATGCTGCCCTTGAAGACCGAGCTGCCGGAAAATCGCCTGGGTCCGGGCGGGGATGTCCCCAAGATCTATTGCGCGACCTGCCACAACGGGTCGAACAAGCCGCTGTACGGCGCACCGATGCTGCAGTACTACCCGGAACTCGTGCGGCCGGGTGGACCACGGCCGCTGCCGGGCCAAGAAGGCTATGAGGCGACGCCCGCGCCCGCACCGGCCGAGACTGCGCCGGTCACGACCAAGACGGCCGAGGACAAGGCGCCGGCGCCTGGCCCCGATACCGCTGCGCTGATCAAGGCGAGTGTACCGGGCGCAGGGGCGCCGATCGGCGCAGCGGTTGGCGGCGCAGGGCCTGCAGCCGCGCCGGGTGGCGGCCGCTAGGACGCCAGCGCAGCTAGGACAGCGGGACCGCCGTGACCGCTGAGCGCCGAAAGTGCCTCTTGCCCGTGCGGGTGATGCGAAAACGGGTGGGACAATGCGGATCGGGGCAAGCGACTTCCGTATCCGTAGTCATCCAATCATGCGGGTCGCTGACCCGCTGCTTGGCCGGCAGCAAGGGCAATAATGCCGCCAGGGAGTATAGGGAGAATCCCTGGCCGGGCGGCAACTTGAGCATTTCGCCGTGCAATTCGAAGTGATCGCCCAGCTTGGCGCCGCAATAAATCGCTGCATCGGCGGGCCCGACGACTTCAACGCGCAGATCCCATAGGTCGAAACCGATCTCCTCTGTGTCCATGGCCGCTCTCCTCGTTGCAGCGCGAGATTGCCGCGCGAACTCGCGTTTATCGCTAGGCTGAACCATAGCTTAGCGTGATTCGCCTCGGCGCTTGTAGGGGTTGGCCGACTGCCGCCGAGCGCAATTCGTGCGATAACCCGCCCCATGAACTGGCGTGGTCGCGGTAAAGAGGTCTGGGCGATCGTTAAGAAGGTGATCGCGGCTTGGCTCGAGCACAACGCCTCGAGCACCGGCGCGGCGCTCGCGTTCTACACCTTGTTCGCGATCGCGCCGATCGTCGTCATCGCCGTGGGTATTGCCAGCACGGTGCTCGGCAGCGACGTCGCCAACACTCATATCCTCGATCAAATTCGCGGCTTGATCGGGGATACCGGTGCGAGCGCGGTCCAAGCCCTGCTTGCGGGTATCGATCAACGGCGCAAGAGCGGCGGCATGGCGGTGATCAGCGTCGTGACGCTGGTTGTCGGCGCCACCAGCGTGTTCGGTGAGCTGCAGAATGCCTTGAATGTGATCTGGTCGACGCCTGCCCCGACCGGCGTCGAGGGAATCTGGCAGTTCTTGCGCCAGCGCTTCTTGTCGGTCGGCATGATCTTGGGCGTGGGCTTCCTCGCCCTCGTATCGCTGCTCGCGAGTGCGGCGCTCGCGATCTTGGGCAATTGGATCGGCAGCTTCACCGCCGAATGGCGCACCGTGCTGTCGGTCATGAACCTGGCCGTCGGTTTTCTGCTCATCACGCTGCTGATCGCGTTGATCTACAAGTACGTGCCACGGGAGAAACTCGCCTGGGGCGACGTGTGGATCGGCAGCCTGGTGACCGCGATCCTGTTCACGGTCGGCAAGTCCTTGATCGGACTGTATCTCGGCCGCAGTTCGCTGACCTCGGCCTACGGGGCGGCAGGCTCCTTCGTGGTCTTGCTGTTGTGGGTGTATTACTCGGCACAGATCTTTCTGCTCGGGGCGGAGTTCACCTGCGTATTTACCTACCGGCACGGCTCCCGACTGCAGCCGGCGAGCGCCCCGGGTCAGGACGCGATGCAGGCGTTGCGTCCGGCGTCCTTGGCCAGGTAGAGCGCCGCGTCGGCACGATCGAAGGCGCTTTCCGCCGCTTCACGCTCCCTGATCTCCGTGATGCCGCAAGAGGCCGTGACGCGTATCGGCTTGCCGCGGAAATGAAAGCGCAAGGCCTCGACCGCGGTCCGCAAGTCGTTCGCCACACCGATCGCGGCATCGATCGGCAGGCCGATTATGATCATCGCGAACTCCTCACCGCCGATACGGGCGACGAAGTCCGTCGATCGGACACTGGCGGCGAAGCACTGTGCGACATTTTGCAAGACGCGATCCCCGGCCCGGTGGCCGTAGCTATCGTTGATCGTCTTGAAATTGTCCAAGTCCCAAACGAGCAGCGTGACCGGCGCCGTCGTGTGCCGCATGCGCGCCAGTTCCTGGGCGAGGCGCTCATCGAAGGCCTTGCGATTCGCGACTTTGGTGAGCGAATCGACGCGGGCGCGATCCCGCTCCTCGGCCAGGCGGTCGTGGAGCTCACGCGTCTCCTGTTCGAGCGCCGCGACCCGGGCGCACATGACATCGGTCCGGGCCGTCTGCTCGGTCAGACGCTCCTCGGCCTGGTGCCGAAAATCGTGGACGCAACGGCTGACCGACTCGAGGCCGCGCCCGACCAGCGATTGCAGGTCGTGCAGTTCGGTAGCCGCCTCGAACTCCACCGATAAATCGCGCACCTGCGCCATGACCGCGGCATCGAAGCTGAGGGTTGCCTCGCGGTGAGTGCGAGCGTCATCGGCCGTCGCCGCAAAGTAAACGAGCATCTCATCGAGACGTTTGCCGACGTGCGCGAGCACGGTGCCGGTTTGGTGCCGCTCACGGGCGATGCGCGCGCCGCGCTCATGCACGAGGTCGGCAATGCGCAGCAGCACCTCGGCGAGTGCCGCGTCGGTCGTCGCCGCACCCAACTCCGCGCTCAGCGCGATGACCGAGGGATTCGTAGCAGCGTCGGCGGCGACGCGCTCGAGCAGCGTGCGCACCGAGGCACAGATCGCCTCGGCGGGCCGACCGCTTGCGGCCGGCGCCGGGCGCTGCGTCTCGGGCTCGACCGTGACGAGCCTGAGCGTCAGCTGCTGCGCCAGCGCATCGAGTTCCTCGGCCTCCGCCTCGCGGCGGTTGGCCTCGGCGATCGCGCCGAGCGCATCATCGAGGGGCCCGCTCGTGCCCATGCCGGCCGCGCAGAGCCGGCTGACGAGGCGCCGAAGCACCGTCTCCACACGACGCCAACGCTTCTCCTCGGACTCCATTTCGAGCACGGAGTCGCGGTATTTTTGTTTCCAGTCGGGAATTTCAGGCACGGTACCAAGATCGGCGCCGGGAGCCAAAGATTGAGTCCTACTCGAGCACGAGGCGTGGAAAATAAAAAGACACGGTCCAATTGGGCAGGTCGACGATTTCACTGATCCGCAGATCGCCGCAGACGCTGCACAACAGATAAGCATCGATCGCGGGCATGCCATGCCGCGCCCCGAGCAAATCGATCATGCCGCTGACCGCGGCGCGCGCCGCCGCCATCAAGTCCGGACCGATGCCCGTCGTCGCCTCATAGCCCTTGCCGTCCAAATGGCGTGTGACCGGCCCCGGCGTGGTGAAGCGCGGGAAGGCCAGCGGAGTCTGCTTGACGAGATCGAGGCGGATCGCGACGTTCATAGGACTTTCGATCGCGGTTCCACAGACCTCGCCGTCGCCCTGCGCCGCGTGCGTGTCGCCAACCGAGAACAAGGCACCGGCCACCTCGACCGGCAGATACAGTTCGGTCCCGACCGCGATGTCGCGCACGTCCAGATTGCCCCCGATGCGTCGTGGCGGCACGATGCTGTGCAAGCCGGCCGCGGCCGGTGCGACACCGATCGTGCCCGTGAAGGGTTTGAGCGGCACCCGTCCCCAGCGGCCGAACAGCGCCGGAGCGAGCGTCGTGGCGTCGTAGCGCCACAGATGCAGGGCCGCTTCCGGGAATGCATCCGCGAGCAATCCGAAGCCGGGGATGTTCGCGGTCCAACCCCAGCCCGAGGGCGTGAACGACAATAAGGTCAGCTTGAGGACGTCGCCGGGTTCCGCGCCCTCGACGAAGACAGGCCCCGCGACCGGATTGATACGCCCGAAATCCAGGGCGGCGATCGCGGCGACGGTCGAATTGGCACAGAGCTGGCCGCCGGCCGCGTCGAGCACTTCGAATTCGACCGTGCTCCCGGGCACGATGCGCAGCACCGGGGCAAAGGCGTGGTCCCAGCCGAGATGGTGCTGATGACGATGGATCGTGTGCGAATGCGCCATGACGAATCTCAACCGCAGTAGAATCCGCGCATCATGGCGCAACTGACGGCAGAACTGAAACGAATATTCGGCTTCGACCACTTCCGGCCGGGCCAGGAGGCGATCGTGCGCGACGCGCTCGCGGGGCGCGATCTGCTCGCCCTGATGCCGACCGGTGGCGGCAAATCGCTGTGCTTTCAACTGCCGGCACTGTTGCAGCCCGGGGTGACGCTCGTGGTCTCGCCGTTGATCGCGCTCATGCAAGATCAGGTTCGCCAGTTGCGCGACAACGGCATCGCCGCGAGTTTCGTCAACTCCGGGCTCGCTGCGGGCGAAGGCGCACAGCGCACCGCCGCGCTGCTGCGTGGTGACTACAAGCTCTTTTATCTTGCGCCCGAACGCTTGCTGCTGCCGGAGTTCCTCGACGCGACCTTGCCGCGCATCGCCTCGGGGCCGGGGCTCAATGCCTTCGTCGTGGACGAAGCGCATTGCGTCTCGGAGTGGGGCCACGATTTTCGCCCCGACTACCGGCAGTTGTCCCAGTTGCGGCGCCGGCACCCGGCGATTCCGATGTTCTGTTTCACGGCAACCGCCACGCCCCGCGTGCGCAGCGACATCATCGCGCAACTCGATCTGCGCCGGCCTGCAATCCACCTGACGAGCTTCAACCGGCCGAACCTGCACTACGAGGTGCGGCCCAAGACCAAGCGCAGCTACAACGAACTGCTGAGCCTGGCACGCGGCGGGGGCACCGGCATCGTTTACTGTCTGTCGCGGCGGCGCGTCGAGGAGCTCGCCGCAGCACTGCGAGGCGACGGGATCCGGGCAGCGGCTTACCACGCGGGCCTCGCCGCCGATCTGCGCCGGGAAACGCAGGACGCTTTCATACGCGATGATCTGCAGGTCGTGATTGCCACCGTGGCCTTCGGCATGGGGATCAACAAACCTGATGTACGCTGGGTCGTGCACTATGATTTGCCGAAGACCCTCGAAGGCTACAGCCAGGAGTCCGGCCGCGCGGGCCGCGACGCAGATCCGGCGCGTTGCCGTCTGTACTTCGGCGCCGCGGACATACGCACCGCGGAATTTCTGATCCAGCAAAAGGTGGATCCGGAAACGGGAGCCGCACTCGAAGCCGAGCAGCGCCTCGGCCGCCAGCAACTGCGACAAGTCCTCGATTACGCGGAATCGACCGAGTGCCGCCGGGCCGTGCTGCTGCGCTATCTCGGCGAGAGTTTCACCGGGGCCTGCGGCGCCTGCGACAACTGCGAGGCCCCGAAGACGCTGGTCGACCGCAGCACCGAGGCACGCCAGTTCCTTTCTTGCATCGCGCGCCTCGCCCAGCGTGGTGAGCGATTCGGCGCCGCGTATGTCATCGACATTCTGCGCGGCGCCCGTTCCCTGCGCATTCTGGCCCGCGGCCACGATGGCCTGTCGGTCTACGGCATCGGCAAACAGCGCTCGGTCGCCGATTGGCGCGGTCTCGCGCGCAGCCTGCTGCACCAGTCGCTCGTCGAGGAGACCCAGGATGGATTTCGGGTGCTCTCCTTGAACGCCGAGAGCTGGCGCGTGCTGCGCGGCGAACGGCCGGTGGCGATCGCGTCGGCCGCGGCGGCGGCGCCCGAGCATGGCAAGGCCGTTGGCCTCGATCCGCGCGGCCCCGCGCACGGCGCGCTGTACGAACGCTTGCGCGAGCTGCGCAAGCGCCTCGCGAACGAGCAAGGCCTGCCGCCGTACGTGATTTTCCACGATGCGACCTTGCGCGAAATGGCCCTGCGCCGGCCGCTCACCTTGGATCAGTTCGCCGAGCTGCCGGGTGTCGGTCAGGCGAAGCTTGCTCGCTATGCGGAACCTTTCATCAATGCGTTGCGCCAGTATCCGGCTTGAGTTCGCGATATTTCATCATCGCCGCCACGCTCGGCGCACGCCCACGCCAGGCGATATAAAGCTTGCTCAGATCGATGGTATTGCCGCGTGACAGCACCATGCGCCGGAATCGCTCGCCATTGGCGCGCGTCAGCCCGCCGTGTTCGTCGAACCAGAGATAGGCATCGTCGTCGAGCATCTGGGTCCACAGATACGCGTAATAGCCGGCCGAATAGCCGTTCGCCCAGATGTGCATGAAATAACTCGAGCGGTAGCGCGGCGGCACGGCGCTCAAGTCGATGTGGGCCGCGGCGAGCGCCTGTCGTTCGAAGCTATCCGGGTTCTGCAGCGGCGCGCTCGCCGGCAGAACGTGCCACTGCATGTCGAGCTCGGCGGCCGCGAGCGTCTCGGTCAGGCTGTAGCCCTCGCCGAAATTCTGCGCGCGCACGAGCTTCGCGGCGAGTTCCGCCGGCATCGGCTCGCCGGTAAGATAGTGGCGCGCGTAATGCGCAAACACCTCGGGATAGATCGCCCAGTGCTCGTTGAATTGTGACGGGAACTCGACGAAATCCCGCGGCGTGGCCGTACCCGAGAGGCTGCGATATTTCGTGTCGGCGAACATGCCGTGCAGGGCGTGGCCGAACTCGTGAAACATCGTCGTGACATCGGTGAAGCTGATCAGGGCCGGCTCGCCGGCCGCGGCTTTTTGGAAATTGGCGACGTTATAGACCACCGGCAGCGTCCCGAGCAGCTTCGACTGATCGACCAGGTTCGACATCCACGCGCCGCCGGATTTGTTGTCGCGCTTGAAATAATCGCAATAGAACAGCGCGAGCGGTTTGCCGTCGACATCGAACACTTCGAACACTCGCACGTCGGGCTGGTAAACCGGGATGTCCTTGCGCTCTTGAAAGCTGATGCCGTAGAGCTGGTGAGCGGCGTAGAAGACGCCGTTCTGCAGCACGTGGTCGAGTTCGAAATACGGCTTCACTTCGTCCTCGTTCAAGTCGTATTTCTGCTTGCGCACGCGCTGCGCGTAGAACTCCCAGTCCCAGGCGGCGAGCTGGAATCCGCCTTCGGTGGCGTCGATCGCGGTCTGGATATCGGCGGCCTCGCGCAGTGCCTTGGCGGTAGCCAGCGGCACGAGGTCGGCCATGAACTGCAGAGCCGCAGCGGGCGTCTTGGCCATTTGATCGCTGAGTTGCCAGGCGGCATGATTCGGAAAGCCGAGCAGCGCGGCTTGCTGTGCCCGGAGCTGTGCGATCGTGGCAATCGTGTCGCGCGTGTCGTTGGCATCGCCATGTTCGGCCCGGTCCCAGGAGTTTTGCAAGATCGCCGCACGGACCTTGCGATCTTCGAGCGAGGCCAGCACGGGTTGCTGAGTCGTGTTCTGCAGCGCTATGACGAAGCCCGGGACCTCGCGTTCCTTCGCGGTCTCGGCCGCCGCCGCCAAGGCGGCATCGTTCAAGCCGCGCAACGCCGCCTTGTCCGTCGTCTGATACGCGCCCGCCTTGGTGGCCGCGAGCAGGCGTGTTGCGAAAGTGTTCGACAGCGTCGACTCCCGCTCGTTGAGCGCCTTGAGCGTCGCTTTCGACTCAGCGGAGAGATTCGCGCCGGCATGCAGAAACTGCGCATAAGTCACCTCGACGAGCCGCAAGGACTCAGGGTCGAGACCGAGCCGACGGCGGCGGCGGTAAACCGACGCCACGCGGGCGAAGAGTTTCTTGTTCAGATAAATCGCATCGGAATGCGCCGCGAGCTTCGGGGCAAGCGCGGCGTCGGACGCCTGCAACACCGGATTCGTGTTCGCCCCCGTAACGGCGCGGAACGGCGCGAGCGCACGCGCCAGCAAGCTGCCGCTGCTCTCCATGGCGAGCAAGGTATTGGCGAAGCTGGGCGGCGCAGGGTCGTCGGCGATGGCCAGGATCTCGGTCAATTCCTCGGCCATGCCCGCCTCGATGGCCGGTTGGTAATCCGTATCCTTGATGCGATCGAACGGCGGCGCATGAAACGGCAATGTGCTCGGGCTGAAGAAGGGGTTGTCCGGACCGAAGGACGGACGCGGCGCCGCGGGCGCATCGCTGCCGGGCGCAGCGGCCGCGAACACCGGCACGGGGACGGTGGCCACGATCCCCACGAGGGCGATCACCGCAGAAATTCTCGGCAAGAAACGCAAAATCGGCATCGTGTCTCCGCCGCACAAGGGTGCTGCGCAAGCTTAGCACCCAAGGCTCCCGGTTGTGCCGATTCGAGCTAGACTGGTGAGCTTCCTCGCTGGCGTTACAGGCACCCCAATCGATGTCATCCCTGGAACAATACGGCTACAAGGAGCAACTCGATCGTGCGCTCGGACTGCGCGACCTGCTCGTCTATGGCATGATTTTCATGGTGCCGATCGCGCCGTTCGGCGTGTTCGGCTTCGTCTGGAAGGCAGCTGCCGGGATGGTTCCGCTCGCCTATCTCGTCGGCCTGGTCGGGATGTTCTTCACGGCGCTGAGCTACGCCTCGATGTCCGCGGCGTTCCCGCTCGCGGGCTCCGTATACACTTACGCGCAACGCGGCCTGCACGAGATCGCGGGATTCTTTTCCGGCTGGCTGATCCTCATGGATTACCTGCTCGTTCCCGCCCTGCTGTATCTGCTGAGCGCGGTGGCCTTGCGACCGATCTTGCCGATGGTGCCGGACTGGCTCTGGCTGACGGGTTTCGTGGGCTTCAATGCCATCGTCAATCTGCTCGGCATCCAGTTCACTGCACGCCTCAACGGGTGGATGCTGCTGTTCGAACTCGTGACGCTCGCCCTGTTCATCGGCTGCGGTCTGCTCGCCTTGCACGGCGGCAAGGGCGCCGGGACCTTGAGCTCGAGGCCGGTCTACGACCCGCAGGTGTTTTCCCTCAACGTGATCGCCGGCGCGACCTCGATCGCCGTGCTGTCGTTTCTCGGCTTCGACGGCATTTCGACGCTGTCGGAGGAGAGCCGCGGCGGCCGCGAGGCCGTGGGCCGGGCCACGCTGCTCGCCCTGCTGCTGGTGGGCGTCTTGTTCATCGTGCAGACTTGGATCGCCACGGATCTCGCGCGCGGCATGCATTTCCGTTCCGACGACACGGCCTTCTATGAAATTGCCGAACTCGCCGGGGGCCCGCAACTGCGTCTGCTGACGATCATCGCCACGGTGCTCGCCTCGGCCATCGCCAACGCGATGGCCGCACAGGCGGCCGTCGCACGCGTCCTGTTCGCGATGGCGCGCGATGGCAAATTGCCGGCGGTGCTCGCCAAGATTCACCCGCGCTTCAAGACGCCCTACTGGAGCACCCTGTTCGTCGGCGCCGTTTCGCTCAGCGTAGGAATCGTCTTCGCGGCGCGGATCGACGACCTGGCGCGCATCGTGAACTTCGGCGCGCTCAGCGGGTTCTTGCTGCTGCATCTGTCGGTGATCAACCACTATATCGTACGCCGCCGCAGTCGCGACTGGCTGCGCCACCTCTTCTGCCCCTTGGCCGGACTGCTGGTCATCGCCTACGTCTTGTACGGGATGGACTATTCCGCGAAGCTGTTCGGCGCCTGCTGGATCGGCATAGGCATCGTCTACTACGTGGTGCTCGGCTTGCTTCTTAAGCGCAACGTCGCTACGGAGATTTGATCCCGGTCAAGCGCCGCAGGGCCGCAAGATCGCTCTGCAGCCCCGAGGTCTCGCGGATGCGGGCGCGTATGCGGCCGGCGAGATTCAAGAAGGCCGCGGATTGCTTGAGTTCCTGGGTGCGCGCGAGTGCCGGCGGCTGATCGGTCGGCCAGATCGAATCGACCCGGCCCGGGCCGGGCGCGAGCACAACGATGCGATCGCTAAGATAAACCGCCTCCTCGACATCGTGCGTGACGAATACGATCGTCCGGCGCTCGCTCGCGAGCACGTGCAGGATCAGCTCATGCATCACTTCGCGCGTCTGCGCGTCGAGCGCGCCGAACGGTTCGTCCATGAGCAACACGTCCGGCTCGTTTTGCAGCGCGCGGGCAATCGCGACCCGTTGACGCATCCCGCCCGAGAGGGTGTGCGGATAGGCCTCGGCGACGCGCGCGAGACCCATGAGTTCGATCAGGAGCCGCGAGCGCTCGGCGCAGCGCGCGCGATCCCGGCGGCGATTCGCGCGCAGGCTGCCGCTGAAGGCAACGTTTTCGGCGACGTTCAGCCAGGGGTACAAGCTGTAGTCCTGGAACACCATCGCCCGGTCCCTGCCCGGCCCGCGCACCGGGCGATCGTCGAGTAAGACCTCCCCGCCGCTGGGAGACTCGAGACCGGCGATGAGCCGCAGCAAGGTCGACTTACCGCAGCCCGATGCTCCGACCAAGGCGACGAACTCCCCCGCCGCAATCTCGAAGGACACGTCGGCGAGCGCCGTGAAAGAACCCTGTGGGACGGCGAAGCGTTTGCTCAAGCCGCGTATCACAAGCTTCGCCGCGCTCATGTGCGACTTGCCGCCCAAGGGAACAGCGCGCGGTGCGCGGCGCGCAACAGCTGATCGGTCCCGAGCCCGATCATGCCGATCACGATGATGCCGACGAAGATCTTGTCGGTCTGCAAGAAACGCTGCGCCTTGAGTATCGCGTAGCCCAAGCCGGAGTTTGCGGCGACCAATTCGGCGACCACGAGATAGGTCCACGCCCAGCCGAGCGTGATGCGCAAGGTGTCGAGGATGGCCGGCAGGGCCGAGCGCAGCAAGACCCGCAAGAGCACCTCCGAATCGGCCGCGCCCAGCGTGCGCGCGGCTTCGATCTGGGGCAGCGGCACGCGCGCGACATCCTCCGAGATCATGATCACCATCTGAAAAAAAGTTCCGATCCAGATCAGCGCGATCTTCGAGCCTTCGCCGATGCCGACCCAGAGCAAGACCATCGGCACGAACGCGACCGCCGGCAGATAGCGCGCGAATTCGAGCAATGGCTCGCAGAATGCGCGCACCGGTCGATAGGCGCCGATCAGCAGTCCGAGCGGCACCGCCATGAGCGCGGACAGCAGGAAGCCGGCGGTCACACGCAGGATGCTGATGCGCGCATCGACGAGTAGATCGCCGTCGACGGTCCATCGATAGGCGCGCCGCAGCACCGCGAGCGGACCCGGCAGGAACAAGGGATCGACCCACCCCGAGGCCGCCAGCGCCCACCAGCAAGCGGTCCATGCCACGAAACTCGCGATTGCAATCCCGAGATAGCGACGCGAGCCGAGAGCGCCGCGGATCCTCACACTGCGGTCAGGAAGGAGACACCCACCGCGCCGAGAAAGCCGGCCGCACGGTCACCCGAGTCCGCCACCGTGCCGTAATCCGCTGCGATCACGCGGGCCACGCGATTGCGGTGGAAGCTGCCCCACAGCTCGGCGCAGGTGATGACCTGCCGATCGCGCCGCTCGCCGTAGAGCGAACGATGCAGCGCCGGCAGGCGATACCAGGGCTCGCCGGGCCGCACGTGGTGCGCATTGTGGTACGAAAAATTGAGCACGAGCAGATTGAGCCACCAGTAGCGCTCGGCGAGCAGGTTCGAATAAGTGTTCGCGTATTCATAGGCAAGGTCGCGCCGTGCATCCGGCGGCGCGGCCGCGAGCGAGCGCGTCACGAACACGTCATAAGTGTGCTGAAACGCATCCATGAAACGCAGCACGTTCATGAACAGCATGTAAGCGAGCGCATAGAGCAGCAGTGACTTGAACGAGACCAGGGCGAGGGCGGTGAAGGCAGCGATGCGTATGAGCGCGAAGGCGACGACGCGCAGCCGCTGCGCACGCCGGATCGCCCGCGCGTCGCGCCCGTCGGCCACGTGCGGGGCAAAGGGCGCCGCGATCACGAGTCCGCGCATCACGAGTTCGACCGCGGGGATATAGGCCCATTCGAGCAGCAGCACGAGTCTGCGCGTCCAGGCCGGCGCCGCGGCAAGTACGGCGCGATAGTCGAAGGTGACGACGTCGAGCCGGTCGGCGTGATGGCGCAGATGCTTCTTCTTGAGGCCGGCATAATTTGCGAGGCAGGCACCGTTGAGCCAGGTCATCGCCCTGCCCAAGCGGTCGTTGGCCGCAGGGCTCTTGAAGATGGCGTGATGCGCGCAGTCATGAATCAGATAAGCCGAATAGATCAGCGTATGGGCCGTCAGCAGCACGCCGAGCGCGTTCCAGGCGTAGCCCGGACGCGTCATCAGCCAGAGTCCGAACGGCCAACCGCAAGCGGTGTAGGCGATCACGAGCAGATTCGGGAGCGCCCCGCCGGCACGGCGAAATACCTGGGTCAAGGTTTCTCTCCCATGGCCTGCAAGGCTGCGACGAAGCGCGGGTCGAAGGTCGCCTCGATCGGCGGCAGGGCGTCGATCTGGCCCTCGCGCGCCAGTATCCCGCCGATGATCTTGCCGCTCGCATAAAAAGACGGCAGCGCATCGCCCTTCTGGAACACCTCACCGAGATGCGCGAGGTCCGGGTTCTCGATGTTGGACAATTGCTCGCGCGCCTCGGCCGGCGCGATCTCGAGAGTCTTGGCGATGATCGCGACCGCCTGGTCGGGCTGCGCGCGCATGAAGGCGAGTCCGTCCATGGTCCCGCGAACGAGGCCATCCACCAGCCGCGGGTTCTTGGCAATCACGCCGGCCTTGAGCACGAGCACGTCGGTGATCATGCCGCGCGCCTCGCGCGAGGACATGAGCACGTGGAAGCGTTTGCCGTCGCCGGATTTCACGATTGCAGAAACGCTGGGCTCATAGGTCACGCCGGCATCGACGCCGCCGCTCGCCATGACGCCGACCACGCCCTCGGGCGTGGTGCCCACCGCCTCGACGTCGCGCTCCGACATGCCGGCGCGGGCGAGTGCGAAGCCGAGCAGAAAGTCGGACGGCGAGGCCGCCATGAACGCGACTTTGCGCCCTTTCAAGTCCTTGATGCTGTGCACGTTCGCCGCAGCGACGATCGCATCGCCGCCCACCGAATAATCGATCGGCATGACGACCTCGAGCTTCCAGGCGCGCGCGTTGGCGGCGATCACTTGATCGTAGGTCAGCGTGGTCGCGTCGATCTCCCCGCCTTGCACGGCACCCGGCATCAAGGAGTTGTCGGTGAAATTCACGAGCTTCACGTCGAGTCCGTATTTCTCGTAGTAGCCCTTGGCGGCGGCACAGTAAATGGGACCGTAACCGATCCAGTTGACCACGCCGAGCGTCGCGGGCGTGCCCGCAGGCGCCGCGGCGGCGAAGAGCAGCCATAAGATGGCGAGCAGAGGGGATCCGGCAAGACGCATGCAGCGAGGTTAACACCGTTAACCCCGGGCTTGAATAGCCTGGCGTTCGCCCCCGGGGGGCGGTTCAATGCACCAGTCCGAGCCTTGCGCGCAAAGGTTCGCGCACCGAATTGGTGTGTACCGGCAGCACGATGACGTCGCCCGGCAGAGCCTCGTCGAGGAGCAGATTGGCGGCGGATAATTCGTCCGCTAGGAAGCCGATCCGCTCCGCCGGCATGCCCGCCCCGAGCAGCGCCTCCTCGAGCAAATGCGGCACCTCCCCGAGGGTCCGACCGCGCAGCATCAGCGGCAGCTCCTTGAGGACGATCCGGTCGGGCGCGAAGCGCGCCGCGGTGGCGGCCAGCTCACGGATGGCCGCATCGTCGCGATTGCCGGCCTGACCCAGCAGCAGGGCGAGGCGTTGCGGCTGCAGCGAACGCGCGACCCCAAGCAGCGCGGCGAGTCCGTCGGGATTGTGCGCGTAATCGATCAAGACCTCGGCGCCGCGAAATGTCCAGCGCTCGAGCCGGCCCGGATTGTCGCTGGGATCTGATCCAAAACGGTGCAAGACCTCGATGAGCCGCGCCCGGGGCAACCGCAAGGCAACGCTCGCGAGCGCTGCCGCGGCGAGGTTCGCTA
>Ga0116231_10007876_pt1 | contig 19118 bp, 11 predicted proteins | sample S1TSphgellanicum_2_FD_89695 | JGI IMG/M metagenome (GOLD analysis project Ga0116231, IMG submission 89695) | Host-associated microbial communities from peat moss isolated from Minnesota, USA - S1T2_Fd - Sphagnum magellanicum MG | ecosystem: Host-associated > Plants > Peat moss > Unclassified...
AGATAAAGTTCAATTAGAAAGAAATATCTTACAAGTGAATTGTAATCATGGGATGTTAGGATTACCTTCAACAACAGAACCACAACCATTGCACACACCATGGTATTCATACAAAGAATTGGAGATTGCCACCGACAACTTTGACAAAAAGTTGAAATTGGGGGAAGGAGGCTTTGGAGTTGTGTACAAGGTAATTACAATATTAAACTTCAATTTATAAGCTACTAATTTCAATTCATCAATTTTTTTTATTTCAAATAAATTGGATTTATAATTAGGTCAAAATGTGGAACTTATTTACACATTGTGCCTAAATTCAAGCTAAATTTTGAATTTGCTTATATGCTTATAGGGAGTCCTACCAAATGGGGAGCAAGTTGCTGTGAAATGTTTAAGAATGAACATTTCATCAAATTTTAATGATGATCAATTCCGGAATGAAGTCAGCGTCATGGGACGCATATTTCACAGGAATATAGTGGAACTCAAAGGTTATTGTATACATACAAAAAAGAGATTTCTTGTGCATGAGTTTGTCGAAAATGGTTCCTTGGCAGAAATTCTTTTCGGTAATATTCTAAACTCGATAATTAAACAAAAAGGAAATGAAAACATTAGACAAATTTTGGGACACTATAAAAAGTGCAAGTTATTAAAATGACTTTTAAAAAACATGTTTAAGTTAAAGATTTGTTATTGAAATTATGTGGTAAATAAGTCTATTGTCATTTTGTTTGCATGTGATAATTTGATGATAACACAAATAAGCATGAATATGAAAACCAATCATGATGACTATCAACTTTATGTTCTCTTTATACCAACACTTAACTCTTCAAAACCTATATATATATTTCAAAATGCATGACATCAAGATAAATTCTAATTGGTTATTTATGTGTTATAAAGTGCATTTTAATTTCATACGTGAGCATGAACTTTGAACATCATCTCCATAAGTATAATATTGTTATGTATGATTGTGATAATTTTCAAAATAAGGTGGATATGCTAGATCACATGTTAAATTTTCCACCACAATTTAGATTAACCATTTGGATGGGTTGCAAACTAACAAGCTTGTATAAACAAAAACCAAATAAACCCGTGTCTTGAAAGAACAATTACTTTTTGAAAAGTGGATAAGTGTAATTTGTCAACTAAGTGTTATTATAATTTTTGGAAATGGAAACATTTAGATTTGCCAATCAATACACTTTATGTTGTCATACAACCTTCATGTTTCTAACTATTGAAAAGGGTGAATTTTCACCAAACCTTCTTCAAAAGGTTTGAAGTTTAACTTGGTCGTAAAAATAAACATCTAGCATGGCTTTAATGGTGAATTGCACTCATATGACCATTTACTAAATGGCCATGAATCCAAACCACATGACATATTTGGTTCATGATGTTATGATTACAAACATCCAAAGCTAATATGTTACCTTCCAATTAAAAAATACCTAATCATTGGATTGTCAATACATGTTATCTTGTATAATGGATGTACATTTTTTGCTTTTGACAAGTGGTTTGTTTCCAAGTTACTAACATTTAGTTATCTTTTTTCAAACTAGAGGGAAAAGGGAACCATGTCATGGATTGGCCAACTCGACAAAACATATGCTTGGAGGTTGCTAATGGCCTTCAATATCTTCATGAAGGCCTTCAACCACTTATTATACATAGAGACATCAAAGCATCCAATATTTTACTTGACAAAGACCTCCATGCAAAGATTGCAGATTTTGATGTGGCTAGGATTTTCAATGAGGATGAAACCATAATGACAAAACACATTGTTGGGACAAGGTAAATGTTCGTATGTTCCAATATTGTTTGAAGTTGTGACATGTTATATGAAACTTTACTATGTATGTGGGCAATATATGTTTGAAAATCAGCACAATATATAATTGTTGAAACTATGGCCACGTGTAATTGTTAAAAAAATTAATAATTTGATTTTGTCAAGCACATGCACAACTTTTTCATAATCATCTATTGTCATAGTATAACACTAGGTAATTAACTGTCAACCCCTTTGTTTGTTTGATATTGAAATGGTCACATAGTAATATTCAAGCATGGAAAAAATAAATTATTGATATTTATCATTTATATAGAGGGGTTATTTGGCTCCAGAGTATGCTACTAAGGGACTTGTGAGCGAGAAAATAGATATATATAGCCTTGGGGTTTTGTTATTGGAAATTGTGAGTGGGAGAAGGAGCATTGTTCGTGGGACGAGGTCTCTTATTCAATGGGTAGGTGGCTAGATTTCATGTAAATAGTTGATAATTTAAACCAACATTTCATCATTTGAAAAACTTCACTTGAAGTCAAAACTAAATATTTAAAATTCTTTGCTACATTAAAATATCAATTTTATTTTTTTGTGTTTTCAATGTGGTAGTTTTTCAAATTTAATTATTGCTTTTAAGGTTAGTCAAATTGTTTTGGTTTAGGGTTGAAAGTTTCTTATATTTATTGGTTTTGATGTAGGCTTATGAACTGAATGAAAAAAACAACCTTTTCGAGTTGGTGGATTCAAGATTGAATATTGAAGACAATCAAATGATATTAAATGTCATACATGTTGGGCTACTATGTGTGCAAATTGATCCTTCACTCCGACCATCAATGGCTAGAGTAGTGGCCATGCTAAAAAATGAAATAAAACTTGAAAATTTGGAAAATGTGAAGGTGTCTAAAACATTTTATTCAAATCAATATTTGAGTTCTGAAAGGTCAACAGAGATCAATGAAAACCCCGACTTGACAAGAAATAATATGGAGTGGAATTCAAATATTTCTAAAAACCCAATGCATGACCTATCAAAAATCAGCTTCAAGGGTAACCAATCAAAAGAAGAAACAACAATCAAACTTGCAAAATGCATCATGGTAATTAACCTTCTTGGTAGCATATGAAGAAAAGGTGAATTAAAACAAGACATGAAACCTCTAGATGAACATTGCAAGGAAAATTCATGGGATCCACATTCCTTTTCTATTAAAAAAAAGTCTACATGACCATCTAATGACAAGGGGGCTGGGCTATTTTATTATCAAAGCTTGTTAACCATGGAAGGATTGACAAACAAGAATGGATGAGACCCTTGAACAACAATAAGCTAGAATTCAAGGGCTAGCCTCATGCTCATTTGATTTAGTTTGAATTTATTGGCCTTACCATTTTTGTTGGAAGATGTGCACATGCACATGTTCATGAATATTGGATTCAAATTGAACATGGTTGTTATGGGTTGCAGGACAGTAAAGGAAAAGAACTAATGGAAAAGGAAGATGATACATTTGACCATTCTTTGACTACACATTCAGAAAACACTATTGAGGTATTTAATTTGTGTGGCATAGCACAATGTTATAGCTTATAACCCCATGGACGCCTTGTGATGGCTACCTATTTGATTTAATTTAAACTCAATAACCTTGGAAATGTTTTTGTGATATTTGAGACAATATATGTTTATGCATTAATTCATTATAGTACATGTAATATATTAGTTACATGGCCATGTATGTATGCAACTCATTAAATTTGATTTTGATATAAATTGGCAGGTACATCATGAGGTGAGGGATGCAAATGCAACACCACCTAGACAATCATTTTCAAATCAATCATTTTTTTCCATGGGATCGCACGAAAAACTACAAGCACGAATGAATAGACTTGAAGGCAAGGTAAATGCTATGTGTTTGGAGTTGAAAGAGATGCGCAAGCTTTTAATTGATAAATAGGATGCATGTGGACCTAATTTGTTGTATTTTATCCATGTCAAATGTAAATCCTTTAACTTCCATGCCCTAAAAGATTGAATTGGTCTCAATTGTAACATGATTACCAATATTCAAGCATTTGGGTTGGTTTTGTTATTACAAACAACATTTTATAAGGCAATGTTTTTTCCTCATGTCCCAAAATTTAGTGGAAGGACAAGAGCCAATTGTTCCCCCAAATTCTAGATTTAATATTCAAATCCTTATATAGGTTGTTATCAAAGAAGTCACATGTGTAAAATGTATGCAAAAATGTGAAAACATGTAAGAAGGATGCAATGACATTATTTTAAATAAGGACTACAAATCCTTTCGCCCAAAATAAATTTTCTATGCAAATGAATTTTTGAATGAAATCTTTTACAACTTATTTTTAAATACTTAAAGTTGTTTTCATTTATCATTTTTTTTGTTAATAATTGTTGAATAAATATGAATTTCTAAAAGTATATACACAAACTCCATGAATATTCGATGTCTTGTTTTGAAAAATGATCATAATTTCAAATCATAACCAAAAATTGAGTTTTTACATTTTTTAATTTTGTTGCAATATAAGTTACAACTTTTTTTTATACACGATGTACATTATACCCCATTCATATGTGGTGAAAAACTTAAAAAATTTTAAGATTTTGAAATGATTTGAAAACCTCTTTGAACTTTCAAAGTGTTAATTTCATATTAAAAAAATTATGAGTGTTTTTTTAATGTGGCTATTAGGTTGTTATCATCTTTTTTTTAAATCAAAGGTTTTAAATCATATGAATCCTTTTGATAAGCCTTTGTAAAATTGTGTCCTTCTAACATAATAAATGTTCATGTTCAAATTCCTTAAATTTAAATTTAAAGCAAATGGATTTTTAGTTCAAGTTTCTTGACATTCATATGAGTGAAACAAAACAAGTTGTGGTTATCACATTTTCACATGGCAAAAAAAAAGAAAAAAAAAAATTTAATTTTTTATTAGATATGTTTAACATCTGACATCTTTTTTGGTTTTTTTATGTGTTTTGACCCAACAAGGCCACACAAGAAACGTCAAATTAGAGATGTATCAAAGGAAAAATGTATTGACTCAAATTGGTCTTTTGTAGGAAAAAATGTTGACCCCTTTTCCAAAATCAAGGTGGGTGAAAGCAACCAAGCAAATTGTAGTTGAATTGAAATTTTTTTAGGACATAGTGGTGGAATCCAAGTTTTGTTTGCACATGAGCACCTTCACTTGTAGGGAGTTTTAAGATTCAAGATAATAACCCAAAAGGAGAACTGCTACATGACCCAAGTTGATTTTTTTGAAAACAAAAAAATGTCAACCCTTTTGAATTAGAAAATCAAAGAAAGTAAAATCAAGCAAATAAAAAACAATCAACTTGGAATCCCCGTCAAAACATAAGGTGGAACTCAAATGTTGCTCACATGTCCCCATTACTACAAGGAGCATAAGCAAGGAAATAAACTCACAAGTTCATATTACAAGAAGTATAAGCAAAAAAAACGAACTCACAAGCTTATAATACAAGGAACATAAGCAAGGAGATGAACTTACAATGTTATACATGCACCAATTCGACTAGTGAAATTGTTGGTACAAATAATGGCCACAAATTCCTCTTCACATGCAAGGAACACAAGTTTATACACCAACTTGGTTAGTGGATGACTAATATAAAATGGTGGAAAAGTTGGCACAAATGGCAGCAACAAATCCCTTTGAGACCATGCAATAGTTATGATTCTTCAACAATTATTCTCATCAAATCTTATTTTTAAAAATTGATAACTTTGATGATGGACTTTCAATACCATTAGAGTAGATGACTATCCTTAGAGAGTGTTAAGAGAAGGGGTTGAAATCTGGATTCCCGACTTGAAGGCTTAACAATTCACAAAGCCACCCTTTAACCACTAAAATACCTCTCTTATTTTCATGCATCCAATATCCAAAGAAATGTAATAGAATTCATTGACATAGAAATGTGATTGACTAAAGCCCAAATATGAAAGCTAAACCTCAAAATTGTCTTCCCCCACAAATGATCAATTTTTCTATGTGCCTAACTTTCACTATTATGGAATGTGACATATTTTAACATACATTTCTTTAACATTTGGGTAAATTCAGACAAATTTATTATAATAAAAAATACCAGCCACATAGGGAAGATGAACCACATGGAGTAATTGTCACAACCAAATGAAAGTTTTCACTAATTTATTGAATAATCTAGGACAAATTTGCTACAGCCAAAATGATTAACCACTTGGTGAACATGAACCAGCTCTTCCAAATGTGATTATTTTGCTAACTTTTACAATCCCACCATGAAATAAGCTATCAAATTCGGGTACAATCTCTTATTCCTTGAAGGACAAAGTATATATATATATATATATATCCTCTTCACATGCCTACTTTGTCCAAAACATTTTGCATCAAATATGAAAGTTTGACCCAAGGGTGATGCCTCAACGGTATGACACATATTTAGGGCCCTAGGACCTTTATAAAAAGGTAATGAGTTCAAACCATCTAATGTGTGTAAGTGAAAACCTTGCCAACCTTCTATCAGTAACTTCAATAAACGGTGCCAATGGCTTGCCAATTGGGTCAATTGTTGTGCTATATATATGTATATGAAAATTCACTATTTTAAAGGTGGAGTTTATTCATGACATTTGGATAAAAATGGGTGGGAAAGATTATTGCCCGTACTTGACTTGTTCATTCAACATTTCTAAATTCATTCCTTAAACATTTAAACTTGGAACTTTTGATTTTCAATTGTATGGATGTTATCAATACATGATGTTTTACAACTTTTCTCTAGAAACATTTCAAAAGAAATTTGAAAACATCATTTACTAACATATCTAAAAAAATGTTAAACCCCTTAAACTTTTTGGGGTTAATAATGCTTACTAATAAACCTGACTTACATTCCAAACCAAAGCAGTGCAAGCAATTGAATATTGTAATATCTTTGTAGCTTTGACACCATGTAATTATATTATTTTCAAAAAATCTGAGATTTTCAGAAAAATTAAAATTCAAAGACCAAAATCTTGCGAAGGAAACTAATGAATTTTCAAGAATATTTTATTTTTGAAAATGAAAATTTTTAATCTAATTAATTATTTGATAGACATATGTGAAAGTTGCCAAGGTACGATAATATACAATTTGCATGATGCAACAATTAAAACTCAAGATGCACATGAAACATATGAGCACACCCAACAAGTAGCAAATGTCACACATCAATATGGATACAATCATTTTTTTGCGTGGGGGTGGGGAGCTAATTTTTGCCATTTGGTGACCAAAACAAATTCAAATGTGTCTTCTATGATGGATTTTGTGAGGAAAAAAATACAAAAGGCTCCAAATTTTGAAGATTTTTTTTTTTCTGAAATCACCATATTTAGACAATAAATTCCAATAGGTCACCAACATATAGCAAGATTCTTCAAATTTTCTACTTTCCTATTTAACCTATAATGAAACTTGGACTTTGTGATACTACACACTACTAATGATGATGATCAATTGATGAATAAAATGAAGGGATTTTGTGGGGGGAAAAAAAAAAGAGTTTCATTAAAATGAAAATATTGAATGACATTGCATGCAATTGGAATTGAAATTCAAAATTTTTAATTTGAGTTTTCAAAATGGGATGAAAATTGGTGCAAAATGAAAAATCTACTTATGACTATGGTGTTAAGAAAAAACTATGAAAAGGCACAAAGCCAAAAATAAAATCAAGCAAACAAATTCCACTTTGAAAATGACATTCAAAACAACAACTTATGGAATCTAAAGTTGCACTGCCTAAACCAACTTCGACGAATGATTGCCACTAGAATTTGGCTAATTCCTCTTGTGGATGATACCCAACATTTGCAAAATTGGCAAAAAAAAAAAAAAAAAAAGTCTCATTCACAATGCATATGTAAGTCATTTTGTACATACATCAATTAATCATGCATTAGATGATTATCACATTTCAAAGCCACAACTTGGCTCGTGAAAACATGGTATTATTTCCAAGCGTAATTAACTAGTTCAATTCTGATGAGATGCAAACTCAAATTGAGCTTCCCAATGAGGTTGCTTCAAAATGGGATAAATAAATCAGTAAATGGTCATAGAGAACATGAAAATCTGTTGGAATAGAACTCAGAGAACGGCGAGAACAAGGACGGTTTATTCTGGGCACGTACGTAGCGGTGCGAATTCCATTGGCTGAGAACGCATCGGGAACCTCGCCTTCATCTTTAGGGCGAGGGAAGCAGCGCCCGCAGGACCCCTTGTTCTCTTCAAGCTTTTTCCGCCACTTTGCTCGTGTTTTACAGAGTTTTCTGTGAGAGATTTTGTGCTCTGTCGTTGCATTCACAGGTTTGTGACTCAACTCTAGTTGGTGGAAATTGGATCAGAGCAAACGGAGTGAGGAGGAGGAGGAGGAGGAGGAGCAATGGGTCAAGGACAGTCGGGCGGGTTGCCGAATAAGCAAGGAGGTACAGGGGATCGGAAATGCGATGCTAACAATAAGGAGAAGAAGTATGAGCCTGCGGCACCGACGACCCGGGTCGGCAAGAAGGAGCGGAAGCAGAAGGGACCAGAAGCGGCCGCTTGCTTGCCCGTGGTTACCCCTGCCACCAAGTGCAAGCTTAGGCTTCTGAAGCTGGATCGCGTGAAGGATTACCTGCTGATGGAGGAGGAGTTCGTGGCTGGTCACGAGCGTTTGAAGCCGCAGGAAGATAAAAACGAAGAGGATCGGTCCAAGGTGGACGACCTGAGGGGATCTCCCATGAGCGTGGGCAATTTGGAGGAAACAATTGACGAGAATCGCGCCATTGTGTCCTCGTCGGTGGGTCCTGAGTACTATGTCAACATCCTATAGTTCGTGGACAAGGACTAACTGGAGCCAGGCTGTGCTATTCTGATGCACAACAAGGTATTCGTCTCCTTTTATCTGGTTCATATAGCTTTCGAAAAGGAGCAATGGTGGCCTGGCATGTTTGCACGCACATTTCTGTCTCTGCCTCTCTGCTGTTGCAACTGCGCTTGCTCCTGCCTACATGACGGGGAACCTAAGCACTTGGTAGCTATGGAATCCAGTATCTCTGGTGTTATAAGCTCATGTTTTCCTATTGAAGGGAGGAATTATCTAGGATCTAAGATGATTTCTTTACTGGAGGCTAGGGGCCGATGGACATTTTAGGGTTCAAGCCAAGTGTGCTGAATATCCTGGAAGTTGGTCCATTATGCTGCAAGATTCTCAATAGTAGGGTTTGGCAAGCCAAGAAGAAGACTTCACCTCAAGCTGCAGCTATGGATCAAGTGTACCGTGGATGAATTTGTTCAAGTTTTACGATGATATTGAAGTGTGGAGATTAAGCAGTCACTTGCCCAGGTGGAGCCTGAACCCCTCCTCTTCCTGGGCTTACTAAATGAACCTCTGATGATTGTGGTGCTGTTTGAAGTCACCTGTGGCAAGGATCAATGACTGGAAAGTCATTTCTACTCCTCAGTCATACCAATTATTGTTCTTTCCTTCCAGTTTTGTTTCTCTGCACATTTTCTGCAGTTCCTCTCTCTCTGCTAGAAGCTAATTGAGTGCTCCATGTGACCTCCAACCAACCTGCCGTAACAATTGAGGAAAACCAAAGTCTATCTTTGACAGGGAACTAGCAGCTCGGAGCAGGGAAGTGTCAGCATCTTCAGGGCGGAAAGTTCTATGACCTCAGTCTATCACCATGCATATGCAGCATCATTTCTTGAGATACATGGTCTAACCCAACATAAATGGTGAAGTGACACTTTAAATAAGTGATTTCTTGTTGTACTCCAGGTGCTGTCAGTGGTGGGTCTGTTGCAAGATGAGGTGGACCCCATGGTATCGGTTATGAAGGTGGAGAAGGCCCCTTTGGAGTCATATGCAGATATCAGTGGTCTGGATGCACAGATTCAAGAGATTAAGGAGGCAGTGGAGCTACCTCTCACACATCCAGAGCTTTATGAGGACATTGGTATCAAGCCTCCTAAGGGTGTTATCCTTTATGGGGAGCCTGGGACTGGAAAGACATTGCTTGACAAGGTGAGCTTTCCGAGTGCAGGACGGACTGCTCAGGATTCAGGGATTTTGTTGTTTTTGGTTGTTATTGCCACCAATGCATCTGGTGCAATCTAAAAGTAAGACCTGGGATTGGAATTTGGAGCAGGCAGTGGCAAATTCCACACCAGCAACATTTTTGTGGGTGGTTGGAAGTGAACTGATACAAAAGTATTTGGGGCATGGTCCCAAGTTGGTGCGAGAGCTCTTTTGTGTTGCTGATGAGCTTTCCCCGTCCATTGTCTTTATTGACGAAATTGATACCGTTTGGACAAAGAGGTAGGTTTTCCTCTTGTACAATATTGGATAGAACAATCCAGTTCTTCCACCACAGGTACAGTTCTGATAGTTCAAACCTGAGGGATGTGTTGTAGAGTGGGTCTCTGAAGTTCCTGCACTACTTGGCAGATAGGATGCACACTCAGGGGAGAGCGAGAGATTCAAAGAACTATGCTGGAGTTGTTGCATCAGTTGGATGGATTTGATGCACGTGCTGATGTGAAAGTAATTTTGGCGACCAATCGCATTGAGAGTTTAGATCCCGCGCTGCTTCGGCCTGGCAGAATTGATTGCAAGATTCAATTCCCATTGCCAGACATTAAGACAAAGGGGAGAATTTTCCAGGTCATTATACTGCATCCTCAGAAATTTGGTGGTTGTGCAATGTGTGTGGAAACAAATTCTAGTTGTTCTGTATTTGTATTTGTGGTGGACGGTCTGTGGTGTAGACTCTTGCATGCAACATTTGACAGTTCAACTGATGTGGTTTAGTCACTCTTGCGTCCTGGATTGCTCTGTGTTGCTCTGTTGCTTTGTTTCCCAGGCTGCACTTGTCAGAACTGCAATTTAAACAGGTTAAAGAGGGGAAAACTGTGCAGATTGAGTGTGTATGCATATTTTTGCTCATTATTCACAGATTGCTTTCATTGGAGCTGCTAAGGTGATCATGTGGTGTTGTACTCACATGCAGATTCACACATCCTGAATGACCCTGTCAGATGATGTCAATTTGGAAGAGTTTGTAATGACTAAGGACGAATTTTCAGGGGCAGACATCAAGGCAATCTGTACAGAAGCTGGCCTGTTGGCTCTCCAAGAACGACATATGAAGGTCAGTTTCCTGTTTGCTGATAATATTTGCCTCACAACACAGGTCTCATCACTTGATGTGATCAGAATTGTGGGAAATTGCTGCATCTTATGTAAGAGAGTACAGAATCAAACTTGGCATGGAATTCTGTGTTGCTGAGCTCAGGTAAAGCCTCTGTGATTCCCTGAAGGTGGCTGTGATTCCAAACAAATCAAACATTTGGCTATGACTGAGATGGAATAACATTGGGTGCAGGTCACACAAGCTGATTTCAAGAAGGCAAAAGAGAAGGTGATGTACAAGAAGAAGGGGGTTCCTGAAGGCTTGTATATGTAAGTTTGCAATCAAAGCTGGCCCTTTGCAAGACTATCTTTGTGCACAGTCTTCAATACAGGGTATACAGACACACTAAGCCTATGGCTGAGATGACTGTCAAGGATTTCTTCTTCAACATCAATTTTTTGACCTAATATGAGCCCCTATCTACTTGCTATGCATCAATACAAGTAGTTCAGTTTCTACAACTAAAGAAAATGGAAAAAAAGAACTGTACTCCACTTTTGCCATCCAATGCATCACATTAAGCTTTAAGTACCTGGACCTAGAATCTTTTGCTAGCTGGAGTTTGGTATCAATCATGTAATTGAAGTAGATAGCAAACAGGCTGTAGGAGCTTTCAAGTTTTTACTAAAACTCCAAGATAACCTAGCAAATAACAACTTACTAATAACACAAAGCAACTAACCAAAGAGATCTCAAACAAAGCATTATGCAATAAACTGAAACAACAGAATGCAATGAAGTTGATATGGCCTACAATTTGGACTGGTATTATTCTCTGTGTGGATTGCAAGACAAAATGGATGATATGTACAACCAGGAGAAGTAACATCAATGTCACTTATACAAGGTAAAACCCACAAATGGGGCAAGGTGATGTATACAATGTCCCTGGCACCTATGGGTTTATTGACATGATGCTCAATTAGAAGAGGCTTGTCAACAACTGCATTGTCCATGGACATCAACTTGATTTGATGTATTAACCCATGAATCCAGCCCTTGGTTTGAACAGAAGATTGAGTGTCCAACAAGTCCAACTCTGCACAACATGCATCCAACGGTTCTGGTTCTGCAACCTGCCTGGACTCCTATTTTGTGTCCAGACTTGAAAATTGAGCTCTTTGTCTATCACAAACATTTCCCCTCAATGTTTGGACCTCATATTTCTAGTGCATCTTTTGAGCATTCATATGAGACTTTGTCTAGGGTGAAAATGTAGCTGTTCGTGCGCGATGTTTTGTAGCAACCTCCTCGAAGTCACAATCTAATTTGGTAAAGATATTGTCACCTGTTTTGACCTCTCCACAAGAGCACAATCCTCATTAGTTGACACACCCACCACTCAAAAAGTGTATATGAACAATTTGAATAAATTGGAGTAAATAATATGGTACAATCATTTTCTTAGTTGAATTATTTGTTGCTTCAAGGTGGAGGCTCATCTTGAAGATAAAAACTATTGTTAAGTGTAGACAAAGCACCCAATATTATTTATTGTCCATCAAATGCACTAAGATCCAAAAAAACAATGGTCATGTGGGATTGCCTCTGCTCAACTCTCTTAGTAATTTAGTGGATATACCAATGAACAAAAAAATGCCAACCTTGTTTAGTATTTCTACAGTTCTACCAAATCAAGGTCTATATTTATATTTCCAATATAATATACCAAAATTCAATAGATCTTCATTAATAACACTACTACCTTTCAAGGTTGTTAATTGCTAGTTGTTCATAACTAAATGACATTGTCCATGAATATTTTTCACCTCAAGAACTCCACTTGTCTACTTTTGGTTTGTCTAGTTATGTTGTCCCCACCACTCATAATGTCTACATTCAAAAGGAAAAAACCAAAATAGCATAATAAGTTGTCAAACAACTATCTATTGTTTTGTCAAAGTGATTTATTAATGAAATATTGGCAAAACACATACTAACAGCCACTCTTTTCATTTTGAAGATGCAATAAAACAAAAGAATGTTCAAGACATAGGCTTGAGAATGAATAGATTAAAGTTATGTACCTCCAAATCGAGACCTCTATATAAAGGTGTATGCCAGGTGAAAGCACATTACTATGACCATTTTGGACTATCATAGGTCATATATATTTTCTTAGGTCCAAGTTACAATACTATATGCAAATCAAATGCACTATGTGAATTACAAAAAAATGATTCTGATTAATGTAGCTAATATTCTTATCTTTCTAAATTTTGAAGTTATTACAACAAAATCATCAATATTCAACTAAAGGGAGATTTTACAACTTAGTGAAAAGAATTGTCACAATCCATGACAAAATGGTTATTGACTTAGTGCTTACAATGATCTAATCCAATGTATTCATAACTTTGAGAAATGGGATTTTGAATGATTTTAACAAATTTAAGGTCAAAAAATAAAGAAGAAAATATTTTTTGGGGTGGTGTTATTCCACATCAGGGACTTCAAATCTTGCAACAATTTACAAAGTTCATTTAGATATTTTAATCAATTATTTCAAAACTTACCTTTCATAAATATGTTTAAGAAGATTTATAGGAGGGTCACTTAAAGTTGGACATAGAAAATGTTTAAAATTCTATTAGTAATTTCATTATAAGCAATAGGTCCTAGTGTTTTTCTAGAAATTAGCTCTATTTGGGCTAAAACAATTATTGTTTTTATTCCACCCTAATGTGCATTCACCCTATATGTTTTCAAAACATATATATTACAACATAACAAAATTTGACAAACTTATCCAAATTCAAGGACTAATTTGTCATTAAGTAGCATGTCATTCACCTCAACTCAAATGGGTTGGTTTTTCTTGATCAAGGTTAATTTGGAACTTGCCATGTCCCTTGGATTGATTGAAGGTTCTTGCAAAAGGTACAAATGTGTCAAAGAAATAACAATTCCTTTGTGAAAAATTGACTTAATGATGCAATCAAAGTTTTCAAATAAGATTTTTATTGTTCCACTCTTATGGATCCCTAGTAAATAATTACAACAAAAAAACATTTAATGCAAAGGGGTTCTTCATTGACAAAGGTAGGGTTTAGTACTTTCAAATGCAATATGTGTTTCAAGTCCTTATGCAAAGGGCCTTGCAAAGTCCCAAAAATTACAATCATAAAATGTAATGTTCAACATGCATAGTTCACCCATCGCTTTTCACAAAAATTGAAATTATCAACCTCATTCATGCATTACATTACATGGGTGGCATATGTTAATTGGTCCAACCACAAGACAAAGGTCAAATATAATCCATATGAGAGGGTCTGCCTTGTTGTTTGGGTGGTATCATCATTTTAATGTTATCTTTATGGTAGCCCATTCACATTGATGGAGTAAAATCATTTCATTGGAAAGTTCACAAAATGGACCCTTATCCTACATGAGTATGACTTTGACATAGTTCATAAGGTAGGTAGGGTCAATTGGGATGTTGGTGGATTAAATTGGAATTCAAGTTTTAACAAGGAGGTTGGGTTTGTTGGCATGATGATAGAAATTTGGAGGTTGAACCAAGGTGGCATGCCTTCACATACTTATGTGCCTTGCTAGGATGTTGTGAAGATGTACCATAGACTAACATGGGTAATGGGGATTCCCATGATGTGAACATTGAGTTGAAAGGTGATGATGCTTGAAACATACATGATGATGCACTAGTTTTTACATATTTGTAAATAGGTGAAGTCCCAAGTGGTTTGACACCCAAAGAGTGTGACCCAATGTGCATAAGGTCAAGTGGTTCAAATGAGAAGGTTATTTTTTCCTATAGTTGTGGATGGATGGATGAATGTGAATAATGTTTCACCTAGAACAATGTGAGAGCCTTGTACAAAATGTTCACAAGGAGATTACACATACTTGCAACAAACAACACCAACCATGTTGGATGTGATTTGCAAACATGTTATTTTGCATGTGTAAAAGGTGTTACCTTCCAAAATGTCATTGTTGAAGGGATAGGATTGTTAGACTTGGAAAGACCACTTGTGTAACTACACATTGTGCCATCTTTCTAATGTGGATGGTCAAGTTGACCCATCATTAGCAATTGTTCCTACCAAATCATATTGTATGTTGTGCAGACAATCTACAAGGGTTGCCACTATGTTGGTTTGTGATCGATGTTCCAAAGGTTGGCACATGGGATTTTTTATGCCACCATTAGAAGAAGCATTGATTACAAAATGATTTTTATTTTTAATGCATTAAACAAACCTAAATATCTATTCATGTAATTAGATAATAGGAGTATCTTAAGTTTTACCCCATGATGATTTACATTTGGATAAGGATTTAGGGGGATCTTAATTAAACAATTAATGATAGGGTTCACATTTGCACATGGCATATTGGTCTTTTCACCTTAAAATTGAAGTGATTATTTTTGGTGGATTTATTTTTTAAAATTATTATATCATTATTTGGTTTCAAGGGACCTTAGCCCCAAATAGGGGGGCAGTTTGAAAATGAAGCTCCATTTAGGATGATTTATGTTATTTGATTTATGTGTGTGTAAACAAAAATAATTGTAAGCACCAATATGGTAGTGTATGATAAGGCTTTCAATGACCAACCACCAAACTTGAAATTATTTGTTGACGCACCCCACATTCCTTGAAAGGCTCAAATGCAAGTCGAAAAGTGAAAATAATATAAAAGAAGGAATTGAGGTACACTCCTTAGCTTGCAACACTTCAAGGGTAGAAGGGTGTGTTGGAGCTCTAAGATGGGGATTAAGATGAGTAACAAGCAGGTCAATCATTCACACAGACTTGCACAAACCAAACAACAAGTTGGTTAATCCATAGTTGGAACACTTTTGGTCCACAAACAAACCATAGGCATACATGGACTCATAAGATTCATCACGGTCCAAATTTGGGGGAAGCCATTGCCTTCCCCTTGATGGTATTCTATGTGATTATCTATGGGGGCTAAATCCAAATGTCATTTTGTCCCGGGACTCCCAAATTATGAATATCAAAACTCTCGAAATTGGGATTCTCGACATTTTCGAGGGCCAGAACTTCTTGTGCAGACCTTTGATTGACGTGAGGTGGAAAGCAAAGTTGTATCCCTAGTTGAGAATTTTTCAATGATGTGTGGCAGGCCACCTTCATGCACCTATTTCAAGGAGACTCCTAACTTTTAGTGGACGGGAATGAAATTGGCACTTTGACTCCCGGCCTTTCTTTTGGCCATAACTTGTGTTTTAAGTACTCAAATAGGTCATGCAAGCCCATTTTAGACGTTTAAATTTCAAGATCTTTTCGATGGTATAAATAACTTTTTGATCCAATGAGTTTTGATTCTTGAAATACCTCTTTGAAGATTCAGGATTCCATAAGGATTCTAATTCCCAAAGTGCAAGTCCACTTGGGAGTTTGTGGGTTCATTCCCTCACATTCCCAAGATTGCAAATGTGACTCTTAGGTTGTATTTTCGACTCGCACCATTCCATGTCTTTACTTTGGTCACGAGCCTAGGGCCCTAGAAAGGTTGTGACATTTATTTTCTAAATTTCAACTCCAATCACTAACAACAAAATAAAACTTCAAATCGCCTTTCTCAACTTCATTGCTTAAAAAGTTCATGCCAAGTCCCCTTTAATGGTTTTGTTGTACATGCATCTAATCTCAATGTTGTGGAATGTTAACAATTTTTTTTTTCTATTTTTTGGATTTCAAACATGATTTGAAATTTTAAATATTGATTATGGTTGGCAACATTTGTAACACATGTTCCATCAATTTTGAAGGTAGAATTTTCATGGATGTTTGATTTGTTCAAAACTTGGATGTCTATTGTTGGGTGAAGGACATCATGTCAAGTAATATTTAGATATGTTGACATGATGGATAGTTGAAGCCTTGACTCCTTTGCAAAAAAAATATTATTTTTTATTCAAAACTCAAAATTGATTTCCTCCCTACCATTTTTACTACTAGGCATTAAAGGGACTCTTTTGACATGCAAGATTAATTTCCTCATGGCCTTTTGTGTGATTGGACCTTGTGATTACATTTCTTAATTTGAAAATAGTTGTGCATTTTGTAGTCCAATTTTGTTTGATTTTTTGGGGTATTTTCCAATTGTTCATGGCCTTCATTAATATTTTTTATTCAATTTAAAAGGAAATGTGGGATGCATGGGTTATGGTTCTTTTGTTGTGTTATGCAATGCTTGTTTTTCTTTACATCAATTTGATTTGAAAACTAGGAGGAAGTGGGGAATTGCTTATAGGAAATGTTCTATGCTTAAACATTATGTCATTTTTCTACCAGCACCACCAAAAGATTTGAATTCATCAGTAGCAACAAAAAAAATTCAGTTATGTTAATAATAATAAAGATATTTCAACTATGTTAATAGCAACTCAAAGAAATTTAAATTATGCCAACAACAATTCAAAAATATTTCAACTCTACTAGCAACAACAAAAAGATTAAACAACTTTACTAACACCATTAAAACATAAGATTTGAGAATGGGGATCAAGTGTTGTGCTATTGGGAACAGCTTGGGGAAGACATGGAAACTTGGAACACAATTGGGAACTATTGTGAAGACATTGGGAAGTAAAATAATCCAGGTCCTTCATCCTCATGTCTTGGGAATGAACCCTCAGGATGCCGAGGTTTGCACATCTGTTCTCATCATAAGGTACGAAAATACTGTAGAGTTATCCACATAAAGTATCCCAAACTGGGTGTGCAGGGCCCCAATTTTTTCCATAACTAGAGACGAAATCAAAAGTCAGGATGAAATAAGCTTAAAGGAAATGAAAGAGAGGATCAAACTGGTTTTCTCACCTAAGTTAGTCCTCACAGGAGTTTCATCCCCAGTTTTGGATTTGTCTTGCATGCGCATTTACCTTTACAGCTTCTCATATTGTTCCTCAAATCAAGGCTTGTCAGAAGAAAATCTTGCAAATCTTGTGGACTGATACCCAGAGTTTCATTAAACAATACTCAAATGTTCCTTTCATGCAAATCATGAGATTTAATAGTAATCATAGGCCTAGAACAAGCATCTCTGTGATAAGGGGCCTTTATATCTTTGTCTTAGTGATGGCCTTCTTTGATTGGCCCATCACCACACAAAAAATTCAATCTTTGGACACTCCCAAAATAAATGGATTATGTGGCATTCCCATTTGCAAGAAGCTAAATACCCGCCCCATTGAGCACTGTCGGCGCCCTTTCTGGGCCTGACAGTGCAGCTCTGCGAAGAACCATGCGGTTCTGCCGTAGGGTTTGACTTTTTGATTGTAGAACTTGTTCAAATTTATTATTGGCAGGGGCAACTGGAGCTAGCTTCAGGAAGAAGTTCCACTGATCGTTGAGCTGTTAGAAATAACATGCACTTGCACAATTTAGTCCAACAATTTAAATGCAAGCTCTTTGGGTTGTTGAGTGTTGACAATTTTTCCACCAAGTACATGTTTATTAGTGCATTGTGCCCATATGTTTATTGGTTGGAATTGTGGATTTGTCAGTTTTGTCCAATAATTTAGCAAATTGCACAAATAAATTATGCATCTGCACAAATTTCAAGGAATTGAACTCAAGACTTTCCCCCATATATAGCAAACAATCCAAACCACTGAAATCTACTCTTATAAAGAAATGGTGTCCACGTGGCTTGGTTCGGTTATTCGGGATTGGCTGGAGAGCCCCCCCCTTCCCTCCCCTCCCCTCCCCTCTCCTTGAGGGCCCCAGAACTTTTATGACGTCTGTGACGGTGCGCCACCACGGGCGAGCCGGGCATGGGCGAGGTTCAGGTTCATCCACAAACAGTGGATGGATGGAGCGCCGACGGGTGCTGAGTCACTCTGGCCCAGTGTGATCGGATGGAAACCGGTGTTCCAGTGGATGGATGGGGCGCCGGCGGGTGCTGAATCACTCTAGCCCAGTGTGAAAACCGGTGTTTAGCACCAGAGCTACAAGCTACCTTCCCTAATCAATAGGTATGTAGTACACATGTGATGTAGTAGGTACCTACTAGCCCACCTTACTTAACCC
>Ga0116231_10007877_pt1 | contig 19117 bp, 16 predicted proteins | sample S1TSphgellanicum_2_FD_89695 | JGI IMG/M metagenome (GOLD analysis project Ga0116231, IMG submission 89695) | Host-associated microbial communities from peat moss isolated from Minnesota, USA - S1T2_Fd - Sphagnum magellanicum MG | ecosystem: Host-associated > Plants > Peat moss > Unclassified...
GGCCGATTTTTCGCGATGGGCTGGAGCAGTGGAGACAGTTCGAGCCTTGGCTAGAGCCGTTGCGTGTGGCGCTGGGGGACGCGTTGGTGCGGTATCGTGACCCGTAGGGCGGATTTCCATCCGCCTCTTCTGGCCGCCTTTTTTGGCGCCGTTGAAAAAAAGCGTAGCCCACATCGCGCTTTGGCGATGTGGGAATGTGGCCGGGCGTGTGCCGAGCCTTCCCCACAACGCCCGAGCGCGATGGGGGCTACGGCGTTCGATGAGTCGCACAAGAATCCTTTGGTTCGCCTGTGAGACATCCGACGGTGTCGGCGCTGCCCCAATCCGGTGCCAGGATGCCCTGGCGAATGAAGCGGTGAAGCGACGAATGGGGCCAGTCGGATGCATTTGAGACAAGGCCATGCTTCGTTGGATTGATGTGAATATAATCGACGTGATGGCCGTAGTCGGCTTCGTCCCTGATGGTGTGTTCCCTAAAGCGTCTCTGCCAGAGGGCGTAGCCTGTTGTATCCCTCTGGCGGATGGTTTCGCCTTGATATAAAACGCGCTGGGTGAACACAGTTTTGATCCTGCGCCCACGCAGCGAGAAATCGGCGTCGCCCTCCGGTAGGGTCAGAATTGCGTGGAGATGATCTGGGAGAATGACGATAGCGTCGATTGTGAAGAATCGCTCCGACCGAGCCTTGCGGAAGGCGAAGCGAAGGCTCGATACATGATCGAGCAGCTTGGTCGATCGGCGGTCGGAAAGAGCCACCGTGAAGAAGTAGGTGCCGCCGGGCACAAAATTGCGGCGGTAATTCACCACGATCGGGCTTGGCCTTCTCAGTGCAAAAATTGATATCGTAACGAAATACCGGTGGACGGTTTGATTGACAAGCACATTCTACAAACCGATGGACCATCCCCGCATCGCCCAAGCGCGATGCGGGCTACTTTAGGTGACCTGCGATGACCCATACCTATGATGTTGCCATCGTAGGCGCTGGCATTATTGGCCTGGCTCACGCCTACGCGGCTGCCCAACGCGGCAAGCGCGTGGTGGTGGTCGAGCGCGATCCTCGGGCGAATGGCGCCTCGATCCGGAATTTCGGGTTCATTACCGTCACGGGGCAGGAGCGGGGGCATAGCTGGGGGCTGGCGCGCAGAACGCGGGATGTGTGGGCGGAGGTAGCGCCCCTGGCCGGGATTGGGATTGAGCAGGAGGGGCTGGTTTTGACGCTGCGGCGCGCTGAGGCGGTAGACGTGGCGGAGGCGTTTCTGGCAACGGAGATGGGCGAGGGGTGCGCGTTGCTTGGCGCGGCGGCGTTTCGGGACCGGTATGGAGAGATCGCGGCGCCGGATGCGTTGGGCGCGCTGGTGAGCTCCCATGAGGTGCGCGTTGAGTCGCGCACGGCTTTGCCGAAACTGGCAGCCTGGCTGGGGGCGGCGCATGGCGTCACGTTTTTGACCGAGACGGCCGTGTACGGCGTGGCGCCGCCGCGGATTGAAACGTCGCGCGGGGTGGTGGAGGCGGCAGTGGCCATTGTTTGCCCTGGCGCCGATTTTGTGACCCTGTTTGCGGAACGGATTGCGGCGTACCAGCCGCGGAAATGCCGGCTTTCGATGCTGCGGCTGGCGTCGCCGGGGTTCCGGTTGCCGGCGCCGGTGATGTCGGATTTGTCGCTGGTGCGGTACGCCGGGTATGCGGCGTTGCCGCAGGCGGCGGCGTTGCGTTCGCGGCTGGCGATGGAGCAGGCGGCGCATCTGGCCAATGGCGTGCATCTGATCGTGGTGCAGAGCGCGGATGGGTCGCTGGTGGTGGGGGATAGCCACCATTACGGCGACCTGCCGGCACCGTTTGCGCCGGCGGAGGCGGAGGCGTGCATTCTGGATGAGTTTGAGCGGGCCACCGGTTTGAAGCCGCCGGCGGTGGTCGAGCGCTGGGTAGGGACCTATCCGGTGGCCGACGGGCGCACGTATTTCATCGATGCGCCATCCGATGCGGTGCGCCTGGTGATGGTGACGAGCGGGACAGGCGCTTCGACGGGGTTCGGGATTGCGGAGCGAACGATGCAAGATGTGTTTGGCGCTGGTGCGGGAGGGGTTTCATGAGTCATCCGATCAAGGCGGTGATTTTCGATTGGGCCGGCACCATGGTGGATTTTGGCAGCATGGCGCCGGTTGAAGCGCTGATCGACGCTTTTGCCGCGCATGGCGTGTCCATCACGGCGGCGCAGGCGCGGCGGGACATGGGGAAGGCGAAGCTAGACCATGTGGCGGCAATTTTGGCGGATTCGGATGTGGCGGCATCCTGGACCCGAGTAAAGGGCGTGGGGCCGGGGCCAGGCGATGTGGAGGTGATTTACCGTGCGCTGGAGCCGTTGATCGAGGCCGCGGCGACGCGGTGTTCGGACCTGATACCGGGGGCTGCTGCGGTGGCGGCGGAGCTACGGGGGATGGGGGTGAAGATCGGGTCGGGCACCGGGTATACGCGCGAGATGATGCGGGGCATTTTGCCGCGGGCGGCGGCGCAGGGGTATGCGCCGGATGTGGTCGTGTGTGCGGGCGAAACGCCATCCGGGCGGCCGTCTCCGCTGATGGCGTGGAAGGCGCTGGTGGAGTTGGATGCGTGGCCGGCGCAGGCTTGCGTGAAGGTGGATGATGCGGCGGTGGGGATCGAGGAGGGGCGGCTGGCCGGGTGCTGGACGATCGGGTTGGCGGCCTCTGGCAACGGTGTGGGGCTGAGCCTGTCGGAGTTCGAGGCGCTGGATGATTTGGATCGGCGGGCGCGGGTTGCTGCTTCCGCGGCGGTGCTGAAGGCGGCGGGTGCGGATTATGTGATCGATACGGTGGCGGATATTTTTCCGGTGCTGGAGGCGATCGGGGAGCGGATTAGGGCGGGTGAAAGGAAGAATGTTCTTTTCTGAAGAAAAGAACCAAAAGACTTTTACTCCTGCGCAGGTTCCCTTTTGGGTGGCCATTGCCAGGATATTGCCGCGCGCGAAGGAATAAAAGTTTTTTGCTTCTTTTTTTCAAAAAAGAAGTCCTTCCTTCCTTTCTTTCAAGGGATTTGATTATGGCTTCTTTGCCCGAGCCTGGCCTGCATCATGTTCTGCGCCGGCGGCACATGACCATGATTGCGCTGGGCGGTGTGATTGGCGCGGGCCTGTTCGTCGGCAGCCGGGTGGTGATTCAGGCGACGGGGCCGGCGGCGTGTATTTCGTTCATGATTACCGGCGCCTTGGTGGTGCTGGTGATGCGCATGCTGGGCGAGTTGGCGACGGCGCTGCCGCGGGCCGGGTGTTTCTACGAATATGCGCGGATCGCGCTGGGTGATCTGGCCGGTTTCGCGACCGGCTGGATGTATTGGTATTTCTGGGTGATTGTGGTGGCGATGGAGGCGATTGCCGGTGCGGATCTTGTGCGGATATGGATTCCGTCGGCGCCGCAATGGGTGCTGGCGTTGATTTTGCTGGTTGTGATGACCGCGAGCAATCTGTTTTCCGTGCGCGCTTATGGGGAATTCGAGTTCTGGCTGGCTTCCGTGAAGGTGGCGGCAATCTCGGTTTTTCTGTTCCTGGGCAGCTTGTTTATTTTGGGGTTGTGGCCGACGGCGAGCCCGCATCTTGTGAATCTCACGGGCCATGGCGGGTTTGCGCCGAAGGGGATTTTGCCGATTTTCACGGGTGCCGTCGTAGCGACTGGGTTTTACTTTGGCGCGGAGATTGTGGCGATCGCGGGGGCCGAAGCCAGCGAGCCGTCGCGGGCGGTGGCGACGGCGACCAATTCCGTGGTGAGCCGGGTGCTGGTGTTTTATGTGTGCTCGATTTTTCTGGTGGTGGCGATTGTGCCCTGGGATTCCCCGAAGATGGTTACGCCCTATGCGAGTGCGCTGGGTTCGCTCGGTGTGCCTGGGGCGGGGCAGGTGATGAATGCGGTGATTTTGACGGCGGTTTTGTCGGCGCTGAATTCGGGGCTTTATGCGTCCTCGCGGATGTTGCTGGCGCTGACGGGGCGCGGTGATGCGCCGCGGCTTTTCCGGCGGGTGAATCGTCGTGGCGTGCCGGTGGCGGCGACGCTGGCGGGGACGGTGGTCGCGTTGGCTGCGATTGTGATGAGTTATGTCTCGCCGGCAACGGTGTTTGCGTTTCTGGTGAATTCCTATGGGACGGTGGCGTTGTTTGTTTATGTGCTGATTGCGTTTTCGCACTTGCGGTTGCGTCGGCGGCTGGAGGCGGTGGCGCCGGAGCGGCTGGTGATACGGATGTGGTTCTATCCTTGGCTGACGTATTTTGCGATTGCGGTGATGGTTTTGAATTTGGTGGCGATGGCATTTATTGCGGATCAGCGTGTGCCGTTGGTGGTGGGGATTGCGAGCGGGTTGATTGTTGTGGGGGCTTATTGGGTTCGGCGGGTGATTGAGGGGGGAAGGCGGGTGGTTGCGGAGGAGGGGTTGTTGTTTTGAGAAAGGGGCAAATGGCCCATGGAATTACTTCAGACCGACATAACTAAGCTTGCAGTTGACGCCATCGTTAACGCCGCCAACTCATCATTGTTGGGTGGGGGCGGAGTTGATGGCGCTATCCACAGAGCGGCTGGACCAGAGCTTGCGGCTGAATGTCGAAAGTTGAATGGATGCAAGACTGGTGACGCAAAAATCACGGCTGGGTTTCGACTCCCAGCAAAATACGTAATCCACACTGTTGGTCCCGTATGGCAGGGTGGGAAGAACGGGGAGGCCGCCCAGCTTGCATCTTGCTATAGGCGCTGCATGGAGTTGGCAAACGAGTATGGCTTAACCTCTATTGCATTTCCTGCCATTAGCTGCGGTCGATACGCATATCCGTCGACTCTTGCGGCAGAAATCGCGATTTCGACCATCAGCTCAATGCTCAAGTTATCGTCCGTCAATTCAGTGTTCATCGCTTTGCTTGATGCGGAGGTTACGAAGTCCTACCGGATGGTCCTCGAAACAGCGTTCAAGTAGGGCGTCGGTCTGCGCGGGAAGGTGGCTATCGATGAAGCCCGTGCTGGTTGGTCGTTGCGTTGGTGGACTGGCGTCCACCCTACGGTTTGGTTATTGGACGACAGGATTTCATCAGAAATGCAAGAATGCTGGGAGCGAAGGCGACTTCTGCCTTCAATAGCAGGACCTTCTCGCAGCCGATTACGATATGCGCTTTGCCTGGCACCATGCAGAGCTCGCCGTCGCAGGCGTTAACCGTCCCGGCAATCCAAGCATAGGGGATTTCGTGGTCCGATGTGGCAACGACAATAATTGGTCCGGTTTCCGGATAAGTCAGGAAAAGTTTGGGTGCCGCGATGTTGGATTGCCGGTTGTGCACTTCCAATGCCTGCAGGGTAGCGAAAATGGCCTTTCCCTCAGTGAAACCGCCGGGCCCTAAGAACCCGAAAGCCCAAACGGCAATCGCAACAATGACCAGCGCAGCTAGGGAACCGATAACAAAAGACGCCAGCCTTGGCACATTCATATTCTGCCGGCAGGCCCCGTCGGGCTGAGGAGTTTTTGGAGGAGGGGTTTGTAGGCGGCGAAGGTGGTGGTTTGCAGGCCTTCGACCTTTCCGCTGTCGTCCCAGCGGCGAAGCCTTACCGCGTCGGCGTGGAAGGTTTCCTCCTGGAAGGCGGCGATTTCGGTTTCGTTCATGGGGCCGCCCTGGAGCGAGAGGCTGTGTTTTGAGGCGGGGGAGAGCGTGTTGGCATAAGTGGGGTCCGTTGCGCAAAGGTAGCGTTTGGCGGCGACGTGCAGGCGGATACATTCGGTGACGGCCGGCGGGAAGTGCCCTTCGAGCAGTTCGGCGCCGGATTCATCGTGGTGTTTGTCTTCGGTGTCGGCCGGCGTGTATTCGCCGAATTCGCTGGTGAAATGGCCTATGTCGTGCAGGAGGGCGGCGGCGATGAGGGTTTCCGGGGCGCCTTCAGCCTCGGCCAGGGCGGCGGTTTGCAGCATGTGCTCGGCGACGGTGAGGGATTCGCCGGCATAGGCTTCGGCGCCGCGGCGATGAAATATGTCGTCGATGAGGGCGATGATGTCGGTTGGGTCTGTGGGGTGCATTGGCGTCGCTCGTGAGTGACCGTGTTTTTTGGCCTTGGCCGGAATGAGATCCCCCACCCAAGCCCTCCCCTCGAGGGGGCGTAAGATTTAAGCCGTCGCCGCGATGGAATTCAATCCTGGCTGAGTTCAGAACGATACTTTGGCGCCGCCATAGAGGGTGAGGGGGGCGGCTGGCACGGCGGTGCGGGGGTCGGTGACGCCGCCGGGCACGTTGGGCCAAGGCACGTCGGCGATCGGGCCGAAAGTGCCGTAGGTGTCGTAACGCTGGTTCAGGGCGTTGTTGAGCACGCCGAACACCGTGATCCAGTCGGTGATCTTGTAGGAGGTGTTGAGGTTGAGGGTCACGTAGCCGCCGATGGGTTTGGTGAGGTTGGCTTCGTCACCGAAACGGTATTGCGAACTTACCAACTGCGTGCTGCCGCCGATGATCCATTTGCTGGTGACGTTGTATTCCAGCACGGCCGTGCCGCGATGCTCGGGGATGCCGGGGATGCGGTCGCCGGCCATCACATGCTCGTTGCCGTTTACATCGGAGCCAGGATTGGAATCGCTGCCGAGCAACAGCGCGGATTGGTAGGTGGCGTCGGTGTAGGCGTAGCCGAGAGAGGCGTGCAGGCGGGTGGTGTCGTAGCGGAGATTGGCTTCGATGCCTTGGCGCAATGTGGCGCCGGCATTGGTGTAGTAGGCGAGATTGGGGTTATAGGTGGTGGTTTCGTAGATCAGGTCGTCGTGATCCTTGGTGTGATAGTAATCGAGATTCCAGCCGAGCTTGCCGTTTTGGAATTCCTTGAAGGTGCCGCGGGCGCCGGCCTCGAAGGTGCGGGCGACAACCTGTTTGAGATCGGGATCGCCGACGAAGAAAGCGAGCAACGAGCAGGGCACGGCGGCGCTGGCGCAGGAGAGTTCCTGCGGGGTGGGCACGCGGTTGGTCTCGGAATAGCTGCCATAAAATTGTAGCCAGGGGGCGAGGCGGTAGGTGAGGCCGGCGCTGGGATTGAAACGGTTGTAGCTATGGTTGCCGGTGACGGGGCCGCCATTCTTGTCGTAGAGATTGGTTTCGGCATCGTTGAAACGGCCAGCCAGGCTGAGATCGAGTTTGGGCGCTATGGTCAGGATATCCTGCCCGAAAATCGCGTAGTAGCGGGTGGTGGTGGCGACCTGAACGGGGTTCACCGCCTCGCTCGGCTGATCCTGGACTGAGCCCGGGCCGATATATTCGCGGGTGATGGGGTCAAAGCCGCCGATCGCGGTGGAGCCGTTGAACACGCTGTCCGATCCATCGAAACTGGCGCCGGCAACAACATGGTTCTTGAAACCAAAGATGTCGGACTCGTTGGTGAGCTGCGCGGAGGCGCCATAGGAATGGCTATCCAGGCCTTGCGAGCTGAGGGCGGAATAGAGACCGTCCGGGATGAAATTGGGCACCAGAACGCCGTTGCGGCCAGTGACGGGCACGCCGCTATCCTCGTTGCAGAGCAGAGCAGGACTGTAGGGAGCCGCGCATTGGCTTACTTCCACCGTCGCACCATTCGGCACGCGCTGCGTGAGGTTCTGGAAATAGGCGAGGCCTTGCAGCGTTGTGGTATCGTTCAGCGCGGTGGTGCCGTTGAGGTTGACCGCGACATATTTGTTGGCGACCGTGTTGGGCGCGGTAAAAATATAGCCGATGCTGGAGTCGAGCGCCTGTACCGGGGAGGCGCCAGGATTGCCAAGCTTGTTGTCGGCGGCAAGCACGTTCAGATGGATTTCGGCAATGTCGCTGCGCCAGCCTAGATCGTTATAGAAACGGAAAATATTGGAGGCCTGGGTCTGGCGAAAACCATCATCGTGGATGGCCTCTGCCGAGGTATACGTCGCGAAATTGCCGGATTGCTGCCCGTATTCGAAACTGCCGGATTGGCGGTTGTAGGAACCATAATAGCCGGTGATGTCGCCACCGTGGTCATCAAAACCGTTCTTCAGCTGTACGTTGACCGAGCCGCCGAGGGCGTTCAGGCCGAAAACCGGATTGGAGGCTTCCACATTGACGGTGCTGATGGCCGAAGAGGGGATCAGATCCCAGTTCACGGTATCGCCGAAGGCGTCGTTGAATCGCATGCCGTTGAGATACACGGCCAGGCCCTCCGAGGTGCCGGCGACGGGCGAGGCGGTGAAGCCGCGGAACAGGATGTCGGGCTGGAACGGGTTGCTCTCCACGTCGTTGACCGTCGCACCCGGGATAGTGTCGAGAATGGCGCCGGTGAGGCTCGGGACACCTGTGCGATCGATATCGGCGCCGGTGAGCACGTTGGTCGCGGCCGGGATCTGGTTGCGGTCGATGCCGGAGCCGAGCAGGGGGGAGCTGCCGACAACGTCGACTTGCGGGATCATCAGCGGCTGTTCGGTGCCTGGGGGAACCTGTGCGTGGGCTGTTTCCGCGGTAGCCAGAACGAGTAAGATGCCGACCGTCTTATGTGACTTCATTTCAGCGCTCCAACTGCGGGCAGGCATGTCAGCCCGCTGTCAGGCGCTCCTTTAATGCAGGGCGGCAATGGAAAGATGACGGTGATGTTGCAGCCGGATAAAACTTTGGTGTCAGCTGGCTGTCAGAGGAGTACGAAAAAGGATAGCGCGGCGCGCAAGGAGGTGGGCTGCGGCGCAGCCCACCCACCGCGTTAGCGTGAGGCGCCGCCGTCGCCGGTGTGTGCGTCGCTCAGCTGCGCCAGCTGGGCGCGCGTGGCACGCTCGGGGCGGTAGGCATAAACCTCGCCCTCGACGCTGATCTGCGTAAAGACTTGGGTCGACTCGGCCTGGTCCGTCTCATTTTCGGTGTGAGAGGCGATCGCAATCCGGTTTCTCTGGACGACGCGGCCCGCCGGCTCGACATTCTGTTCGAAGATCGAAACCGAGTCGCCGAAACTGCGTTCGACGATCGCGGTATGGTGGTCACGCTCCTCCTCCTCCTCGCTTTCGCTGCGGGAAAGCTGGCCGCCGGGCATGCGCACCGTCGTGGTCATGCGCTTGACGATGTGAAAATTGCGGAATTGCAGAATGTCGCCGGGCTGGAGTTGCGCGAGGCTGACCGGGCGTCCCCAGACATAATCGGCGTCGGGCGAGATCGCGCCATAGGCGGCGGCGCTGCGCGCGCCGTTGGCGGTGAGGGCCGCATCGGCAAGATCGAAACACTCGCCGTCACCCACCTGGCGTCCTTGCAATCTTGAAACGTATGCAACGATATTGTCGCCAATCGTTGCAACTGTGGCGCCGCGGCGCGGCGCGTGATGGGATGGGGCGCGGTGACGCGCATGAGATGCGGCGCCGGTTGGCCGGGCTGTCGCACGAACCACATGAGGATGCGCGAACATCACCATGGCCGCAAGAGCGAGGCGCGGAACGTGACGCATCGCGAGTGTGGACGCTGTCGAAAAAAATCTGTGGCTGTCTTTCAAAATGCTGAGGCGGCGGCGCAAATCGGGTGGTGCTTGCACGCTGTTCTTGCGGCTGTCCATGCGCGAAACGGTGTGTCGATGTCGGGTCGATGAGGTTTGCATACGAGTATCTTCCACCATGAATTGTTGCCAAATGGAATGCATAACGAATACGATATCTGCATGAATGGCGCCGAAGCGCACGCCATTTCATTGTCACGAAATGTTAGGCATGGCGTGCATGTGTGACTCGTGCCTGCGGTTTATGCAGAATATGCTGATCTGTCGGAAGTTTGAGCAAACCATGCACTGCAATGATGCGTCTTGGCGATCTGAACCACGCAATTGCGTGGCATGTCGCCAAGAGATTTGCATTGACCAACACACATAGGTTTGCATATTCCGTTGCATTTACGGTTTTGTTTCTGATGCCACTATCTGCATTTGCGCAACAGACACAGACACAGGCACAGGCACCCGCAGACAATGCATTGCAACCGGCAGCGCCACCACATGCGGAGAGTGGGCCGGTGCAGCATAGCGACAGTGTTGCCGCATTGCCGCATGAAGGCAGCGATGCGCTATCACACTCCGATGAAGGTTTCGTGGAAACAGCGGCACATGGCGGCATCGCTGAAATGCAATTGGCCCAGCTCGCGCAACAGACATCGCCAAACGATCAGGTCAGGCAATTCGCCCGGAAGATGATAGACGACCACACTCCCAACAACCAACAGTTGGTCAAGCTGGCAGAGCGGCCTCGCTGCCCCACAAGAGGTAAGGTCAGCGAGGCCGCCTTGGGCTAGCCGCGGGCGGAGACGCGCACGGATTTCGCGGCGGTGAACAGCATGGCGACCTGGGCCGCGCGGCCCGGGCGCCCGACAACGGCCACACCGTCGCCCGCCTCGATCATCGTCGAGGGCGGCGGCTGCAGGATGCTCTCGCCGCCGCGGCGGTTGAGTGCCACGATCAGAAAGGCGCCGCCGGCCTCAGCCTCCAGCGCCCCAATGGTGGATCCGGCGGCGCGGCTGCCGGGGGCCGCCGCCAGAACTTCAAGGTCAAGCCCAAGCCGGCGCAGGTCGCGCGCCACCTCGTGGTGGGTGTCATCCGCACCCTCCAGCATGACCGAAACTTCCTGGAACAGGATCAACTCGGCCATGCGCTCCGCACAGATATGGGTGGGCAGCACAACCCGCGTGGCGCCCGCCTGCAGCAGCTTGGTTTCGGTGCTGGGGGCCTCGCCACGTGCGATAATGGCCATCTCACGGTTCAGGCTGCGGGCAGAAAGGGTGATGAATACATTCGCAGCGTCGTCCGGCAGAACAGTGGCGAGTGCACGGGCACGCGGCACACCGGCGGCGGTCAGGAAATCCTCGTTGGTCGCGTCGCCCTGCAGGGCGAGAAAGCCCTGCGAGCGGGCCAATTCAACCTTGACCTCGCTGCGCTCCAGAATAACGAAATCGCTGCGGCCGGCGCGCAGGTCGCGCGCCAAAGTCTGGCCGATCCGGCCATAGCCGCAGATCACCACGTGGCCGGATAGCCGGTCGATATCCTTCTGCATGCGGCGGTACCCGAAAAATTGTTGGAGCTGGCTGAGCGTGATGAGCTGAACAAAAGTGCCGGTCAGGAAGATGACGCTGGTGCAGCCCGTGACGATCAGGGTGATGGTAACCGCCCGCAAGGCCGGCGTATCGATCGGGCGCACTTCTTCGTAGCCGACCGTGTAAACAGTGGTGACAACCATATAGATCGCGTCGCCCAGCGGCCAGCCGAGGGCCACGTAGGCGGCCACCGCGCAGATGCTGACGGCCAGCAGGAAAGCCAGGCCGGCCATAAAATTCCTAAGGGGGGAGCCAAAAACACTATTCATGCCTAAAATCAGTGTCGCCCGAGCCTAGGAATAAGTCATGCCGATTCCGTTTTCTTTTCCCGATTGGATGCCGTGGTGGCTTCAACTTCTGGTTGTGGTTGGTGGCATTTTGCTAGGGTTGGCCTTTCTGTTCATGCCGTTCAGCGTGTTCGGGGTGAAAAGCCGGCTGGAGGCGGTGGAGGCGCGACTCGACGAAATCCAGGGCGAGATTCGCAGCTTGGCGCTGCGGCTGCCGGAACCTGGCCGCGGCGCCGGATTCGATGATGATTTGGTGCTGCGGGCCTCGGCGCCGATTCAACCTGGGCGGACGGCACCGCCCATTCCGCCGGCCGCCTGGGAGGCGGATGGGCGGGAGAGCCTGAGCCCCTCGGCGCGGGCAGCTTCCCGGCTTTCGCCTCGGGCGGAGCCTCGGTTGAGCCGGCCGCCGCCGAGGTAGGAAGAATGTTCTTTTCTGAAGAAAAGAACCAAAAGACTTTTGTTCCTGCGCTCGCGGCACGATCGGGGCAACCGCACCGGAATCAAAAGTCTTTTGCTACTTTTCTTCAGAAAAGAAGACCTTTCTTTCGAGGGTGCGAGCATTTCGCTTCCGCAATCCTACGTTCTAGCGAGCAATCCTCTCATTTTGCCGATCAGTCCTGCTAGCGACCACGGGCGGTGCAGAATGGCCCAGTGCAGCTCGTTGCCGCTATTGGCTAGGGTTTTTTTGGTGCGGTCGGCGCCGGCCAGGAAATCGTACGTGTCGAGGCCACGGCTCGCGTAGAAGGCAATTGCGAGGGCGTGGCAGACGAGTCCGGGTTTTTCGCGCTTGTCTTTGCTGTATTGCAAACCGCTCTGGTAGCTGAGAACGCGTCCTTTATACACAAAATTGTAGAGTGTGCCGATATGGCGGGCGGGTGTGGCGATCCGGCAAAGATCCACCTGGCCGCTGGGCCATGCGCGGTCGATCAGGGTGGCGTGGAAGCAGCGAATGGAGTCTTCCGCGAAAGCGCCAGGTTGGCCGCGGGTTTGCCAGGCGGTTTGGTGCAGTGCCACCATTTCCTCGAAAAATGCGTGGGCTTGCGGAAGCGTTTCGGCGCGGACCAGGCGGAGATCGGGGCCGAAGAGGCGGATCGATCGCCTGATCTGGCCGCGGGCGTTGGGGGATAGGGTGGCGAGAATACCGCTGCCGGTGGCCTTCAGGTCCACACACGGGGCGACGCGGGTTTGGCGCAGATCGAGCCAGCCGGCGTTGCGCGCGGCGGCGAGTGTGGGCGTGTCAATGCCGGAAAGGGTGAGTGGCCCGGCGCGCCGCAGGGCGTGCGCCAGGGCGGGGGCCAGCACGGCGTCGTAGCCGCGGCGGCTCAGCAGGCCGTTCCATTCGATGAAGACGGAGTCGGCCACTGGGTTGCCGGTCTCGTTCAGGCAGGCGCCGCCGGCGTTGCCGGCGCCCAGCAAAGCCAAGGCAAGATCGGTGCCGTCTTCGCTCACGGCGAGCAGGGATCCGCCGGCGAAGCGGGTTTCGGCCTGGCAACCGAGGAACGCCCAGCTGCGAAAAAATCCGCCATCGGCGGCGGCTTCAAGCGCCTGCCAGCGGCGGCCCAGGGCTGGCCAGTCGGTTATCGGGTCGAGACTGATTCGGTGCACCGGGGGAGTTTAGAAAAGCCGGGCGCGCCTGTCCTGCCCCACGCTGGGCGGGTGTTCTCTTCCCCCATGGGCCTCAATCAGGCACAGCTTGCGCCATGTCGTTGGCTGCCTTGCCCAGTTTGGTGCTGATCCCGCCGCTTAATCTGCTTGCCGCTGCCTGCCTGGGCGCGGTGTTGCATCGCCGCCGGGTCGGGCGGGTGCTGCTGGCGGTGGGGCTCTCGGGGCTGGTGCTGCTCTCGCTGCCCCTGGTTGCGGGGTCTTTGCTGACCGGATTGGAGCGGGGGCTGCCACTGGTGCCGCCTCCGGGCGACCCGCCGCAAGCAATCGTCATCCTAAGCGCTGACGAGACGGATATCGTGCGCGATGGGCAACTCGCGGAGCGGGTGGGGCACCTGACGCTGGAGCGGGAGGTGGCGGGCGCCGCTTTGGCCAGGCGCATGCAATTGCCTGTGCTGGTGACCGGGGGGAGCGATTACCCCGGCGACCCGCCGCTGGCGGCTCTGATGGCCGAGAGCATGGCGCAGGATTTTGGCGTGGTGCCGAAATGGACGGAGGTAAAGTCCCAGGATACCTGGCAGAATGCGCAGGAGAGTGCGGCACTCTTGCGGGCGGCGGGTATTCATTCCGTTTATGTGGTGACCCATGCCTGGCATGAGCGGCGGGCGCTGATCGCGTTCCGTGCGGCCGGGCTTGTCGCAACCGCCGCGCCGGTGCCGCTGGACGCGCCGCCGCGGTGGTATTTTCATAATCTCCTGCCGCATGTCTCCGGCTGGCAGGAGAGCTATTTCGCGATTCACGAGTGGCTTGGGATGGCCTGGTATTCGCTGCGTGCCTGAGCCGGGCATCGCTATGTCGGAGGTCTCGGCGCCGCCGGACGAGGTTTTTGGGCTGGTCCGGCAGGATGATCCTTTTTCCACGCTGGCCTGGTATCGGGCGACTGCCGCGTATGCGGTGCCGGCGGAGGCGTCGGCGGCGTTTTTTGTGGCCCGGCAGGCGGGGCAGGTGCTTGCGGTTTTGCCGATGATGCGCGGGCCGGGCCGGCGCATTGCATCGCTTGCAAGCCCCTATGCGAGCCTGTGGCAACCCTTGTTTTCGCCAGAGGCCGCGCGGGATGCCGCGTGTGTGCGGCGCATCGGGCGGGCAGCGGGGGCGGCGTTCAAGGCAAGTCCGGTGCTGCGGATGGAAGCGCTGGATGCGGGGGCGTTTTACCTGGCGCCGCTTGCGGAAGGGCTGCGGGACGCCGGATTTCATGCGCTGCAATTCCTCCATTTCGGCAATTGGCATCAGGCGCTGCCTGAGACTTGGGCGGCCTATCTGGCGGCGCGCCCGGCTGCCTTGCGCGCGACGATACGCCGGCGCGGAAAGCGCCTTCTGGGTGATTTGGGCGGGCGGATTTCGGTGATCGATGGTGTCATGGGTCTGGAGCAGGGGATCGCGGATTATGAGGCGATCTATGCAGCGAGCTGGAAGCAGGCTGAGCCGTTCAGGCATTTTATGGGTGCATATATGCGGCAGGCGGCGCAGGGTGGGGGCTTGCGGCTGTTTCTGCTTGATGTGGGCGGCACGCCGTTGGCGGCGCAGGTGTGGATTCTACGCGGCGGCTGCGGGCATTTGCTGAAACTGGCGCACCTGGAGAGGGCGCGTGCGCTTTCTCCGGGCACCGTACTGACGGCCCATGCGATCGAATATATGATGGAGCGCGATCGGATCGCGGCGATCGATTTCGGGCGCGGCGATGATGGCTACAAGAAGATGTGGGCAGGCGAGCGGCGGCAGCGTGTTGGGCATCTGTTTGCCAATCCAAGGACGCTGGCGGGGGCTGCGGCGATTGCGCGCCATGTGGCTGGGGTAGTCAAGAAAGCACTTCTTTTTTGAAAAAAAGAAGCAAAAAACTTTTGTTTTTCTGATGCGCGTGTTGAAACAGGTGCACCTAAGGGAATAAAAGTTTTTTGGTTCTTTTTTTCAAAAAAGAACTCCTTTCTTCCTTTTTTCGGTCGTGCAGAATGCATCGTCGCCGCCTGTTGCTGAACCTCGCCGCCATCGCCGCGTGCCCCACGGCCGCCGCAACTGCGCCGCTAGCCAATGGAACCAGCGCGCGGCTTTGCATGGCGGAGGATCTGCGGTTTTTCCAAGGGCCGGCCGAACATGTTCAGCGGCGCTTCGATTATTACCGGCAGCTTGGTTTCGGCACGTTGCGCGCCAATGTCGGCTGGCGTCACCTGGAGGTCGCACAAGGCGACTGGAGCGGCCAGCCGGCGCTGCAGCGGCATCTGGATCTTGCCGTGCGAAACGGGTTCCGCCTGAAAATCGCGGTGGAAACCATCGGAGCACCGCCGGCGTGGTTCCTCGATGCGCATCCCGATGCGCTGCTCCGCAATGCGCACCAGGAGGAAAGCCGTAACGACCTGTCGCTGTGGTATCCCAAGCTGCGCGAAACGATCGAGGAGAAGACCACAAGACTCTTCGGGCGCATCCGGGATTTCGGCCTGTTCCCTTACATCGATTGGGTATTCGCCGATCTCGGCCCGGCGAGCGAGCCGATCTACCCGGCGATCTGGACACAGGGCAAATCGGGGTGCCACACAGCGACCCCGTGGTTCTACGGAGCGCACGCGCAAGAGGCTTTTGGGCAGGCGATGCGCGCCAAATACGGCTCGGTGAAACACGCGAACGCCAGCTGGGGCACGTATTTTCGCGATTGGCCGGAGATGGCGCTTCCGGTGCTCGGCACGCAGAACGCGCCATTGTGGCACGACGTGCTCATCTGGTACCGTGACAGCAAGCGCGATTTCATAACCTGGCAGGTAGGCAATTACCGGCGTGCGATAGAGCGTTTCGCGCCGGCCGCCGCGCGGCCGCAACTGATCATTATGGTACCGGGACGGCACATAAAGCCGCAGCAATGGCAAAGCGCCGAGCAATCCGGCCTGCCCGATTGCGCGCTCACCGTAATGGCGGATACGGAATTTCTGCTCGATCTCGGGCAGAGCCGGAAATGCGCCTTGCAATATACAGCCGACGAGAACGGCGATGAGGTGGCGTATTTGCGATCCTACATGCTGCAACATGGCAATACGCAGATTTTGTGGGGCGAGAATGTGGGTGTGCCGGGTGTGGCGGACCACCCGGACCACATCGCGGATGTGATTCTCGCCAATCATCTTTACGGCATGGATTATGTCCGCGCGAGCGACATTTTCGAGGCGGATGGCATGACGCCGAATGCGGTGTTCGCGGAACTGGCCGAGGCTTGCGGGCGGCTTCGGCGGGCTTGGGGGTGAGTAGGGAAAGAAAGGTCTTCTTTTCTGAAGAAAAGAAGCAAAAGACTTTTATGTCTGGCGCCTGCGGATGCGTTGGGAAGTGGCGGAGAGATAAAATTGACGTAGCCCGCATCGCCCAAGCGCGATGCGGGCTACACCATGCGCCTGCCTTGCTTCAATACGTGACCGTCGCCACCAGGGTGTCGGTGTAGCTGCCCGCGGCAACGTCCTGGCCGCCCGGGAGCATGGCGTAAACCGGGGTGGAAAGTTTTGTGCCGCTGCTGGAGCCGCCAGAAGGGCAGGAAAATGTGCCGCCGGCAAAGCAGACGGTGATCGCATAGGTGCCGTTGGTGCCGTTGCCAAACACTTCGGTATGGGCTGGATCGAGATAGATGTTGTATTTCAGTTTCTGGTTGCCCAGCACCAGCGTTCGGGCGGCGTAACTGCCGCTGCTGCCCGTTGCCAGGGTGATGGTGGCGTCAAAGCCGGTGCCGGTATAGGTGCAGGTAACGCTGCCGCTGCCGATGATGGTGAGCGTGGTGTTTGTGGTGGGGTCGTAACTGCCGAAGACCCCGCCGGAGGTATCGAGCGTGCAGGTTGTTGCCGCCCTCGCAGGCGGGATTGCGCCGGCATAGGCGAATAGCAGGCACCCGGCGGCGGCGCGCTTCATTGCAAGGTGGCGCCGCTCGCGGTGCAGGCAAGCCGGCCGAGATTGGTCAGCGCCTTTGCATTGGCCGGCATGCTGAAGGGGCAGGTGATGTCGCCATTCGCGGTGGTGGCCTTCAGCATGTATTTGCCGGTCGGCAGGTTGCTGAAATAGAAACTGCCATCCATGCCGATCAGTGTTTTGATGAGGCCTGTCTTTGTCGAAACTTTGCCGGTGCCGAACTGCACCGGTTTTTCGCCCAGCATCAGGATGCCGCGCGCCGCATGGAGCTTGTGCACCCCGAAGCGCACCACCGTGCCGCCCATGCGGGGCACGCTGACAACCTGGTCGGTCGCGTCGATCTCGTCCTGCAGCGGCACGGAGTTCTGGTCGATGCCCACCTTGTTGGCCTGATACGGCAACAATTCGGTCACCAGCAAATTACCGTTGCCATCCGTCCGGCCGATCGGCTGGTTCTCGTGCGTCACCACCACATTGGGCGCATCCGTTGTTTCCACCAGGGCGTACCCGTCATGCAGCGCGCGGGCGGCAAACACGTGGCCGTCCATGGCAACAACGCTGCCCGAGACAAGCACATTGCCCGAATTCTGGCCCGCAAAACGGTCGGCCGAAACCTGCACCAGGCCATACTGGCTTTGATACTGCAGCTGGCTCGCACCCTGCACGCCGCCTGGCCCATACTGGCCGTTCACCGAATAGCCGAAGCCGCTATCGGAAGGCACGGAGCGTTGCGCGGAAAATCCATAATCCGTGCCTTCGCCCGACTCCCGCGTTGTGGAAACCCCAAGACTGTTGCGGCCGAAGGGGATCACGAGGTTGAGCATGATCTGGTTTGACGGCTTGCCGGGAGAATTGAACATGCGCGAGAAGCTCACATTCGCGGTGATGCCGCCGGTGATGTTGTATTGGCCGGTGAGGCTGATATTGCCCTGCTTTGTGCCATCGGCATATTCGGTATCGCCGGCGCTGAACGATAGGTTCAGCCGTTGCGTGGGTGCCCAGCTAGCATTGGCGTAAGCGATACGGTGCGGCCGGAAGGAAGCGGGCAGAAGATCGTCGCCGATGCGTTCGTATTTGCCTGAAAATCCCTGTATCCCGGCGCCGAAACTGAAAGAGCGGCTGCTGAACTGGTATTCCAGCGAGGTGGCGAAGCCGCGCCCATGGCGCGAGTCACACCCCGATGCGCCGCCGGTGATGATGCCGATGGGCAGCCGAAGGTTGACGCTGGGGCCGCCATTCACCAGGCCGCTATTGGCTTCCACCCGCGCGCCGGCGGTGAGGAATTCAGTGATCCCGTAATTTTCGCGGGCCAGGAGCACAGGCTGGCCGGGCACGTAGCCTTCCGTCAGCGGCGAGACGCGCTCGATCCCGATCTGATAGGCATAATCGGAAAAACCCTGGCGCAGCATCTGGTTGGAGGCATAAAAATTCTGTTGCAGCACGCTGGTGCCGCCGAAAGGATCCTGCACGACCACGCGCACATTGTTACTGCCTGCGCCAAGTCCGAGGCTGGCCAGGCTGAACGGGCCGGCCGGCACCTGGCGTTGCGAGATCAGCACGCCGTTCTCGTAGATATCCACCGTGCCGGGCGCCTGCAGCACGCCGCTGATGGTCGGCTGCGGGAAGGTGATGAGATACGGATCGAGATCGTAGGCGCGCGATATGCCGAAGCCGCCGATCAGGGCTGTGCCGCCCAGGCCATCGTTGGAATACGCGTATTGGTCGCCAAGGGTCCAGCGGCGATCATGGTCGGTATCGTCATACTCCAGATGCGTCATGCCGCGCGAAAATCCTTGCACCGGGTTCCAGGAAGGATTGTCGCGCAGCAGGGCCTGGCCGTAGGCGAGGCCGGCATCGAGATAGAGGGATAAACTATTCCGGACGGTGCCAAGATTCACCGCATAATTCATGAAGGCGCTTGGCACCGCGGTCGGCACCACCCGATGCTGGCTTTCCCGCACATCGATGCTGTTTCCCTCGAACAGATCACCCGGCAGAACCAGCGTGAGGCGGCAGCGTTTTTCGTCGAGCTCAACCTTGCTGCCTTTGCCCAGCTGGCTCACATCGATGAATTCGCGCATGCCGATTTTGGTTTTCGTCATGCGATCGAGCGGAAGGTTGGCGCGCTCCAGGGCGTCGTCATCGACGAGGATGTGATCCTTATCGTTCTCGACGATGAAGGCGGTGCCGTAGCAGCTTCCATTGACACAGAGTTCCACCAGCATTTTATGCGCCTTA
>Ga0116231_10007878_pt1 | contig 19115 bp, 8 predicted proteins | sample S1TSphgellanicum_2_FD_89695 | JGI IMG/M metagenome (GOLD analysis project Ga0116231, IMG submission 89695) | Host-associated microbial communities from peat moss isolated from Minnesota, USA - S1T2_Fd - Sphagnum magellanicum MG | ecosystem: Host-associated > Plants > Peat moss > Unclassified...
AAAAAAATTAAAACAAAAAAAAAAAAAAAAAAAAAAAAAAAAACATGCTTTTGATTTATGATGCATTAAGTGAATCTTGGGTCAATCTAACCCATCATTGCTTATGTCAAGTTCAAATTGATCATATTATTGTTTTTACTCATGGGTTTTGCCTTACACAAATAAAGTTATTCACAAAGACAACCAAGTTCAGGACCAGAACCTTCAATTTGGCTTGGAAACTGAAGTTGGCCAAACTGAGGAGCAGAAACCCTCAATTTGGTCTGGAAGATGAAGGACGAAAGAACACAAGTTTGCTGTGACAAAGTGCAGTCCTACCACAGAGTAAGTTAAATTCTTTTTACTGTCAAAAATTAAAATTGACACTATTCTAAGTTTATCACTGCTGACACTAATTACTCATAAGAGTAATTCCAGATTCTGTATGACAAATGTTATTCAGTACACTATTTGAATTTTTTTTTATTGACTTTCATTAAAATTTACTCACTTACAGAATACGTAATAATTGTGGATGAAACTGAAAATTGACAATGAAATTAAGGTCCAAACTAAGGACCACTTTAAGGATAACTTTAATGTACAATCCTATATAAGTCTGTGAATTACTCACGATTTTTGTATTAGGTCCAGTGTTTTCTTTTCAATTTTGTGATGTAGAGCAAGTGGTAATCATCCCACAAATATTTTAGCTTTATCGGCTACAAGTTTTGAGAACACTGTCCAAACAGTAGAAAACTAACAGAAAAACTGATTAAGTCCTTTGATGGGTTAAACCATGGGTGTGTTTTTTGCACAATATGTTAATGCATGTTGAATAGGGTAAGCAGGCCCATTACCAAATACAGGCCTACCATCAGATGTCCCCATGGCACAAAGTGTAGCTGGTAAACGGGCACTCACACACTTTGAGTGTTCAAGACGATGCCTATAACCGAACAGTTGGTTTGGAAAAAATACTTTGGTTTAAGGAAAACTTCCAAACATAATTTTTGATTTGTCTTTGTTAATGAGTGTGAAAGGATACCATTCCAAAAAAAACCACAAGAAGGTTTCATGTGCAATGGTGTTTGGTAATGGGGTATGAAGTTCATTGAGTATAATTGATCATAAAATCAGGGCACATACTAAGCTACAATGTGAGTGTTTGGAGTTACAGCTTTGAATGTTTGGGTATGGGTCTAATTTTCATCCAAGTTCCAAAACAATCACCTCACAAGAGTATTGTGGTGTTTGACCATGGGGTAAATTTGAACAATTCCAACATCAAATTTCAACAACATAGTTTGGTGGTGGGTCATTTGACCCAAGATTCAAAGACACACCAACTATACAAAGCAACAAAGTGTTTGGTTATGACGGTGAGCTTGGCCTTTAAAAGGCATGGAGGTGATCATTATCATTAATGGCCAAAAGACCTTAATAGGAGTACAATGCAAAAAATATAACAATGCAATTAAACAACCCCAACACACTAGGACCTTTGGATCTTGCAAATAAAGAGTTTTATTACAAATAAGGACTCAAATGGGCACTTTGCATTCCCACCAAAACATTCAAAACAACATGAAAGGTCATGAGCAAATAAATTATCAAAGGAGAAATTTTTAATCTTAGATTGAAATCTCAAGTATGTCATCCTTACCAACTTAGGTAGAAGAGGGTTTCAAAACATTTTTAAAAATCTTGCTTCCTACATATGAAGTGAAACCATACAAGCCATAAGTTTTACAACCAATTCTAAATATCAAACAAGTAATATAATAGGGCACAACTTAGAGTTGTAGAAGTTTGTAATAGAAATAAAGTATGGAGAAGAACTAAAATCAAGTTAAAAGCTGGACCTAATGTTCCAAAAACAAGAGTAAATATAAAACATACAAATGAGCCAAGATCAAGTGAGAAATTAGAAGTAAGGTTTTTAAAAAAACAATAATAAAATAGGAAAAAGAGGAAAGGTCAAGTTTGAATTACACCTAAAAATACAACAAAAGGGAAATCAAGTGGGGACTAAAGTTATAAACATAATTTACAATGAAAAGTTCAAGCAATATGTGTATTACCATTGGATCCAACATTCTTTAATGCCTAACTCTACACCTCCTTGGGGAGACTTTGTAAACTTTTACACTTTAATATGTTATAATCTAGCACTAGAAGATTATGCACAATAAACATATCCTAACCTTATTGAGTTTTTATATTTGTGCAATATGTATAAGAAAGAGAAAGGTATCCCACTCATTGGGTCATAATGCACACCATCCACCTACTAGAGGTTTTGGCTTAGGCCAGGCTTAGGCCAAGGGCTAAACAATAATCATGACTTTGAATGTCTTTCGCAAAAGACGCTCAAACATGCTAGACCAACAAGCATTGGAAAAAAAAATGTGCCACCTCAACCTACATCAAAACCAAACTGCAAAGGACCATCAATTAATAGGGTTGTAACAACAAACAACAAAGAAAAATGGATAGATCAAACCTTAGAAGGAACCATGGATGTAATTGAAAAAGGTGCATGTTCATTGAAAGCAACAAGTGGATCATGGAACATACTAGTGACCTTCTTTTTAAACCATCTAATTTTTGAAAAAACCAGATCATGAAAACATAGGCCAACGAGGGTTTTAACAAATGAAGAAGATGTAACAATAATTTAGCACATATTTTGGTTATGCAAAAATGTGGTTTGTCAATTACCTTACAACATTTGAAATTGAAAGTTGTTAAGCTTACACAAATAAGGTTTAGCCCATTTTGGAATGGCGTACTAGGGAGTAGTTGGTAGTAACACTAAAAGAAATTTTGTCCTTTGCAACTAAGAAATCAATGACTAGATGTTTTAAACTACATAATTGATTGTAATCATAGGACATTACTTCAAATCCTATGTGAAAAAAATTGTAGTCATATATTAGTGATGCATTTGACTAGTTGATGATGAGGCGATAATAAGAAAATGACATCATTTTTTCATTGCAAGTTTTCATCCATGTAGCATCCAAGATTGATGACAAAATAACATAGATTATCATTTGAAAATATGACTAGGATAAAGTCATTTCAAATATGACTAAAGAATAACTATGAAAATGATGTCATTACAAAAACAATGTGTTTATCCAATTATTTTACAAAGATTCAAAAACGACTATTAGTAATTTAATATGAGTACAAATAAACATAACAAACTACAACATGTAAGAAATTAATCTTGATTAATATTATACATATAAGTAATATTAAAACCTTTATTACATTTTTCTTAAATATACTTGAAATATAATCCATTTCAAATATTCAATGTGACTAAATTAAATATTATACATTGAAACAAAATTTAATGGTAAAATTATTTTTTAAATATTTTAATTAGAAAATAAAATAGAAGTGTAAGATGTGGGAAATGTATAATTTATTTTTACATCAAATTTTTATCATAAATTTAAATAAAATTTTATATAACATATATATTAAAATAAATTATTTTATTTTACAGGCGTAAAATGAATAAAATTTATAATTTCTGAAATTTAATTAATATTAAAATATTAAATAATTAATATTCAAGTTAAAATAACATATTTAGATTAAATTTATACCTAATATGACTAATATTAAAAATTTATATATATAATTGATTTGATCCATTAATAATAATAAAATGTGGATAAATTATATGGATTCATATGTCTCAATTAAAATTTATTGGTAAAATTATGATACATTGAAAGAAAAATTGTATAATATAAATTCCTAAACCAATGAAGGTTTTAAATATGAAAAATATATTTTATTTATTCATGTATTAGCCATAAAAGGTTTTTCATTTACAAATCATGTTTCCAAAATATGGTCATTGAAATGTTATTCAATAACAAAATTCAAATAAATTTATTTTGAACTAAATTTACATTTTTTAAAAATTGATTATATAGTTGTGTACATTGTTGACTTGGAAATTAATGAATTATTTTTTCAATTTTTTCATTTGGACAAATTATCAATAAGATATGAATTATTAAATTTGAAGCTTTGTGTAATGTTTAAATGAAGTATGGTCTAAATCGAATAAATATTAAATTATTTACAGAACAAGTGAAGTGGTTTGGTGGTAAAGGAATTGAATTCTGTCCTTGGGTTCCAAGGATCAAACTTCATAAATGAAATTTGTTGTGGTCAATATTGGAATATTGATTGAAATATTCCATACTTACTTAGATTACCTAGATTAAGTAATTACCTAGGTGAGCTTAAATAAACAAATTAACTGGTTTATATACCCAATTAAATTAAGTTTTTAACTTAGTTTAAGTTGTGACCCATGTCAACATTGATAGGATGAAATTTAATGAAATTTTAAAAATTGAAATAAATATTTTTAAATTATTTATATTATATATAATAAATATATGATACAAAATTTATAAATTAAAAAAAATAATGTTCCCCAAGTTTTTGGGTCCAATTTGTAATAATAAAAAATAATTAAACTATCACTAATGGCTTCACATATGTCCTTTATGATTAATGGATGATATTTGCCACATCAAATCCTAAATAATTATTTTTTTAAACAACTCATTTGTAATGACTTTAGGGCTATTAATCATTTTTGTCATTTATGATTAGAATATTAATCATAAACTTAATCATATAGTTGAAATTTTTTACTAGTGTACTAGTTCAAAACCAAACATCCAAATTTGAACATCGCACAAACAAAAGGTTTGGAAGTTTCTAAAAAACAAGGAGTCACTATAGACAATTATAAAACATTTAATGATAACTTGCATATCTTGTACACTCAAAATGATTATAGTGCAAATCATGTATGGAATTCAAACAAAACAAGCATCCAAGTAGGAAGACAATTAAGAGCTTGAGTTTTGGCCAAGAGGGGTTCAAACCATATTTACAATACAAGAAATTAAACCCTAAAGCATTAACATATTCTAATATGATTTGAAATTAATATCATTTTTCAAATAAAGCTACATACATTACATCAACACATGGTTTTCATGACTAAGATTATGATTCATGTCCAAACTTAATCATGTTGTCATATGTGAACATTAGTCATTGACATTTATATGACTATAGTCATAAATACCAATATATGAATACATGACTAATAGCCATTTAAAAAGAGATGACATGTGTCATAATTTAAGGCTTGAGCCATCCAAAATTATAATATGTAAACCAACCCAATCCACTAGCATGAATAGGCCTAAATTAACCTAGATAATCTAAAGAAAGGCCTTAGGCAAATTACATTTCAATAGATTACCCTAGGTTAGCCTACGTTAGCTTAAGTAGGTTTATGTGAGCCCAAATGAATTTAGGTTTAACTTTAAATAACTTAATTTTAATCTTGATTAACTTAGGTTTTTGTTAGGTTTTGTCTTTGGTTAACCCAAATTAAACCTAGGTTTTGTTGAGGTTTACTTTGCAGTAATTAAAATTTAGCCTAGGTTTAACCTTAGTTAATTTATGTTTTAATTTAAATGTAACTTAAGCTTTACTTTAATTACCTTAAATTAAACATAGGTTAAGTTAAGGATTAATTTACATCTAGCCAAGGTTTGACTGACAAGGTACCGCAAGTTTTGCTTTGATTGGCCTAAATTAAACCAAAGTTTAACCAAATTTTGACCTACATTCATTTGAAGTTTAACAACTTTAATGAAAATCAAAACAATTTCACCACTTAATTAATTTTACCAAAATTTAACTAAAGATTAACCAATTTAACTAAGGATTTAACCAATTTAACCATGATTTAATTGAAAATTAACCAAAGTAACCAAGGTCTAGTCAATTTAACCACGGTTTAACCATGATTTAATTAATTTTTAATGAAGTTTTGATGATTTCATTAAGGTTTAGCCAATTTAATCATTTAACCATGGTTTAGCCAATTTAACCAAGGTTTAAACAAGTTGTAGCCAATTTAGCCATGTAACCAATTTAACCATGTAGCCAATTTAAACAAGGTTTAATTGAAGTTTAGCCAATTTAATGAAGGTCTAGCTAATTTAGGGAAAATTTTACCAATTTAACCATGTAACCAATTTAAGCAAGGTTAGTTAATTTAACCAAAATTTTACCAATTTAACCAAAGTTGAGTTAAAGTTTAATCAATTTAGTGAAAGTCTAATTAATTTAACCAAAGTTTTTCCATTTTAATGATTTAGCCAATTTAACCAAGGTTTAACCAAAATTTAAAGAATTGAATTGAAATTTAGACAAGTTTTAGCTTGCATTTAACCAAGGTCAACTTAGGTTTCACCAATGTTAGTTAAGGTTAACCTAGGTTAATTAAAGTTAACTTGGGTTTTGTTGACATTAGCTTAGGCTTAACCTTTTATTTAACCTAAGTTAATTAAAATTAACTTGGGTTTAGCTGACATTAACTTAGGCTTAACCTTTGATTCAACCTAGATTCAATTGACATTAACCTAGGCTTAACTTTTGATTTAACCTAAGTCCAATCGATATTAACCTAAGTTGAACTTAGGTCAACATTTAACCTAAATTTAATGTTTGTTTGCCTATATTCAGCCTACTTTTAAGTGAATTTAGCCTAGATTTGAACAAATTCAACTTAAGTCAACCCTAAATTTAGCCTAAGCTAGCCTTGGTCAACCTTAGTTAACCTCAATCAACATCTTAACCTAGGTTTAAATAAATTAGCCTTGGTTAAGATAGGTCCACATAGACTAACCTCAATATTCTAAAAGTTTAGGTTAAGCTAACTTGGAAGCATGGGTTAAGGTTAGGCTAACCTTAGTTAGCCTAGGCTAATTTGGAAGGCATAATGTAGCCTAAATGAACCTAGGGAGGCTTAGATGAGTCATTGGATGTCTTCCATGACTATAGTAAGAAATGATTATAATCATGGAGATAGTAATCACAATGGCATATGCAAGTACGGGCATGGATATGAGTCATGACATTTACGACATGTCAACATTTGGACTACATATAGTCATGTAGTCACATTTGGTACATATGACTACAAATGCAATCCTAAAAGTCATGTTTTGGCATAGTAATATTTGCACATTTTTGAAAATTCATATTTATTTACCATCATTAAAACATAGCATGTGATGTATTATGACAATTCTAGGCATATTTAAAAATAATTTGCACATAAAAATTATAATCATTTCTATGCAAAAGTCAAGAGGACTCCAAAAGGATTATAAATAATGATTCTTTTAAGTGGGATTAACCCCTAAAACATCATTGTTTTGAATAGGTGCCATTATGGAAGGGTAAGATAATTTATTTTGAAGTTATATATGTTGTAATATGCATATTATATATGCATTCATAATGTTATGGAATTAACCATAAGCTAACCATATGGTTCTCAAGTTGTATCTTGGCCAATTGCTATTTAACTACAACCAATTCCTTCTTTTGATTCTTCAAGGTTTGTTACACATTGGTCAATTTTAAACTATGAGTTTGTAATTGATTACCTTTTTTTTATAAATCTTTCTTGGTTTGACGACATTCATCACTTAGGTTGGTGAGTCCTTCCAAGACTTTTTACTAGGTAATGGCATTTTGAGCAACTTGTGCAAAAAACACACAAATATTTATTATTCGAATCAACTTTGGTTGTGACTCTTTTTGATTCCCACAACCAACTTCTTCTAAGTTTGTCTCTTCATCCTCCTTTAATTTAGCAACCAAAATTCATGCATAAGTTTTTGTTTTTTCGTTGGATGGAAAAATAGTTGGTTCAAGATTTAACATGTCACTATGAGAAATTGCATCCACTAAAACCACACTACCTTGTAACTAAAACTCAAAAAACAACTCATATACAACTATAATGCAACTACCCTTGGTTATTACAATTACTATGCAATTATCCCTTTAGAAATATGGTGTATTCATAAATAAATTGCCACATTAAAAAACTAGTTAATTGTATTATAGTTACAAGTGAATTGAAAATGGATTTTTAATATGATAATTTATACACGTCGTACATACATATATAGTCAACCATGTTTGACTTTTCAAGAGTCGCATTGTAATTACATGTGACAACTATTTTAAAACTATTATAAATGTGTCACTAAAGTAACAACTATGTTACAACTAGTGTATAACGTATATACATGCAATCATGCCACATGTCCATATTTCCACCACCCATTATAAGATACATTTGCAACTAGTTTTCGATTATGATTCCCATTGATACAATTAGTATATGGCCACTAGTGTGCCACTACTAAAGTATTATTGTTCAACTATGTTATGACTGTAATATAGCTACTTATAGCTTAATAAAAATACATATTCATCACTTATTTATATCTTCATCATATGTGTTTCATTTTGAGTGATTTAAAATGTTATGGGAACATTACCTCAAGTTTTAGAAATCATTTTTGAAGTGCAAAGCAAAATGAGTAATGAAAAAATAACAAAAAAAGAAATAAGCTTTCCAACTTACAAAACACACATTTTTTTCCCCCCTTCTTTGGACCCTTCCTACTTTCAAACTTCATAATTTTCTTATTTCTTATTACAACTAGAGATCCAAAACAATTAATATACAATTGCATTACAATTGTCCCATGGAAATATGACAAATTAATAAATAAAATGCCATGTTAGAATATTAAGGAGTTGTATTGTAGTTTCAAATTAGTTGCAAGATGTATATTTATACAATATAATGTATGCATTATATATATGGTTATAGTCAACCATGTTCGATTTTGTTGACAAGTTGCACTTTAATCGCATGTAACGAGTATAACACAACTAGGATAAATTTAGTTACTAATCAACAACTATTTTGCAACAAATGTATGGCCTTGAGTAACACATACGATCATGCCATATGTATATATTTCCATCGCCCAATATATATGACATTTCAACTTGTTTGTAATTAGTATGCAACTATATTTCAACTTAAAATTTGAAATTTGGGTGGGAAACCCTTAAACAAGTGACACATGGTAGTATATCAACAAATTTGCCCCAATGCATCAACGACCTTCATGCACTTATGCTTATGGGGTTTTTGTTTTGCTCTTCGAGGTTGAAGGTTTTTGTTTTTGTCCTTATAAAAGTTGAAGGCTTTTGTTTTTGCTCTTAGATGTTGAAGGTTATTATCTTTGCTCTTAGAGTGGTTGAAGGCTTTTGTTTTTGCTTTTGAATGTTGAAGGTTTTTGTTCATATTTTTGAATGTTGAACGTTAAAATATTATTTTTTTGATGTTAAAGGTTATTGCTCTTATTCTTGGATGTTGAAAGTTTTTACTTTTGGTGTTAGATGTTGAAAGTTCTTGCTTTTACTTTTGGTTATTGAAGGTTCTTACTTTTGTTTTTGGATGTTGAAGGTTTTTGCTCTTACTTTTAGTTAAAGGTTTTTACTTTTGGATATTGAAGGTTCTTACTTTTACTTTTGGATGTTGAAGGTTTGTGATTCTTGGTCTTTTTAAAATTTGCATATATTAAAAAAAAATGATGTGAAAATATATTCCATTTTATTTAGAAGTTGATTGTACAATTTTAGTTTAATTTATAATGATGAAAGATTTATGAAAGGTGATTTTTTAATGATAGTCATATTACATAGGTCTTGTTTTGTGTTCGAACATTTGTGATGACTTTTGTTATTTGTATGTTATAGGGCCGAACTTTCATTATGTTTCAATCCATCAACATCAAAATTATGTATATACAAAATAAGATTTTTTCAAAAGTACCTAAAACTGTAATTCAATTTACATAATTATAAACACAATATTTGATTCTATTTGCAAATGTACAAATTATAGTTTAATTTGTATCAATGTTCTATATATGTTGCATTTTACTAACAAATAAGTTGCATGTTAGTGGTAATATAGTTGTAAATTAATTATATTCAATTTGAAGGGATTATTTAGATATTTTTGACATTATAATGTCATGTTATGTTACTAATTTCATTTCACATGTGGAACTAAATATCATGACATGGTAGATTTCTAACAAATAAGGTGGATTGAAAAAATTGCAAAGCCAAACTCCATTTCAACAAAAATAGAAAAAAAACATTCATTTATGAAACATACTGTTTTAGATGACATTATTTGATTATTATGGGTCATAGTTAAATTGCCTTTTGATGGAATAATTTTATAATTTTTTTTGTAATGTATTCTTCAACATGGAATGTAAATTCATTTAAAGTTTCAAATCCATTTCATGTTTATAAATAGTGATGTCCAATGCAATTCAACATTATCTATAATAATTTGGATAACATGATAATGGTTGTGTGAAGTTTGTATAATTGCATTGTAAGTTGTAATTTAATTGTTTAACACTACTAAAATCAACTACTATACAATTGCTTTGAAACCTAAACTTAAACACCTAGTTGCAAATTAATCACTAAATCTTTTATTTTCATTTCATTTTTAGTTATAAGTTAGTTGCAAATGATAGGAACAAAATTCATTGCTCAAATGGATGAATAAAATATGAAAGAATATATTCATCAAGCTAGTTGTAAAATAGTTGTAAATAAATTGCAAAAGATTCGAATAAAATCCATTCACATCAAATGGATGAATGAAATAATGAAATAATATATTTGTTGAATTAGTTGTAAAATAGTTGTAGATAAGTTATAAGATATAAGAACATAATTCATTCATCAAATGGATGAATGAAATAATTAAAGATTATATTCGTCAAACTAGTTGTAAATAATTGTAAATAAGTTGCAAAAGGTATTAACATATGTCATTCGTCACAAATGGATGAAAAACCACATTGGCATTTTGTTCACCACATTGGAATGTGCGTGAAAATCTGATGTGGAGGTTAGTTGTAAAGAAGTTGCATATAGTTGCATGTGAGTTGCATTGTATGTATGATATTATATACAACATAAGGTGTCCACTGCAACTTGTTTGTTAATGTTCACTCAAGGTCATATAAATACCATGAGTTGCAAGTGTTTGTTGCAATCGGAAAACCTAGTTGCAAGCCTGGTTGTAAAACCTTATATTTTTTCATAGTGATGTATAAATAATTACATTGATAAAAAATTTAAGATCTTTGATCAAATTTGAAGGTTTAACAATGGTTTGATCTACCATGCATAGGTTATAAAGTGTTAGTTTTGGTTTGATAACCCTAACTACATTTGTAGTTTTTTAGTAATAATATTAGTTTTAAAGCCACCATCTAAAAGAACATCCTCAAATAAGTTCCTTCTTATTTGAACTTATATAATTGGCATATGATGATCAATTGTTACTAATCAATTATAAGTTCAAGGGAAACAAATTTTGATGGTACTGAGTTAAGAATGTAACGTTTGATGTCAAATATTACCCATAATAATTAACTCAAGTTGATAATATACTTGGTCTCCAAGACTTGTGTGCTAATATATTTTAGTATTTCTTCCAAAAGGTTTTAATTCTTTAAGGTGTACCAAAATCCTATCACATTGTCACCTTTTTTTGTATTTTTTACTTAGTCTTTTTTTAATCATGTAAAGACACATTTATGGATGATTATGATGGAATCTAGAATTGTAATGTGGATATCGTACTTATGAAATATTTGACACTTTTGACTCATTAATTTTGATGGGGATCAAAATATAGAAGAATAAAAAATGTAATAAGGGCAAGGTCTTTTTCATCTTGGGTGGCGTGCCTTAAAGGATTTTCACCCCAAAGTCTTTACTACTATCATTAGTTCCAATGTTACTAGTTGTGAAGGCATTTCACTAGTTTGATTACTTTCAATCATTTGATTAACATTGGTAGTTTTAAGCAATCTTGCCCAACTCAATTGCAATGGCTCACTTGGAATCGTAGTTGTTTGTTTTTCATTTTTGCCATGTTGTAGCTATTTTATAGTTTCCACAAATGAATCACATACACACTCTTCTATTTGCCAATATGTGTTCCTTTGGCTTCGATTAATTCTTGATCTTTCAACACTTGGGGTTGCTTTAATAATTGGCTACAAATAATTATAGTAGTTATTAAATTTATTAAAACATTATCAAATTTAGGAAGCCTAGGTGTTACAACATTAAATTTGATTTGGTTTTAACAACATTTTATACTTTAGCCTTCTAGTTATGATAGTTTCCAAATCGATGATTAACATTAAAACAAATGATACAATGATAATGCAAAGGTGTCTTAACAAGTTTAACATGTTGCACATTGGTTCCTACTACTAGTTATATAGATTTTACCTTAACAATTGGTACTATTAGAACCTCTTTTTTTAGTTATGATAGGTATCAAAAGTATGATTTGTTTTACCATAGTTAGTGTAGGTTGAAGTGGATTTAGCTTTATAACAACATGTATTATCAATTAGTAAATTAAACCATTGTAACTCACACTAACAAGTCCACTTTCTTCACAAACTATTGCAGCTTTTTTATGTTCAATAAAGGTATTTCATTTCATACCTACTATTGCAAGTTTGTTAGGCATTGCAACTTCATGTATGGGTGCAAACACAATAAATAGAGCCACAACATGTCATAGTGCTTAAAACTATTATTCTATATCTTTGAAAAATCACTAGAGGAGCATAATGAATTGAATTTTCAATTTCTCTTCCTTTTAAAATTCCATTACTTATAAATTTTCATTGTTCAAAACTTGATGCAAATTGATAATGTTTCAAGAGTACTTTTGCATGTTCAAAATAACTATCACAATGGTTTTTATTTTTTTTCAATTTTTCTTTTCCTTATCACATGTGCATCATTCCTTTTCAAAATTGAAGAGGATCTTAACATTGATGATTATAAAAGAAAATAAAAATTTAAATTGGTAAAATTCATTTAAAGACACATTTGAACATATTTGTTTCAAACATGTTTTTGACTCTCAAAATTATGAATTTTGAAAATGTGTTTTTAACAAAAGTGATTCGTTTTCCGATTATTTAAAGTGTGGATGCATTATATATAAACGATATAGACCAAGTTATAGTAAAAAGTAAATATATTCAAAACACAACTATAAATAGTTATGAAAAATGTAGAAATTAGGAAATCGACCAATATAAGAATGCCATGTGAATAAAAACTCAATCAAAGGAACCACCCAAGGGATGAACACTCTTTAAGACTAAAGTTTTGTACGTTTGAAAGATCACAAGGGAAACATAATAATTTGGATTTTCATTAAAAAATTCAAAATAATTTCCATTAATTGCAAAGTTTACATGTTCAAATTTTGCCACAAATCAAAAATGTTTTTGCATGTTCAAGCATTCATACCTTGAGAGTGGATAGTCCTTATTTTTTTCAAACATCTTTCTTCTACCAAATGTGCACGATTCCTTTTGAAAATTGTTTTTATAGCTAATTTAAGCACATTTGGTTCAAACATGTTTTTGACCTTGAAAATTATGGATTTTGAATATGTGGCCTTAATAAAAGTTGTTCATATTTATGTGATGGAGGCCATGAATACAAAATATATATGATATAAAATCAAGTTGTAGTTAAAATGTATTTATATTTAACATGTAGTGTAAAATTATGTATCTAAAACATAAAATTTTACGTTATAAACCAACATAGAAATGACACGTGTCATGTGAAGTTTTTGGAAAATAAATTTTACTTTAGTGCCTTAATTAGGTGCAGTCACACTAATAGGAGTCACATAAAATGTAATGCTTGCCTTTTAGCACTAAAAGGATTATAAATAGACTTCAAAACTTTTGAAAATTACATATATTTTGAAATTTTTACATAAACCTTGATATAATAATACAAAGAATTTTTTTAAAAACCTTTTAAAGAATACTCTAAAAAACATTCCCCCTAAAGTAATCCCAAAAGTAGTTGGATGTGGCTCATGTTATCCCGTTTGCACCCAATTTTTTTAATCATGTTTTCACCCATGTGTCAAATAAAATCCTTGGAAATGACTTTAACCTTGTATAATTTTAAACCCCATCTTTTAATAGTTGTTTAATCTATTATCAACAAAGGGGCAACATTTGAATTAATGTCTCACATTTTGTCAATAGGAATAGGTTATAGTTTCAACACCATGATTTCCTCTTGAAATTGATGTATTTTGAGGAACTTGTAACCTTTCTTCTTCACTAGGAACCGGTTTGGTTGGCCAAGTGATAGGTTGGTATATTAATCCTTTTCAAACAACAACTTTAGTATTATTTGAGGCTCAATTAGTTCCAAATTAGGCATGGAGATTAATTGATTAGAAGGTCTTTGATCAATGTGATGAAGCTAAGTTGGATTCATTCCATTTCCATATTTCTGGTCACCAAATCAATGTTTGAATTTGGTTCAATATCTCATAACCTAGTTAGTAAAGATTATTGTTTGTGTTGGTGCATTTATTTTGAATATGAAATAACTAGGGGTTGTAAATTGCCACTACTACCATGTTAAAACAATTTCAACAAAATTTTGAATAGATTCATTGTTGCCACCATTGTAAGTATTCATTACACATTGTTGCGATGAGATTTATGGTGTCACTTGGTGAATGTTTAAAGGTACGATTGGTTCTTTCTACACAATCTATTTGGCCATAATTTGATGTTGAATGTCAACTTCTACCCATTGTGTTGCCTCTATGATTGGTGTATTCACTAGTTCATTTCCCACATGTTGCACTTGTTGCTTGTCTTGTATTTATGCAAGTTGATGTATAACTTGCTTTAATTGTTTCCTTTAAGACTTCTTGTAATTATTTTTGATATTTTTTGAAATCAATAGGTTCTAGGAAGGATGTTGCATTATTTTTAAACACAAATTTGGATTGATTCCACCAAACAATCAGAAATTAAAGATAACCTTTTTGACAAATAAGACATTTGGTTTCCTTCAAAAAAATTTGCATTAATTTAATCATATTCCTTAATATTTTCAAAATAAAACATAAATAACAAAATTATCTTTTGAGAAACTTGAATTTGAATTTGCACATAAACAATTTAAAACAGATTCCAACCAAAAATTGTAAATGGTAGTGCTTACAATTTTGATTCATTGCATGGTCACCAAATGTCAATGGGATTTTTGTTTCTTTCCCACTAAAGTTTTTAATAATTTTCACTTCCATAATAGGTTTCGATCCACAACAATAGGTACATACATAGAAAAAATCTTAATTTTATGTAATAATTAGAACTTCAAAACAAAAAATGTATTCATAAGTTGCAAAATCACAATAAAAATTTGAAGTGTAGTAGTTCCATGTTCTTATTGTCTTCCTTTATATACATGTAAATTTAAATTCATATAGTTTGATTAGCACCATTTAAATCATAACTAGTTGGTATAGACATAAATAGTCCAAAAATTTCAAAATTAACTACTTGTTCACAATTAGTTGTTTTGTCGATTACTTGTTTTGCTAATCTAGCTATTAATCAACTACCTATTGCCTTGTCAAGTTTTGTCACTTGTTATAAACAAAATCTAGGTAACAAAGTTTTTTCTTGAGTCGTCAAAGTTTGCTCCTTTTATTTCTTATGTAATTTTTTAGGTTTGATTTTTCAACTTAGGTTGTAGTTTCTTTTTAGTTAACAAATGATTGAACATTGTTGCTCGCTACCCCACATTTTCTGAATTAATAAGTTTTGTCCCCTTGAGTTTTGATATTATTTTTTGGTTTAATTTTTACTATGTACAAAGGTATGAAATACAACATTGTTGTGCCCCACATCTTTTGAAGTGCCAAGTTTTGCTCCCTTGCATTCTAACGTAATGTTTTGGTTGATTTTTAATCATGTACAAAAATATGCAACCCAATATTGTTATGCCCCACATTTTTTGAGGTGTCAATTTTTGCTCTCTTGAGTTTTTATGTAATGTTTTGGTTTGATTTTTCACCATGTACAAAGGTATGCAACCCAACATTATTGTTGTTATTGGGGTGGGCACTAAATGCATGTGTCAACATAATGTAGTAGTTGAAGATTAGGTTAGGTATGTTTGTGAATAAACTATTGACAACAAATAGGATTCATATGTTTTTGTTGGAAGTAGCTTGGTTGACATGTATGCAAAATGTGCCATTTTAAAAATGTGGTAGAATGATTACTCATTCTTTTTAGTTTAGAAAGGTCTAATGGAATTACCAAGTACAACAATGGTCATTGTTAAACATGTTCGATTGGTCTTTAGGTGGAGACCATTTTAAACTATGAAAATCCAAAATGAAACACTCATGACAAAGATCTAGAGAAATGTTCGGTCATAGGGTAGTGATCAGTGATGGGCAGTTCTACCCTAATGTTCATGTGATTACACTAAGATTTTTGCACAGAGTCTTTGCTTAAAATGGAAGATTCTTTGGTTTGGGGCCTTTGATTTATTTTCAAAACTAAAGGCCATTGATTCCAAGGTTGGGTCAAATTTTCTTGACCACCAATGGTTGTAGGTCCAATGGGCCAAATGTTTATAAGAACTTATGACTCTGAGTTCGTCACGGAACAGTTCTAACTTAAATGTGAGGAGGGTTTTGTAGCTCAGTTCAAGGATGGGGTCTGCTGCTTACACTTTTTTCCTTTCTCTAATACTACTCAATTTAAAATTTCCTTGGTTTTTCTCATTCATGTATCCCATCCTTTCCCCTTACCCTCATTGTCCTTCACCATCCCAGAGTGCCCCTCCACAAAATTTCAGTGTTGGTCAAAACCAATGGGTTTGGGTCTAAAACTTTTTTTGAGAAAGGGACGACCCTCCACAAGACGTGAGGCATTTTGAAAAACTTTCCACAAAGACCTTCAAGGTTTATGAGGGCACTGATGGCTTGGGGTAGGTTTTTTGGCCTAGTGAGTTCTTTGATTTTCTTAGAACCATGGTAGTGATAATGCAAAACCAATTTAATTTTTTTTAAAGATCCCTATGTTTGAACCTGGTGTGCTTGTTTTTTCCTTTGAAAGAAAGAGAATTACCCCTGATCCAACACTAGTTTATAGTTTACACCTTAAAGACTTAAGAAGATTGAAACTAAAATAAAAATGATCGACAAAACTGACCTTGCAAAACAAGAATTCTTTGTGGGGCAGGGGGGGAGGGTCCCTCTTGCAAAGTAAAGAAAATCAAAATCATTGTCGAGCCTAGTAACCTTAAGCCATATGTACGACTCTCGCCCGTACCTAAACCTAAAAAATTGATGTTGTGAAAGATCCCTTTAGATATGCTGGGTTCAATTCTTAGACAGATCTGATTCCATGTGAACCCATTGGGGTATGGTTGCATGTAGACTCATGGGGTATCTAGTTCTTAACTGGGTCTCGTTTGATGAATATTTCCCAGGTCCCATTCCATGTAGACCCAGCAGGTCCAGTTCGTAAACCGGGACATGGACGAACACTCAGACCCAGACCCGGCTGCAAACCTGGATCAGGCCCATTTCACTGGCACTCACTCTCCCATTTGTAGCATGACAGACAGCTTTCTAGTCACCAATAAGAAAGATGTCTATGTTTGGCCAGTCTCCTCCTCAAATGGGTCCACCAAATGCCTTTTACAAAGTATCTAATCAGGATGTGGCGTCCTTTTATGGGAAGCAAAAGGGCGAGAGGTAAGGGGAGGGGACTTGGGGGGCAGGAGGGCTGAGGAGGAGGAGGGAAAGTGATATTTTCCTGCAACTTGTGGTGGTGTGAAGTAGTAGCCCACTTTGGTTATCCACATAGGTAGGTAGGTAGGTAACCTAGGTAGCAGCTCAGATTGTTCTGTTGGGTGTGTGGCTCTGCTTTACTGCTTCGTACGCTTATCTACCCCACCCACCTTCATTCAAGGTCTCTCTCAAGTTCTTGTATACTTCGCCCTTCCCTTCCCCTCTTCCTCCCTTCTTGTTCTTCTCCCTCTGCTTCTGCTGCACGGCTTGAGAAGCTATGGCATCTACCATGGCCGCCTCCACTGTTGTTGGGCCAGTCGCTTTCGCTGCCTCTGCCGCTTCTGCTACCAGTTCCTCAGAGACTGTCAGCGTGCGTGCCTTTGGCGGACTCAAGGCTGCTGTTCCCTTGTTTGCTGGCAAGAGTGCTGGATTCAGCTCCGTGCAGAACGGAAGCCGCGTCAACTGCATGCAGGTTCGTGTAATCCATCTATTCTCCTTGCTTGATTTGCATTGTACAAAGGGTTCTTCTTTCTTTTGTAGTTTGTGGCGAGGGTTTTTTTTCCCCCTTGTTTGTGGTGGGTTATCTGCGGGTGGGGAGTTAGTTCACTCTATGTGGCTATGGCGTGTGTTTGTGTGGTTAGGCTTATGGGTGTAGTGCTGTATTTGTTGGCGGAATTGTGCTTGTGCTTGCTGTACAGGTGTGGACTCCCGTTAACAACCTCAAGTTCGAGACCCTGTCTTACTTGCCCCCATTGACTCCGGACCAAATCGCTAGTCAGATTGACTACATGCTCGCCAACAAGTGGATCCCCTGCCTCGAATTCGACTTGGTGAGTTGACAGACTTACAGCGATGTTGTTAACATATATGCATTTTGGAATTTGTGTAGCAGGTCTTGTTACAATGGAAGCGACTAAGGGTCGGACTTTGACTGATTGAATGTTTCTGTGCTCCATGTGTGTGAATGTTTCTTCAGGTTGGAACAATCTCCCGCACCAATTTCCAGGGCTCAGGATACTATGACTGTCGCTACTGGACCATGTGGAAGTTGCCTATGTTCGGATGCACAGATTCTTCATTGGTGTTGCGTGAGATCGAGGAAGTCAAGAAAGCGTACCCTCAAGCGTATATCCGGGTGTTGGGATTCGATAACGTGAGACAGGTGCAGGTGACGGGATTCATTGTGCACAAACCTTCATTGTGAACAAGTTCTTGTTCGCAACTAGTAAGCTGTAACTAGTTCGCCACTGCTGTTGTTGTTAGCATGTTCTCAAGCTGGCTCCCCTTTTCTTCTACCTTTTTGCGTTTGTCTAGCCTGTCTGTCTGCTTGTTTGCTTGCGTGCCAGCAGCAGCGGCGGCGGCAGTTTCGCCAGTGTGGCATGCTTTGTTGTTTCAGGTGACTCTTCTTTTGAATTTGCACCGGCCAAGCTTCGCGCTCACAAAATAATTCCAAAGCAGCACATGCAGCAGC
>Ga0116231_10007879_pt1 | contig 19114 bp, 19 predicted proteins | sample S1TSphgellanicum_2_FD_89695 | JGI IMG/M metagenome (GOLD analysis project Ga0116231, IMG submission 89695) | Host-associated microbial communities from peat moss isolated from Minnesota, USA - S1T2_Fd - Sphagnum magellanicum MG | ecosystem: Host-associated > Plants > Peat moss > Unclassified...
AGATGTCACATAGTCACCTTCCTTGAAAGCCGGGTTCTTCGACAGCACCACTTTGCTCACACCATATCCGTCAATTGGCTGCACATCACAATACACAGCACACAAAGAAAATCATATCATGCAAGAGCTTCTCAACAGGCTTGGACTCTGTGTCTCTGTCTCTGTCTCTCTCTTTTCTTGGATATTTTTTTGTTTTTATTTCCTGTCGGATGCGGAGCATGACAATGCTTGTGCGCAAAGCAGAAGCAGAGATGGTGATCAGGGAGGGGGGAGAAGAAAACAGACAGTTGAACTTACCTTACCAGGGGTGAAGGGAGGAACGTAAGAGGTATAGTCTTCCTTCATGCGTGAGCGCATGTATGGATCTGGAGACAGATAAAGGTTTTTCACAAGCACATCATTGGTACCATCCTCTGGGAGCTCCAAGCGCAGTTGGCTGGTACGAATCTCCAAATCCGAGTCCTTCACCTTCCCCACCACATAGTTCTTGAAAATCACCTGCTTGTTGCTCACCTCTGGGACCTCAAATGAACTCATTCTCAAGATCTCGAAGAAGTCGAAGAAGAAGAAGAAGCAGAAGCTCACCAGCTCAAAGAGAAGCTCACCAGCTCAAGAGAAAGAAGAACCTCACCAGCTCAAGAGGAAAAATTCCTTCTGCCTCCGAAGAAAATTTCCAGTTCTAACCTCAGAGAAAATCCTGCACATTTCGAGACTGGCACCGTCACTCTGGAACTGGGCCCAGTGCTCAATGTTCACCCTCAAGTGGGAGAATCCTTCAACTGTGCAATAATACCGAAGAAGGACAGACGAGACGTATGCAACGGCAGAAGTACAGATGGCCACTGTCTTGTACTAGGGTTTTGGAGCAGAGTAGTAGTACTCCGTGCCCGAATTCAAGAGTCAGTTTTCATTCGCCAGTTCCGCCATCCTCGCCACTCGCCCACCCTCACATTCAGTCTAGTGAAGAACTCAAAAGAGTACCAACTGAGACCACCAGTTAAAAGCCCTCGCCAGTTGGACCAATGGTTCTCGTTGGCGAATCAAAGCAGGCGTGAAATTTTTTTTTTATTTTTTGGTTCACTTACTCGCAGCTTTAGTTTGCAGTGATGGGTCACCTTAACACTTAACCCCTAAACGTCAAAAAATTCAGAAATAAGTACATTGAAACCATCTTAACACTTAACCCCTACATGTCAGAAAAATTTCAGACTTATATTGAAAAATTGATCAAATTTGTCCACCCTGATGTCTAGGGGTTAAGTGCTTAATGGGGCCAAAAATGGGTCCATGTATGACTTGGACTCTCCATCCTTTTTATCCAAAAGGAAGTTTCCAAACAAAAGAGGAAGCAAATTTTTGGGATCAATAATAAATTTGTTCTTGTTGTGGGCTGGTACTACTTGTCTTATTTTATTTAATGGTCATTTGTGATGTAAAAAAGCAACTTTTGGATTTAGGTGTCTAAGTTTTTATCTATGGCTTTATTCATTATTTGATATGCTTCTCGGCAACATGAGGGGGTTTGGGAACTCGATATCTCCCTTGTGATTTGCCCTCATAGGTGGTTCTTTTGTCTTCTTGAATGTGGGTCCTTTCATTTTGTTCCTTGTATTCCCTTTTTTTGAATGCTTTGGTTTATTTATGATTGGCATGGTATCATCATCATCATTTTAGATGTTGGCGAATCAAATGTTGCCCCCCAAAAAAAAATGAATAATGTTGGCCAATCAAATGTTGCCCCCTAAAAAAAAAATGATAGATGTCGGCCAATCAAATGTTGCCCCCCAAAAGAAAATGAGCTAGCAAAATTTCAGCTATGGGCACTCGTGACAAAACCACTCAAATTTGAGGCCACATTGCTCCACCTCCGCCACACCCATTACAAGAAGTAGCCTAAAAACAAGTGCAAAACTGAAAAATATGTTCACCCACGTCAATTTTGCATGTAACCTAGTAATTGTTATGTGCCTACTTCATGCATGGAATCCAGCAAGGTTTGATTTCCTATTGAAAAGAGGCCCAACCATTCCTTTTCCCAAGTTGTGCAATGGGCTCTTTTTCACATGCTACACTTGTTTGGCCACACTTGTTCAGCCACCATGAACCAACACCCACCAGCGCACCATCCACTGGATGCCCGTTATTACTCAGTTGTGGATGAATCTCATCTGAGTCAAATTTTGGTTTCACCTTAGTAACCAATTCTGTAGGAAATAGGTCTCATATATAGGTAGATAGGTAGGAGCATAGGTAAATAAATACTAGGTAAGTAAATGGTTTATGCATTGAGAAGAGGTGTTTTTACTATCTACCTTCTAACAACCTCCTTGTGGCTTGTTAGCAGGTAGGTAGAAAGAAAAGCAACTGAGTTAACCATCATGGTTAGCTAGGGAACTGGAACCCAACAGAAAACTGCTTTCTGACCACTTGCCATTCATCCTTCGTGGTGCACTGGTGGGTAGTGAAAAAAGGCCCTCTCCTATGTGTAAACCATCTACTTACCTAGTAGGTACCAATTTTCATACCTATCTACCCATATATGACACCTATTTCTTCCAGAATTGGTTGCGAAGATGAAACCAAATATTAACTCAGTGGAGGTTCATCCACTTTGGAGTAATAATGGGTATCCATTGGATGATGTGCTTGTGGGTGTTGGTTCAATGTGACCCTTTTCAATAACCAAGTTTATGTTTGAAGTAAAAGTTACATCTTTCCTTCCTTGCCATCTTTGCGAAATGGTGTGAGATTTGGTGCATTTGATTCATTTGGTTTGCCTTCAACATTCCACTGTTGGAAATTTGTTTAATTTTGGTGCACATGGAGATACATTGATTTACATGTCCTTAGCATATTATGTTTGTACTTAACCATCATGAATTGCAAGGATCACAAATTTCTCTTTTTTTTTTTTTCACCCCCTCAAACTTTGGGAGATGGTACCTAACAACATGACGCTCCTAACATGGGTTGCAGTACAACCAAAAAAATTCATGGTGAGATAATTTGATTGATCAAAGTACAAATCTTGAATTTTTTTTGGGTCAAACAAGCTTTTTTATTCAACTTTGAATGGTATAATCTTTTTATGGACTGAATTTTTTGGGGGACCTTTGTTCATGTTAATAGAAACTAATCCTATGGTTGAATCATCAAACTTTCTTTGAAACTATGCAAGCATTAGGGAGCATGAAATTAAAAAATAAAAATAAATGTTTTTTTCCAAGAACCATTGAACACTTAAGAGTTACAAGTGATGTTTTACCCCAAGGATGATGGCTCACTAGGATCCCCCATCTTGAAACCCTAGGACTTTGAAGAAGGTCTTGGGTTTAAACCGGTCCTGACCAATTAGTGGACCCAATTATCTAAGCTTGGTTTTAGTTTTGGAATCAAAATTAGATTTCATTTTCCTCAAATTGGATTTCTAAAAGGCTTATGACAAAGTAGATTGGAGTTTTTTATTTGATTGTATGGACAAGCTCGGAATTCCAATTGAGTTTGTCAAAATGATGAAAGTGTTTTTCTAGGGGGCTAGTGCAAATGTAGTAGTGAATGGAAAGCTTCAAAGGCTTTGTTGATCGAAAGGGGCATGTGACAAGGATGCCCACTCACTCCCTACCTGTTTTTAATAGTGGGAAAGACCTATAATGCTAAAATCTATGAGGAACAAAGACTTGGTAGAATCAAGGGCATTCATTTGCCCATGTTAGATAGGAGGCAAATAATTGCACAATATGCGAATGACATTAGTTTCACTTTGAAAGCATTTCAAAAGGCCATGATTTGATTAGCACAACTACTTGACCTCTTTAACATCACATCTAGCCTCCAAATTAACCATGCTAAGTTTGTAACCTTTTGGATTGGGGATAGAAAGGAAGGTAGGCCAACCTAAGTAGAGGAGTTTAAATGAACATGAGCTTCATCTAAGGCCATTTTTAAGCTATTTGGTACGTCATTGGGGTTGTCTTTGGGTTCGACAAATGTAGATAAAGTTTTGTTAGAAAATGTCCAACATAAATTGAACTATTGGGCCTCACAAAAATCATCCTTGGCTGGGAGGAAAATGATTGTCAATAACATTTTTTTCTCCTCCTTATGGTATTTTGTGAATGTTTGGGGAGGGACCAAAAAGGGAATCCTTAAAATTAATCATTTTTTAATGAACTACCTTTGGGCAAGATTGAATCATAATTGTAAGTGTCAAGTTGGATGGGATTAATGTTGTGAAAGAAAAAAAGATGGGGGTTTTAAGTTTGGTCAATCCAATAAAAGCAATTGAAGCATTTTTGTTCAAATGGGTGGTGCATGCTTTAGAGCTTAGAAGTTCTAATTCGCAGGAGCTTCTTAGGTTTTAGTTAAAACAATATCAACCACATAAGGGGGGGATGGAGCCCTAACTTGGAATGGTGTTTGTAGGTTGACCATAAAAAGGCCACTGGGTTTATTTTATGGAACAAGGTGCGTAGAGCTTGGTCCATGATGATGAAATTGAATTCAATAATCCAAAAAGCCCTAATGAAATCTTAGCATCGAACTTTTGGTGGAATAGGATCATCTACCCTTGGGATGTTGGTTTTTTGAAAAGCAAAGCAGCTGAATTCCATGGGTTGGGATGTCCGATGTGTGGGCGGCTTCTGTATGAAAATTTGCATTCAAAGAATAAATGGGCAAAAATTTTGGGTTATCCCCAAAAAAGGAATTGGGATATGAAAGAATCATTACCAAGCTAAAAAAGGTGTGGGGGGTGGGGGGCTATTAAGAGGGGGTTGCAAAGAAGGAGATTGGATTGGTTTGCTAGAAAATAACAAGGCATTTTTGTCTATGGTTTGTTGTGTTTCATCTACCTTTAGACTTGAATGTAGCAACAATGTTCAACATCTCTACATCCCACAAGACATCAAGTTATATGTTGTGGGCTCCTAGTCAAGGACTTTGAGTCTCATTAATGATGGAATGTCGAAAGGAGTGAACAACCACTACTGGGAAGGTAAAGTATTAGTGGTAAGAATATCAGAATTATTAAAAGGCCCTAAAAAGGTGCATTACTTAGTATGTTCTAACAAGATAAACACATTAGAACTCGACCTTAATTAACACTAATTCATGGAAAGGCGAGGAACCTCTATTCTCTTTCACAACTGCATTAGGGAAAAAAATGTTGAGAGATTCTAAACTAAAAATTAATGTGGTGGAAAAGAGCTGGGTAGGGTTACTTCCTTTTACTTTCAAACTAAGATGGATGAACATTTGGTGCAAAACACGAAGTAGGAAAGAGGCAAGCTTCATGTGGGCTTTGTGAAATAATGCAATTGCAATTAACACTTGGAGAGTTAAAATGGACAACTCGATTAATCAAGCTTGCCCATTGTGTGGTAATGAAAAAGAATCCACATTGCACTGATTTTGGGAACCATGCGGGCTTGGGAGTACACACAAGGCATTGTGTGTGAACTTGCTTATGATAACAAACCATCACGAGTGGTTGCTCCCCTACATTGGAAACAATGTGTTTTTGTTGCCAAAAATCCAAAACATGTGTAGTTTGTGAAGAACATATGGTCCTTGCTAAGAAATATCACATTCTAGACTTTATGGATTGAACAAAAGGATTTGGTTTCCAACATTGAATCCAAGCATGATTAGGGTACCCCCTTTGAAATAGAAGGACTCACTCCTAAGACTTCCAAATTCACCTTTTTTTTCATTTTTCCCATGACATGTCTTACATTTCATTTTTTTTTCATATTAAATGAAATAATTTTGTTCTAAATTTTATGTATGTTTTTAAAATATCTATTTTTTTCACTTATAAAAGTGAAAATAATAAAATTTATCCAATATGGGCCCTGTTCTATTAGTGGCCCAAAATTCCTAAAAATTTGACTTTTTGAAAAAATTTACATTGCAAGAATGCATTTGGTTCTTATCACATTCATACATTTTATACACATTGAAACATAAGGTATTTGTGGTAAAAAATTTGGGCCAAAAAAAGTTGTTTAGACATTCTTTATGAGTCTTTGAACTTTTTTTTCTCATGTGACAAAGTCTTGGATTTTTTTCAAGGACTTGGTAGAAATCTTTAAACTTGTTCAAATTTGACATTCTATGCATAGAATAGTACCTTTGTAATGTATCTATCTATGAATAGAATCAAACTTTCAATATGCATGTGTCATTAAGTTTCAACAACATGTTTAAGTGAGGGGGTCTAGTGAATTTAAAATGAGACAATCCTTTTGAATACCCCAACCATACTTTGATCCCAATGAAAGATGGAATGTTGTTAAAATCCATAAAGTTATTTGGGATGCCCTATTTGATTATGGTAGGGTAGCTTGGAATAGATGTATGAGGTTAATTAGAAAACCCCTTAAGGTAGAAAAAAAAACTTTTCAAAAACTTTGATAAAAACTGGGGTAGGCACTAGGTTATTTGTGTAAGAGTAAGTAGCTTTGTTAGGTGGTGTATGATGGGCCCCAAAGGGGCTTCATCGATTAAATTTTTGACCACATGGTAGTGTTCTTCCCACTCTAAAGGTTTGCTATTCTCGTTTCTCTTTGTAATGAATTCTTTTCATTTGTGCCAAAAAAATTAAAAAATTAGGTCCCATTTACAATACCAAATGGAACCAACATTGAACCATCGGGAGGCCTCAATTATGGCAATGTATGTAATTAAAATCAAACTTGAAATCCAATTCCAAACTCATTTGAGAACTAGAACTAGACCTATATATATATATATATATATATGGTCACAATTTTAAGGTTCAAGAGTTTTTACTTTTTGAAGATTTTTTTTTTTTAATTCATTTTTTGCCGAAGTTTAAGGTATAACAACCCCAACGCACCAATCCAAACCTCCCATGTGTCCATTGTGAAAAAAAACTCAAGTTTGGGGAAGGTTTGAAATAAGGGTGTCCAAGGGGGTTCTAATTTAAACCTCCTTTTTATTTTTGGTCATTTACCAAACTTAGAGGCTAGGTCTAAGACCAATCCAAACCTACCATATGTTTTTTTGGGTCATTTTTATTATAACTTTTTAAAATATTTTTCAAAATTTTCAAACTTGAGATTTTGAAAGGGCCAAAGTCTTGCACTAATTGAAACTTGCCATGTGTCAATTGTGTTCATTGATGAACAACAAAGCAAGGGTAATGTGTTTGTGGTGAAAAACCAACAAAATCAAGGTTAATCATCAATGAACATTAGTTCAAAACCAAAAACGGCCAAGGGCTTCAAGGTTGTTCACCAACAAACAACACAAGGTTGATATAATATTCATTGCCAATGAAAATTAACATGCAAATGTGACAAGATGCTAACAAACAATTGTTCATCAATAAACAATCAGTTGAAAACACAAATTAAAATTAAAAACAATATTTCACCACTTAGCATTTGAACAAAAGTTTTAATGCAAAACAAAAATTACAAAACACAGTACTTACAAATTGAATATAAATGTATAATCAACGCAAAATTAAATACCACATTTAATGGTTCAAAAAAATGTATTCACTTGCAATGCATAGGAATCCAAGCTCAAACATAATGTTCATAAAAATTAAACATAAATAAACACACAACAATTGTAGAAAAAAAAACAACATAACAAAACCAAAGTGTTAGAATTTCAAATCACCAAAAGTGATTTGTTATTCACATCAAAGGGGTTTTGATTCCCATCAACAAAATAATTACAACTTGTTCACATTGAGATAAATTCATTAGGCTAGCCCAACTTGATTTTAAACTAATTGTACTTTAATTGAATATTAAAAATAAACTCTTGTAATAAAAATTCAATTTTTAATTTTTTTTTCTTTTGCATTATTTAGGTCACCACCAAGACTCCAAGCGGAAAAAAATGATCTGGCGGCCATTAGGTCTCTAAGTGAGAAAATAAATAAATAAATAAATAAAATAACCTAGAGGCCACTAAGTTGTCCCTCGTAATCTAGGTTCAAACATTGTTTATTTATTTATTTTTGCTTAGGTAGTAAGGAAATTTGGGTGCCCAACCCAATATTCCTTTTCTTAAGGAGATTTCTCATTTTTTTAAAAAGGAGACCCAAACCTAATTTTAAAAAAAACAAAACCAATTTTATAATTGATCATGAAAAGAAAATTAGGTTATGTTTGATGTTTTATGTGTAAATTTGAAGAAAAAAAATGATGCAAAAGAAAGGAAAGGAATTTACCTCTTTGAATGCAGATTGAACACTTGATCATTTGATGTGTAATTGCAAAAGGTGAGTTTAAGTAGTTTTGTCCACAACCTTTGTTAAAATTGTGTAATGTTGTGCCTTCAAATATCGATCTCCTTTTGTTATTGTTATCACATTCTTGATTAAAACCATTGCGCAATGGCTTCCATTGTACGCTTCAAAAAGTTGTTCATATTATGTTTTGAAATTGTTACCAAGAACAAAAACGTCTTGGTCAAATTAACCTTCTCCATCTATAATCAACAATTGTTTTTCACCTTTATTATCCCCTATTTGCCTCACACTAATGATGATGACAACAATGGTAGAAGACCTCCAATTCTAAATGAAACTTTTGAATTTTCTAATGGAATGCATGTGAAAAAACATGGGAATAACTTAGGTTGGAATGTACGAATTGACGACACAATGGTTGTCGACTCAATTGTGATGACAACATGCATGTCACCCTTCTCACACCTCTTTCAGATTTTGACTCAGTGCCAAACTTTTCCACCCTCACAAACATGCATTTCTATATAAAGCAATTTCACCCTCAAAATGATTATGGTCATAATTGTCCAAAAAATCATAATGCAAATATGTATAATTTGGATCTTCCATGTTCCTATTTGCAATTTGATCAAAGGTGCCATACCTATTAAACACCTTTGCCTCAAATGTAACATCTCTAATTTTGAAATCCAAATCATCCACCTTACAACTAATCTAACTTCCTTCATTAGAACAACATCCATTGTGTAAAAAAAGGAAAAAAACCTACCAAAATGAATTTAACAACAAACAAATGAAGTAACACTTGGAAAAATTAAAAGTTGCAAAAGCACATGGTAAAACATACACTTGTAGAAACACAAATTTGTAAAGGAAGCAAAAAAATAATTAACAAATGGATGAAAACTTAAATTAACCACATTGTTCTTATTGTGAAAAAAAAAAGATAACAAACATACAATGTTATATTTATATGGGACAAAAGACCTAATTTAAGTCCTAAACCTAACTCTAAACCTAACCTTAAACCTTTTTTTATTTTATATTGATTTAAAGTAATTTTGACTATGGTCAATTTCAACTTAACAATAAAAGATCATATCCATGGTTTAATGACTAAATTATGGTCTAATAATGAATAAAACATCAGTACCCTTGACATTTTATAAATTTTAGTTATTGACTTTCAATAACTTTGACTATGGTAGATATTTACCATTAACCATGGATATTGATGAACCATGGTTTGGCGGCTAAATTGTGGTTTAATAATGAACAAGGCATTGATACCCTTAGCATTTTATGAATTTGAATTATGCACCTCATTTTTACACCCGAACTTTAAATATCTCAACCTAGATTTGAAAGATATTAATACATAAACCTTAAATTTTTCTCCATTACTTAACCATTATTTTCATTTCACTTAAATATATTATTATTGTTTGTTAACCGTCAACTTTTTACCATGTACATAAAAAAATTTAAACACACAAAAAAGTCAAATTTGATTTTTCTCCTTTTTAGTTAAATGTATTAAATGTTCAATTTTAAACAAATTTTTTTTTGTTCTTTCAATTAATTTTCTTAAAATTAAAATTTTATCTTGAAAATTTTCCATTCCACAAAAAAAGATATCAATTTTTATAAAATATTTTCTTGAAAAACAATCTTCATTAAGTCACCATATCAAAAAAGAAAAAAAGAAAAAAAACATACACATCCACTTTCTCCAAACACCCCATCTCACACCACCAAAAGAATAATTCTTTAAATTTTTTAAAAAATGTTATCTTCCTACCTTGAAAAACAACCAAACTTTTCCCTCCCATACCACCCAAAAAACAACCTTTTGAGTTAATACGCATCCCCAAAAAAATTCACCTATCCCAATCCCTTAAAAAAAAACCTCCTTTGGAAAGGGGTGGAATTACCCCATCCTCCTCTCCTCACCCAAAAAAAACCCTTTTGAAAAAGAAAAAAAAATCCCAACCCCTCGTCCCTTTTTCTTAAAGCTTCATTTACAACTTGTAACTCTTTCAATCTAATTGAATTATCCACTCCTTATACCTATTGAAACCCCATAATAAAATTTTAAAAACCCATGTGAGAGGAAAATAAATAAAATATCTTAACCCTTTTGCACTCCCTAAATTTTCACCTAATCTCCATTGTACCTCCACCCAGCTTTATAAACTAATTGTGTTTGCCCCATGCACTTTTGGTAAAACTTAAAATCATACATGCATATCTATTATCTTACGATAATAATAAATTTTTATAACATAAAGGGCAACAATAATACAAAAAAATCAATTAAACAATAATTTCATCATAATTTTTGTTATTAAACCTTCATCAAAGTTGTATTGAAGGTTTAAAAATAACATCAAATTAATTTAAAACATTTATATCTAAAAAAATTATATTAATTTTAAAATTGACTTGTTTTATCTTAATAAATTCTTGTGTAATTTTTCAAATCTTATTTTAATAAGATTTAAAAGAATTGAAACAAATTATTTGTATGTTTATCAAATAAATTTCATTTTAAAAAATTGGTCATATTAATTTTTTTTACATTTCATAATGATTTGAAACCTTGTGATACAACAAAAAGGTAAGTGACAACCAAAAAAAAAAATGATATAAAAACATGGTAAAATCAATTATCCAACATTCATATTTTGAAAAAAAACCCAACAAATAGATGGGTAGATTTCAAAACAACCCATCAATTGGATAGCCGCACCTAAAATTTACACATGCCAATCCATTAGCCTCGGTAAATACAAAACTTACACACAAACCTATAATTTTATCCATTCAGTCAACTTTTGATTATCCAACCCTTATACCCACTCAAAAGGTGTTCCCACAATGCCTTTGTAGGACAAAGCCAATTAATGTATAGTCCTTTTAAGGTCTTTAAGGGTCATTGCAACGGTCTTGGTAGGAATTCCATTCAAGTTTATTGTGGTGGGTGCAAATCAAGACATGAGTGCATGTTTGTAAATTTGTATTCATATTGTATGTTCAATGAATTGATTGCATTTTTAGTGTTCTATCATGTGTTGTTGGACTAAGGTAGATCGGTTTATGATCGAACACTTAAGTAAGGCAAGTTGAATACAAGGGGAGGGCTCCGTTGTTTTTAGTGTCCAAACAATATTTATTTGTACCTTTGCTTTTGGCACATCTAACACATTAACAATTGTCAAAAACAAATTAGAAATGAGAAAGTTATAAGCCTCACATTTTAAAAAGGTCAAAAATTCACAAAAAAAATCATTGAACATTACAAAAGTTGGTTCTCAAACATTGAAAATCTTTCTTCTTTGTTGTTCTGTTGTTGTTAGATTCCCAATATGATTTGTAAAACTTTGGATGACACTCTTATAACATTTTATGAATAAAAAATAAGAAAGTTATGAGGTTTGAAAGTACAAGAGGTTCAAATAGTCTAAAAAGAAAAAGTTGGATAGCCTATTTTTGTTTTTTTTAATTTTTTCATTACTCCTTTTCCTTTGCACTTTAAAGATGATTTCTAGAGCTTGACAAAGCACTCTCACAACATTTTAAATCACTCAAAATAAACACATATGATGAAAATATAAATAAGTGTTCAGTCATAAGCAATTGATCAATGATGGGCCAGTCTACCCTATCACATTAGCTTTGCAAGCAAATAAAAATATTTCAGCTTCTCATGTGAAAAATTGAACTTGATAATTGGTTTGTGATAATCGCCTTTGAAAACCGTCTATTCTAAAACTTATGAGAATTGGCACTTTGAAAACTAGCTGGAATTATTTTTCCCAAAATTTTGAAACCTTTCCTAGTTCTCTTAAAGATGGAAGGAAAAAAAACTAGGGCAGTTCTTACAAGCTCTTTTAAGAACCAGACCCAGTGGGTTCTCAGAAAAAACTAAACTACCCAACACTGGTTCAAACCCAGTGGTGTGCAGGCTAAACTCCTGCCGACCCGTTACCAATGAGCTTGACTTGGGAGTGCCAGTAGCTTGTCAGGTCGGATCTGCTGTTGTGCTTCAAAGAAATGAAAGAAGAAAAAAAGGTGGTGCTTTACCTTCAAAGTGATGATCACTTAATGGAAGTCTGTTCTTGCATATTGATGATGAGACTGACCCAATTGCAAAGACTCTTGGAGTAAAAACACTTGTAGGAGTGTTGGGTCTTTTGTCAAACAAGGATCAAATTAACCCCAACCAGTAATATCTTGTCCAACAAAAATGTGCAAGATTCTCAAGGCTTCATGGAGGGACTTGAGAAAAAAGAGCATGCAGCAGTAGCAGCAAGTTCACAATCAGAAGGGTTGCAAACTGTTATACTTCTATCCCAATCAAACATGTAGCACATTTGCAGACCTGCCTCAGTAAGGATCTCCTTTGCTCTTTTATGTTGTTTGCTTGATTTCACAACTTTTAGTGTTCATTACTTTTTATGCCTTTTGAATTGTTTAATATCAAAACTTTCAAATAGTGAGGGCTCAAACCTTATAACATTAATTAAAGCACTTAAGGCAACATGCACTAACATGCATAGCTTGTGATCACACATCTTTTTCTGCAAATATCTCAAAAGGTAATCGATGAACAATGTGCACACTACATGGAGCTTCACCTATTTCTTAGTCTTGTTGATGGAGGGAAGTACACCAGATTCTTGAAGGCATTCCCAAGAATGACATAGATAACTCTCTTGTAGTTTTAGTACCATATAAGCCTTGAAGAGGCAACTTTGCAGTCTATAGAGGAGCAGTGACTCTTGAACATGTGGAAGAATTTGTGACACGGCTTTAGGCAATGAGATAAACTTCAAGTCAGTTGCAAAAGAGCCCATGTTTACATAGGCACAACAACTTGTTATTTTCTTCCACTTTTTGGTTGTGAATCCATTGCCCATTGAAACCATGGAGGGAATCCAAATAACATGCTGCTGCTCTTAAGTGCATTAGTTGCAAAGCCAATTCAAAAAAGCTTAAATGAACACCTTTTTCTTACCTGCTCATAATTGCTTTCACTTAGTTTTCAATCTCTCCAAGTCCTCCTTGTCAAAAAAAAATTTGATGTTTTGGACTTTGATTGATCGAGCCACAATTTGACATGCTTTGTAAACTTGAAACATTGTTTTTAACATTTGTTGATTTGGGGCAACCAACCCCTCTTTACATAACACACAGTAAACCCAGTTCATGTTTGGGCTTTCCAAGTCTCTATGGCTACTCTGAAAAAGTGAGAAACCTGTCCTGTGTTTTCTCCACACATTTTGCATCTGCGATGATTTTGTACAACAAAAATGTCATGAGTTCTTACAATTGGAGGTACATCTGATTGCATTGGCATTGAGTGACAAACATGTGTTTGTTCACCCACGTTGTGCTTGAAGGACATGTGCAGGTTACTACAGGAGGCTCTGACACACTACCACTGTAACAGCAGCTCCCTTTTTCCCTTTGGCTTAGATGCTGACTTTGTAGATGAGTAAGTTAAGATGAAGTGAAACTTATTGCCAAAACATTTGCGCTTCCTCTAAATGTTGACTTATGACCTTTTGCCCATGCTCGAGAAGAGTTTGAATTTTATTATAAAAATTCCCACTCTTTTCCTCTAATGAAATGGTGTACATGGGTTGATCAAAACATGCCCATCACAAAAATCCTACTCTAAAACCACATACATTAATAAGAATGTGACAATTTTGTTGGCTGCAAGATAGATGTTCATGTTAGCACATTTGCTGCACAGATCATCTCCTCCAAGGTTTTTCTTTGCTGATATCTGACCTCATACTTCAACGCCATGTTGTTGATACATGAATCCAATCCTTGTGGTCACTTCTATCAATTCTTTTTTGGTGTTGTGTGCTTGATCCAGATACTGTTATTTTAGACTAATTCAGTTTTGACATGGGATGTTCCCTATCTCAAGAATTTTGGATTTCCTGGCCTATCCACTGACCTGTATTGTGCCTCATCCTTCCAACTAAGGGCACCCTTGGTGGCTTGTTTCCATCCTTTTCAGTGTGTCTCTTGCAAGTGTCACGCCTTGGGTGAGACAGAACCCGCATTGGTACCATGATAGAAACCCTAAAATTGCTTCTAAATACTGTAAATATCCCATGCTCAGACGAAATCACAGTTTCAGAGTCCAAATCTAACATTTTTTAGTTTAATTTGGTCACTAAGAGGCCTCACTCCTAAATATTATGAATATCCCATGCTTAGAGCATCTCCACTGGTGCTCAGTATGTCACTCTGGATAATAAAATGAAATGTATAAGTTTTAACTGTTTTTTGTTTGGCAACCCCACCAATAAAACTGTAACCGGAACTGCATATTCGTGGGGACTACTAATAGCAAACCACCTGGACCAACCATTATGATCGACCAATCAGAAATATGGGCAGCAGTCAAGTCCAATTTATTACACTTTTTTTGGAGGTGCAGAATTGTGTTGCGCCCTTTACCAGCCATGGCAAGCTGCACGAATTTGGTGCAAAAAAACCAATTTCTTAAGCTAAACCAACACATTTTGATTGTTTTGCAATAAATTTTACTATATGGAATCACATACTGACCACTGTTGGAGATGCTTTTATTCAAGAAGGTGAAGGTACCAATGTCGGTGCTGGTTTGTCCTAATTATCCACGTGTCACTACCCTAAGCAAACTTAGTTTCAAAATGAGCAATTTCATGCAATTTGATTGCTATGAGGGTAAATAGGCCAATCATTGAACATTTAGCAACTTAGACAGCTAGGGTTCAATGACCGTGCATTAGATGGCCTTTCCGTTCAAAGAATTTTGGCAGGGCAATAGTCTAGCCATTAGTAGCCCTTTATAGACATGAAATTAGTAAGAAATGAAAAGGTTAAGGCCTCCCAAAGTGGATGGGACCTTTGAAAAAAAAATCACCATCCCACACACTCCAACCCTACAACAATGCAATAAATGCCTCATAACCAATCACTCTACACCCTGTACATGTACCCCCCCCCAACCATGAAAGCCATACCTGAAATACAAAGGACTAATTTTTTATTACCAAACAAAAGGACTATTTTTTATTACCAAACAAAGTTGGAAAAAAAAACATGATGTTTTATTTTAAGTGGTTTATAAATTGTGATAATATAAACTAATTCTCTTTTTTAAAAACAAATAATGCAATTATAAAGTTGGAATCAAATTGTATTATACTAATACTTTGTGATAATGGTATAGATTGGTCATAAACTATCATTGTTTCATGTGCATTATAACAAGACAAAATGTGAATTTTTTTTATGAAACACCATATATTTCACTATGATTTTGTATAATTTGCCTTTTTTTTTATTCAAATTAAGAATGTGATATGCTTTCAAATTAGGATTTGCAAGAATAACTAAAAAATGTAATTTAATTAATGACTATTAAGGAATTGAATGATTATCAATTGTGCATGATACAATTCAAGTGGAATAATTGATATTGTGCATGTGTTTTAAGTCAATGTATTTCTTCTTTAACAATATAATCTAGTATTTGAATTTTTTTATTCCGTAATGGTGAATTCAAATATAATTGAATAGAAAATTGAATTCTTGTAATGATATGTGAAGAATTGTTTCCAATTTGTATTTTAACCACTTTTTCTTCAATTGGTGTCATTAAGTCTAGGAATTTTTTTATACATATGATGATTTAAAAATGTAGTATTGAATCCAACATGAAGATTGAAAAAAATTATCCATATTATTAGTTTAGAAAGCATTTATGTGTAGTCTTGAAAAATGTTATCTGCATTGTTAACAAGATTGTTTGATGTCATGTAATTACCTCCATATAGTTCTCCCAACATATTTTTTTAAAGTAATAATTCATGATGCAAACCACTTGTTTAGATTGGCATAGTTTATCATTTGTATTGAGAAGGACATGTTTTTGTACATGTATATCTTGTGCAACAAAAATGAATGTTTGACTAGGAATATTGTTGAAAACATTTTTGTTATGCATATGTGCTTGAATATTTGTGTAAAACAAATATAGAAATATATAATCTATAGGCAAGGTTTTTATACAACACTAAAATCAATGTCCTCGATACCTTGTGAGGATGATATTCAGAATCTATTTTAAATAATATTAATGAATTACTCATCTTTTTGTCACACAACAATTTGTTGTAATTCATGACATTTAACATTTTATGCTCAAAAGTTTGTACCAAGAATTTTAAACCATCAATATTGGTTTGAAAGATCCATGAGTCTCAAACTAGAAAAGCTTGATAAAAATGTCCTATCATTACAACATCAAAACAACCCATTAATTTTTTTATGTGTAAAATTAACATTTTATTTCTTATGAAGGAGATTTTGTCTATGACCAATTAATAAACAAAGTTCAACATAAATATTGGTTGAAATTTCATGTTAATGTTATTGGTTTGTTATTTTTTGTTTAGTGGAATTGCAATTGCAAAATGTATTGTGGTTTCATTAATATTAAATGTTTTTTTCCATGTACATGCATGTTTCATGACTTTTGGTTTTAATGGTTTAACATTTGTAATATCTTTCATGTAATATTGGAGGATGTTTTGTATAATACACATAAGTGCACAAAAAAATTTCTGTCCTTAAACCTCCTACCAGAAATATATGTAAAGGTTTTGTAAGATTTTTTATTGTTTGTATAGTTTGTTGTCAACAATTTTTTTTATCATTTAATTGTTTCATATATGAAGAAAAATATTCATGTGAAACGTTTCCATCTACTTGTAAACAAACATCATCCATTGATGATTTCATTTTTTCAAGTTTTTCATCTAATCATGTTTTTTTTCATTTGATAAATCATACTTTTCAATTGCTTTGGTGTTCTTAAATGATACACGTTTATATGGATTGTTTATATCAATGTCTTCCCATGGGCCTATTTCATCCATTTTTGTATTTTTCAAATTTTTGATTGTGAATATCCCCATTCATCCTCATATTTATTCATGATGTTGAATTTATATAATTGTTTTCACAATGTTTGAATATGTTCATGTTTTTCCATATAAACATAGTTCGATGAAATATGAATAGTTTGATTCATGAAACAATTTGAATATAAATTCTCTAATGATTTTTTAGAATTTTTCGAGAATCCAACAATGCCCAATAAGTTTTTGTTTTCTATTTTGGTGTTTTTTACATGTTTTAACACTATAATAAACTACAAATTAAACTTTCATCACGAGATTTATACTTTTTTATTAATTATTTGCAATGAATTTGTGTCAAGGTTGAAGGCGAATTTTATGTGGTAATAGTAATATTTTGTCATTTTTTCACAAATGTTTATAAATTGAATGATTTTTGTCATATTATAAAAAAAAACAATAATGATATATATATTGTGTATTGCATTGAAGTTTGTGGTGCATTTAAAAATGCATTCACTAATTTTTTAATGTGTTTCAATGCTTTAGTTTGTTTGTATTTACACTATTTTAACGAAGATTGCATTTCTTTGTGTTACAAACTTATATATTTTCGTTAGGAAGTGCAATAAATAGTTCTAGCATATAGATCAAGAATAAATTGTGCATTTGTATTTGTTTCCCATAAAGGTCTTGCATGTACTAAACACATTTTAAAGTATATCAATTGGTTTTCATTTTTAAAATAATGTTGGTTTTTGTAATGTATATTGCAATGCCAAGATTTTCTTTTTTCATTTTTTTTTAAAACTTCATAATTTTTTTTGTCAAAAGCAATATCTTCACCTAATTTCTTACTGAATTTTTTTTAATATATTAGTTGTAATATCACAAAGTTGAGGAGTACATTGAGGTTGTGGATAATGAAATTGACAATTTGATTTAACATCTTTTTCTACAATTACATCTATGTTGATATGTTTGTAAATTATGCATATTGGGTTTTTTTAATTTTTTGACTAGTTGTCAAGTATTTATTGACAATTTTTTTTTGATGTTTTGTATGAAGAAACTTCAAATTTTGGTGCATGTGTCAATCATGATAATTCATGATCATGAACAAATCTTCCCAACTTGATATTCGATCACAATAAAATAGTTTTAAACCTGACTAAACAAGTTATCAATATTTTGAACAAGATGCTTGTTTCAGTATTCAATGCTTGTTTTCTTCTGTTTATGGTCACATGAGTGTGACATAAGATGATTGAATTTGCAAGTTGTACTTTGCAGGTGTTTGTGAGCATGCTCATCAAAAGCAAAGCTCTTGATTTCTATCCCTGGCATCAGATCATGGTTCTTGAAGTTCTGTGGGTATTAAAGTTGACACAGGATACAAAGGATGGCATGCTGTGATCAATCATAATTCTCCATCCTCCAGTCAAATGAACAGCAGGATGGGAAACTCAAGCACTTTGGCAGCAGATGCAGCACCTCAATTCGGACAGGGGCACGATGGAAGTATTTTTGTCCAGTGGTCAGTTTGTAGCAGCAGTGCAGAAGAACAACATGGACTCAAATGTAGCAAGGATGACTCGTGGTCCTCTGGGTCTTGTAAAGCCAAATTTGAATTTCACTTGTGGAGGGGGGCCACACGAACAAGGAGGGGATGTGAGCCAACAGACCCCATTTCCACAGTGGCTGGCCAAGGTTGTAACCCTGCAGAAGTAGAGGCCATGGTGTCAAAGTGTACAAGCACCATCTTTCCTTTTTGCTAATCCTGATCTGCAAAGAATTTTTCCAAGTGTTCCAAATATGGCCACACCTCCCTGAGCCAACCATCTCCTGTCCACTTTGAGTTCAGCTTCTGTGGGGGAGGGGGGGGGGGGGGGGGGCCCGAGCTTTCTGTTCAAATTCTTCAAGGGTGGTTTTGGGTGGGTATTGG
>Ga0116231_10007880_pt1 | contig 19114 bp, 10 predicted proteins | sample S1TSphgellanicum_2_FD_89695 | JGI IMG/M metagenome (GOLD analysis project Ga0116231, IMG submission 89695) | Host-associated microbial communities from peat moss isolated from Minnesota, USA - S1T2_Fd - Sphagnum magellanicum MG | ecosystem: Host-associated > Plants > Peat moss > Unclassified...
GAGCGCCGCCGTGCCAAGCGCCGAAACCTGCGTGGCGGACAGCACGCTCACCTGCGTGACCGTCAGCGCCGTCGCCTCGGTAGAGGTCAACCCAACCACCGCCGCGGTGCTCAGCGCCGAGACGCTGGTGACGCTCAGCGACGAGACATTGGTCGCACTCAGGGCGGCAAACTGCGCCGAAGACAGCGCGCTCACCGCAGTCGCAGTGAGGGCGTTGATCGCAGTGGTGCCGAGGCTCACCAGATCCGCCGTCATCAGCCCAGCCACCTGCGCCGAGGACAGCGCGCTCACTTGCGTGGCGGTCAGCGCCGAGATCTCCGCTGTGGTCATCGCCGCAAGCTGCGCGGTGGACAGGCCAGAGATCGCTGTGCTGGTCAGAGCCGCGACATTGGTCGTGCCCAGACCCGCCAGCGCCACGGTGCCGAGCGCCGAAACCTGCGTGGCGGACAGTGCACTGATCTCAGTAACAGTCAGCGCCGAAGCCTGCGCCGAGCTTAGACCCACCAGCGCCGCTGTGCTGAGGTTCGAGACATTGGTCGCAGTGAGGGCGGTGACGTTGCTCACCCCAAGCCCGGCCACCTGCGCCGAAGACAGCGCGCTGACCGCGGTCGCCGTGAGGGCGGAGACCACGGTGGTGCCGAGAGCGGCCAGCTCCGCCGTGGCAAGTCCGGCGACCTGCACCGAGGACAGCGCGCTCACTTGCGTCACCGTCAACGCCGAGACATCGGCGGAGCCAAGCGCCGAGATTTGCGCCGAGCTCAGGCCAGACACCGCCGTCGCGGTCAGAGCCGTGACGCCGGTGGTGCTAAGACCAGAGAGCGTCGCTGTGCTCAAAGCCGAGATCTGAGTTGCCGACAGCGCACTCACCGCCGTGGCGGTCAGGGAAGCCAGTTGCACCGTGCTCAGAGCATTGATCACGGCCGTGCTGAGCGCCGAGACATTGGTCGCCGTCAGCGCCGCCGCATCTGCCGTGGTCAGGCCCTTGAACTGCGCGGAGGACAGCACGCTCACTTGCGTCGCGGTCAGCGCCGAGGTCTGCGTGGCGGTCAGCGCGGCGATTTGCGCCGAGCTCAGCCCGGAAATCGCGGTGACTGTCAGCGCCGACACATCCGTGGTGCCAAGGCTGGCCACCGAGGCGCTGGTGAAGGCACTGACCTGCGCCGAAGACAGCGCACTAACCTGCGTCGCGGTCAGCGCCGAGACTTCCGCCGTGGTCAGCCCAAGCAATGCCGCGGTGCTCAAGGCGGAAATGCTGGTTACGGTCAGGGCGGTGACGTTGGTCGACCCAAGCCCGGCAAGCTGCGCCGAAGACAGCGCACTGACCTCTGTGGCCGTCAGCGCCGAGATCGCTGTGGTGCCAAAAGCGACCAGATCCGCCGTCGAGAGCCCAACGATTTGTGCCGAAGACAGTGCACTGATCTGTGTGGCGGTCAGCGCCGAAACCCCGCCCGTGCTCAGCGCGGCGATTTGCGCCGAGCTCAGCCCAGAAATCGCCGTCACCGTCAGCGCCGAGACCGCGGTGGTACCAAGGCTGCTGAGTTGCGCCGAGGTCAGGCCTTTGACCTGCGTCGCGGACAGCGAACTGATCTGCGTCACCGTCAGCGCCGAGACCTCGGCGCTGGTCATGGCGGAAAGCTGTGCCGAGCTCAACCCGGAGATCGCGGTCGCCGTCAACGCTGCGACATCCGCCGTCGCAAAAGCGCCGATCGCTGCCGTGGTCAGCACCGCAACCTGTGTCGACGACAGCGCACTGACTTCTGTTGCCGTCAGCGCCGAGGCCTCTGTTGCAGACAGGCCCAGCAGGGCCGCCGTGGTCAGCGCCGAAACGCTGGTCACCGTAAAGGCGGCGACTTCCGACGTGCTCAACGCAAAGAACTGCGCCGAGGTCAGCGCGCTGGTTGCAGCACTGCCGAGCGCTGCCAGTTCCGCCGACGTCATGGCGCCGAACTGCGCGTTGCTCAGCCCGGAGATCGCCGTTGCCGTCAAAGCGCTGACATTGGTCGCCCCAAGCCCCGAGATCGCCGCCGTGCCGAGCGCGCTGACTTGCGTTGCCGTGAGCACGCTGACCTGCGTGGCGGTCAGTGCGGAGGCTTGCGCCGAGGTCAGCCCAACGAGCTCGGCGGTGGCCAAGGCCGAAATGGCGGTGACGCTGAGCGAGGAGACAGCCGTCGTCCCAAGCGCCGCCAACTGCACCGAAGACAACGAGCTGAGCGTGGTGGTGGCGAGTGCCGAGACCGCGGTGAAGCTCAAAGCAGACATTTCGGCCGTCGTCAGACCCTTGGCCTGCACCGAAGAGAGCACGCTCACCTGGGTGGCGGTCAGCGCCGAAACCTCAGCCGTCGTCATGACCGAGATCTGCGCCGAACTCAGCCCAGAAATCGCCGTGACCGTGAGGGCTGACACATTGGTCACGCCAAGGCTGGAGATCTCCGCACTGGTCAGCGCCGAAACCTGCGTCGCCGACAGCGCGCCCACCTGTGTCGAGCTAAGCGCCGAAGCCTCACCCGTGGTCAGGCCGATAATGGCCGCCGTTGTCAGCGCCGAAACATCCGTGACGGTCAGAGCGGTCAGATTGCTCGATGTAAAGCCGGCGAGCTGCACGGAAGATAGCGCGCTGACCGCGGTGGCCGTCAGAGCAGAGACCGCCGTGGTACCAAGCGTGGCGATCTGCGCCGTGGTGAGGCCCTTGACCTGCGCCGAAGACAGCGTGCTGATTTGCGTGAAGGTGAAGGCAGAGATCTCGCCTGTCGTCATCACCGCAATCTGTGCGGAGGTGAGCCCGGAGATGCCCGTCACGGTCAGCGCCGCCACATTGGTGGCACCTAGGCCGGAAAGTGCGACGCTGCTCAGCGAAGAGACCTGGGTGGCGGAGAGCGCACTCACCGCTGTCACCGTCAGCGCCGCCGCTTCTTTCGTGGTCAAGCCAAACAGCGCCGCCGTGGTCAACGCCGAAACATCAGTGGCTGACAGCGCTGAGATCTGCGCTGTCGCCATGCTTTGGATCTGGGCCGAGCTGAGCGCGCCGACCTGCGTGCTGCTCAGCGTGGAAATCGCCGTCACCGTCAGCGCCGAAATCTGCGCCGTGCTGAGCCCGGAGATCGCCGTCACGCTCAACGCATTGACCTCAGCGGTCGTCAGAGTGCTCAGCCCAGAGCTGCTCAACGCCGCAAGCTGCGCTGAAGACAGCACGCTGGTCTGCGTCGCCGTGAGTGCTGCCGCTTCCGCCGTGGTCAACGCCGCAATTTGCGCCGAGCTGAGGCGCGAAATGGCAGTGACCGAAAGCGCGCTGATATTGGTCGCACCCAGCGCGGAGATCGCCGCAGTGCTCAGAACCGAGACCTGCGCCGAAGTCAGCGCACTGACCTGCGCCGTCGTCAGCGCCGAGGCCTGCGCCGAGGTCAGAGCCGTAATCGCCGACGTACCCAGCGCGGCAATGTCCGTCGCGGTCAGCCCGGCAATCGAGGCCGTGGTCAACGCCGAAAGTTGCGCCGAGCTCAGCGAGCTGATCTGCGTGACCGTGAGCGCGGTGATGGCGGTCGTGCCGAGAGCCGCCAATTCAGACGAGGTGAGGCCCCGCAACTGCGCAGATGACAGCGCGCTGATTTCTGTGAAGGTGAAGTTCGAAACTTGCGCGGTGGTCAGCGCCGAGATCTGCGCCGAGCTCAGGCCAGACAGGCCGGTCACGCTCAGCGCGGTCACACCGGTGGAGGTCAGCCCCGAGACCGACGCGGTCGACACCGAAGACACCTGCGCGGAGGAGAGCACGCTCACTTCGCTATAGGCCAAGGCCGACACACCGGCCGTGGTGAGCCCGGCCACCGCCGCCGTGGTCAGCGCCGAAATCCCGGTCACCCCGAGTGCGGTGATCTCCGCCGAAGTGAACGCTCTGACCTGCGCCGAGCTCAACACGCTAATCTGGGTGACCGTCAGCGCGGAAATCCCGGTGGCGCCCAGCGCCGAGACCTGTGTCAAACTCAGGCCAGAAATCGCCGCCTTACTCAGCGCGCTGACCGCAGCAAGGGCCGCGATGGCCGCCGTGCTGAAAGCTGCAATTTGTGCCGAACTCAACCCACTGGCTTGCGTGGCCGAAAGGCTCGCCGCTTCCGCCGAAGACAGCCCAGCAAGTTCCGCCGTGCTCAACGCCGAAACCGCGGTGACCCCAAGGGCCGAAATACCGGTAAAGCCCAGCCCCGCGAGCTGCGCTGACGACAGCGCCGCAATGGCGGCCGTGTTGAACGAAGAGACGGCGTCAAACGCCATATGCGCCAGATCAGCGGTGCTCAACCCCGCCACCTGCGCCGAATTCAGCGCGCTGATTTGCGTATTGGTGAGGTTATAGACATCCGCCGTGCTCATCGCCGCGAGTTGCGCCGAGCTAAACCCGGCGATCGCTTTGGTGCCCAGCGCGTCGGCATAATCGAGCCCATAAACCGCGGCAGTGCTCAGTGCTGCGACCTGAACCGAAGACATGGTGCTGACGGCGGTCGCCGTGAGGGCGTAAGCCTGCGCCGATGTCAAACCCGCAAGCGCCGCCGTGGTCAGACCCGAAACCGCGGCAGACGTCAGCACAGATATGTTGGTCACATTCAGGCTGGCAATTTGCGCCGAAGTCAGCGCGCTGACTTGCGTCGCGTTAAGCCCAGCGACGCTGGCCGAGGCAAGCACGCTCACTTCCGCCGTCGTCAGACCGCGGATCTGCGCCGAGCTCAGCGCCGTCACCTGGGTGAACGTCAGCGCCGCCATTTCCGCCGTGGTCATGGCGGCAATTTGCGCCGTACCCAGCCCAGAAATGGCCGTAATGGTCAGCGCCGAGATATTGGTCGCGCCAAGCGTGGAGATCGTCGCCGTACCCAGCGCGCTCACTTGCGTGGCCGAAAGAGCCACGATCGCCGCGGTGCTCAGCGCCGAGGCATCGGCCGTGGAGAGACCGCCAACCGCCGCGCTGCTCAGCGCCGACACACTGGTCGCGGTCAGTGCCGCCGCCGCCGCCGTGGCCAAACTCTTGACCTGTACGGAATTGAGCGCGCTGACCTGCGTGGCAGTCAACGACGCAATCGCCGCACTCCCCAACACCGAAATCTGCACCGAGTTGAGCGCAGAGACCGCCGTTTTGCTCAGCGCTGAGACAGAGGCGGATGTGAAATTGGCAACCGCGATCGTGCTCAGCACCGAGACCTGCGCCGAAGTCAGCGCGCTGACTTGCGTGGCAGTGAGAATTGAGGCTTCTGCCGAGGTCAACCCGAAAATCCCAGCGGTGCCAATGGCCGAGATGGCCGTCGCACTCAACGCCGAAATCCCCGCGGTCCCCAACGCCGAAATTTGCGCCGAAGACAGCGCATTGATCGCCGCGGTGCTAAGCGAAGAAACCGCACCAAAGTCGAGGTTGAAGACGTCGACCGTACTCAGGCCCTTGACCTGTGCCGAGGTCAGCGCACTGACCTCGGTATTGGTGAGATTAGAGATCTCACTTGTGGTCATCGCCGCCACCTGTGCCGAGCTCAGCCCGGAGATGGCGGTCGCCTTAAGATTATCAGAATAATCCAGTCCACGAATTGCCGCAGTGCTCAATACAGAAACTTGCGCCGAGGAGAACGCAGCAACTTGAATCGAAGTAAGATTATACGCCTGTGCCGAGCTCAGCCCAACCACCGCCGCGGTGGTGAGACCCGAAATCGCCGTCACGCTCAGCGCTGAGATATTGGCAAAACTCACGCTGCTGAGCTGCGCCGAAGTCAACCCAGCGACCTGTGTGGCGCTGAGGCTCGACAACGCCGCCGTACCCAACACCGACATCGCCCCGGTGCTAAGGCCCTTCAGTTGCACCGACGTCAGTGCCGAAATCTGCGAGCCGGTCAGCGCCGAAACCTCAACCGAGCTCAGCGCCGAAAGCGCCGCCGAGTTCAGCCCAGAAAGCGCTGTGACCGAAAGCGCGGCGATGCTGGCGCTCCCGAGCGTGGAAAGTGCCGCGGTGCTCAGTGCCGAGAGCTGCGCCGAAGACAGTAAGCCCACGCCAGCACTGTTCAAAACCGCGCCATCAGACGACGTCAACCCAGACATCGCCGCGGTGCTGAGTGCCGCCAGCGCGCTCGATGAAAGCACCGAGGCCTCTGCCGTGGTCAAACCTCTCACTTGTGCCGAAGACAAGGCGCTGGCTTGCGTGACCGTCAGCACCGAAATCCCAGAACTACCCAGCATCGAAATCTGCGCCGAGGTCAGCCCGGAGATGGCGGATTTGCTAAGCGCAGAGACATTGCTGGACGGGAATCCGGCCATGGCGGCCGTGCTGAAGGCCGCAACCTGCGCCGAGGAGAGCGAGCCAGCTTGCGTGCTCGTCAGCGCGCTGACTTCCGCCGACGTCAGGCCGGCAATGGCCGCGGTGCTGAGCGCCGAAATACCGGTGGCGGTCAGCGCGGTCACGTTCACCGAGCCAAGTGCGGCAAGCTGGGCCGACGACAGGGCCGCAATCTGCACAGAACCCAGAACCGAAACCGAAGAATAGCCGAGCGCGCTGACCTCAGCCGTGGTCAGCCCCTTGATCTGCGCGGAAGACAGCGTGCTGACTTGCGAAATGGTCAGCGCGGAGAATTCCGCTGTACCCATCGCCGCAATCTGCGCCGAGCTGAAACCAGAGACTGCCGCGACACTCAGCGCGGTGGCGTTCGTCGACCCAAGTCCAGAAACCGCCGCAGTATGCAGCGCCGAGACTTGTGCCGAAGACAAAGCGCTGGCTTGAGTCGGAGTCATCGCGCTGGCTTGGGCCGAGGTCAGTCCGCCAATAGCCGCTGTGCTCAGCGCGGAAATGCTGGTGGGCGTGAAGGCGGAAATACTGCCTGTGCTGATGGCCGCGACTTGCGCGGAAGATAATGAGCTGACAACGCCGATGCTCAGCGACGAAATCGCCGAGGCGCTGAATGTATAGATATCCGCCGTGGTGAAACCCACCATCTGCGTCGAAGACAGCACGCTGATCTGCGACACCGTCAGCGCCGAAATCTCTGCCGTGGTCAGGGTCGAGAACTGCGCCGAGGTCAGCGCCGAGGTGGCCGTCAATGACAAAGCCGTGATGTTGGCGGTGCCAAGACCGGCAATAGAAGTCGTACCCATCGCAGTAATTTGTGCCGCAGACAGCGCCGTAACCGCGGAGGAGGGCAGGGCCGCCACCGTCGCGGAGGTCAGCCCGAGAATCGCCGTATTGCTGAGAGCAGAAATACCGGTGCCGGTCATAGCCGCCGCTTCAGCCGTGGTGAGGCCACGGATTTGCAGGGAAGACAACACACTAAACTGGGTTGCCGTCAGCGCCGAAAATGCGCTGCTGCCTATGGCAGAAATCTGTGTGGAGCTAAGGCCGGAAATGCCGCTCACCGAAAGCGCGGTGATGTTCGTCGAACCCAAGCCGGAAAGGGCGGCTGTATGCAGCGCGGAGACTTGCGATGATGTGAGAGCACTGACTTGTGCATAACCCAGCCCGCTGGCTTGGGTCGAGGTCAGACCCGCAAGTGCCGCCACACTCACCGCGGTCACCAAGCTACTACTCAGCCCGCTGAGCGCTGCGACCGTCAGAACGGAAAACTGGTTGGCCGTCAGTGCAGCGATTTGTGTCGCTGCCAGGCTTGAAATATCAGAACTTCCGAGGCCGGCAATGGTCGCCGTCGACAACCCTGCAATGGTCGAAGTCGAATCACTCGATATGGCCATAGAAATCCGTCCTCACACGAAAAGCCTGAAGTCTCTGACGAATTCTCGTCCAGCATACCGAGGTATTCATCGGCGAGAGCCATCTTGCCGTTGAGGTGTAAACAAACCCGGAAATAATACGTCATGAAGATGTCTCAGGAACTGAGACTTAGGTCATCTCTATTCAACCTCGGACCGTCTCTGCCGTTTAGTATTTGAGATTCGTCGGCTGAACCCGCCGTTGTCAAATTATTTACCGGCCCAGCCAACGATGTGTGGCAGAGCGGCAAAGCAAAAGGCACAGCGATGAACACCCGGACCATGAGCAGGCGGCAGAACGCCGCGCGCGCGCCGTTGGCTGTTGCTCCCCCCCAAACATTGAATGATTTGCTGGCAACGGCGTTTCAGTTGCACCAAAACAACCAGACGGAAGATGCGGAGAAACTCTACCGCAGCATTCTGGACACGCCCTCACCGCATGCCGATGCCGCCTATGGCCTTGGCATCCTCTGCCACATGCAAGGGCGCTACCCCGAAGCCATTGCGGCTTGGCGCCAGACATTGGCTTTCCGCACACACGATGTTGATACGATGTCGAACCTAGCCACCGCTTTGCTCGGCCTCGGTCAGCATCAAGAGGCGGTGGATCTGTTCCGTCGTGCCATTGCCATCCGCCCCGATTTTGCCCTGGCGCATGCGAATTTGGGCAAGGCGTTGCAGGACCTTGGGCAGATTCCCGACGCGATTGTGTCTTATCGTCAGGCTATTCTGTTCGATGCCACCAACGCCACGGCGCTCGCCAATCTGAGCAGTGCGCTGATGGAACAGGAGATGTATTCCGACGCCATGCAGGCGGCGTCCCAAGCCGCCGCATTACAGCCGGATATGGCACTCGCCCATGCCAATCTGGCGGTCGCGCTGTTTCGACTTGGGCGCCATCAAGAGGCGCTGCACGCCGCCCGTGCTGCGATCGCCCTACAGCCGCCCATGGCCATGCTCTACGCGACCTTGGGCGGCGTGCTGGTGGAAGTCGGCGCCTTTGCCGAAGCCGTCGCCGCCTGCCGCCAGGCCATCGCACTGGACCCGCGCATTGCCATGGCGCATCTTAACCTTGCTCATGCGCATAAAGCGATGAACCAGTTGGCCGAGGCCGAAGCCGCCTGCCGGCATGCCATCGCTTTGCTTCCGGACTGCGCCGATTACCACTTTTTACTTGGCCATTTATTGCTGGTTCAGGGCGATTACACGCGCGGTTGGCTGGAATATGAATGGCGCTGGAAATTACCCAATTTTGCCTGGATGAAAGATTTTCAAGCAGAATTTCGCCAACCGCAATGGCAAGGCGAAGACCTCACCGGCAAGACCATTTTGGTGGTGACCGAGCAAGGGCTTGGCGACATTATCATGTTTGCCCGCTACGCTCCTATGTTAGTGGCCCGCGGCGCGCGGGTGATTGTCGGCACCACCCCGCCGTCTCGCCGTCTTCTGGGCTCCATGGCCGGGGTCACCATGGCCTCATTGATTGAGCGCCCATTACCACATTTCGACGTCTATTGCCCGCTCCTCACCTTGCCGCGCCTATTCGGCACGCAGGTTTCCACAATACCCAGCAAAATCGTGCCGTATTTGCACGCCGAGCCAGCGCTACGTGAGCAATGGCGCGCGCGTTTGGAGGGTACAACGGGCTTGCGTGTCGGGGTCGTTTGGGGCGGCAATCCGGTGACCATGTATGACCGCTTCCGCTCGCCGCGTCTGGCCAAGATGCGACCATTATTTGATACCCCCGGTGTCACCTTTGTAGCGTTACAAGTCGGGCCAGCTCGCGAGGATTTGGCGCAAACCCCCTTACCGCCAAACGTCATTGATCTCGGCCCGGAGCTTGATGATCTCGCCACCACGGCTGCTGTCATGTCGGAGCTTGATCTAGTGATTAGTTCTTGCACCGCGCCTTTGCACCTTGCTGGCGCGCTGGGCGTCAAGACCTGGGGCGTGCAGCCCTTTGCCCCGTATTTCCCATTTTTGCTCGGCCGTGAAGACACCGCCTGGTACCCGAACATGCGCCTCTATCGACAAGAACAGCCGGGCATGGAGTGGTCAGACCTGATCGCCCGCGTCGCGCATGATTTGGCTGCGCTCGCCGCCTCTCGAACAGCAGATGAACGCTGATGCACGCAGATAAGGAAAGGCTTTGCTGGTCTTATCTGCGTTCATCTGCGGTTTCCCTCTTCTTGCTTTGTTCCCACCGCGCCGCGACCGTTGAAGCCTATATAAACCACTCGAACTCATGACGCCGCTCACGAGCAAGGCAGAGCGCGAGGTTAGGCGTTAGCGGAAACATAAAATCGCAGCTATAGCCCATCTCGCTCAGGGCTGATTGCACGATCGGCCGTTTCGCTTGATCACAGACATCAATTAAAATAACCGGTCGGGACGCAGCAATCGTCTGCCTCGCACCATCAAGCACGGCCATCTCGTAGCCCTGCACATCCATCTTGATCAGATCGACATCGTGCAGAGCGTAGCTATCCAACGTCTGAGTCGGCACCCTATACCCGTCAAGATGACAGGGCGCCAACGTATCAGCATAACCGTCTTGACCGGACATATAAAGCATTTGCTCCCCCATGTGATCGCTCAACGCCACCTGTTCTGCAACCACATGCTGGTAACCATTCACCGCAATATTTCGGCGCAGCCACGGGTACGAAAACCGTGACGGCTCAAACGCCAAAATCCGCTCAAACCTCGGCGCCAACCCCATAGTATAGAGGCCAATATAGGCGCCAACATCCACAAAACGCCGCCCGTACCCCAACAGCGCCTTCAGAAAATGCACCATCGGCAATTCTTCGCTATTGTGCGCGCCATCGGGCATAAACAATGTGCGCTCCAGTTCAACCCGCGTCTCCTTTCCGCGGTAGTCAAGCAAGCGCCCACCGCCCTCGGGGGCAACCGGAGTGAGACGCGCTTCTAACTCTGCTATGGAGACGGTGTATTCCATCAGCTCGCCGTCATCGCGCCCGCCAAACAAGCGATATTGCTCACCAAGCCGGTCCGCCCCGTTCAGAAACACCACGCTGATGGCATAGGGCCACCCAAATCGGTGCAGCCCGTCTTTATACGGCGCCATCAACAGCGGGTTTGGCGTAAACGCCAGCGGCGAATAGGGTGGTTTGTCCATGAACACGCAAGCACCGCAGCTATAGATATTCTTGCTGCCCGTGACTTGCGAGGAATGGAAGAAGGTAATCAGACAATCATCTTTGTAGCGCAACGGCGGCGTTCCACCGCGAATGACGCCAAAATCCCATTTCACGCTTGGGCTGATATAGAGATTATCCAGCCGCGGAAGGCTCTCCGGTGCAAATTTTAACGTCATCACATTCCACGGATCATGCGAATAGATGATGCCGATTTCGGAATTGGCATCAAGAAACGGCACCCAATTTTTCTCCCACCCGACATTGGCGCCGGTCGAGGTCCCGCCGTTGATCGGGTGTTTCGGCAGTTGAAAAATCCGCAAGCAGACCCAGGCATCCCCTAAAACTGAGAACTCCGCCAGAGAAACGCCTGAGCCGTCAATCACGTCGTTGGCATTGCGCTGATAGGTCGTAAAAAACACCAAAACCCGCCCGCCGTGGCAAATCGCCCTGGCATCGCCGCCATGCTCAACAAGTTTTTGTGGAACGCCGACAGGTTTCAAAGCGTCATTGACACGCACGGCCCAAAGCGAAGAGGTACCGATTTTCAGAGGAATCGGCGAGCGTGTGAAAACAACCCAAGCATCCCGAGAGGAGATACGAATAAACCCGGCATTTTGATCAAGGAAATGGTGCGGATCAAAATGCGGCCAAGCCTCAATCGCTTGGGTACAATTCAGTGGCCGATGTTGCATCCGACATGCCCCGCCCTTGGTCACAACACAAATCTAGCACTTTGCGTTTCGTGAGTTAAGAAAGCGCTCACAGGGCGTAAGCCGTTTGTTCACCAAACATCTGCTAGTGTCATACGGTTCCAGACTCTTGGTAGGACGAACCCCGTGCACAAATCGTCTTTGCGTGCGCAAATATGGACATCGTCAATGCCAAAGCTCTCCTTCATCACAAATTATTATAATTACCCCGAAAAAATTGAAGAACAAATCGCCTACTGGGAATCTCTACCAGATTCGTTTTTATCACGGGTCGAATTCATCCTCGTCGACGATTGCTCTGAGCAACAGGTGCGTTTCCGCCCAACCTATCTCAATTTACGCGTCTTTCGTATCACCACCCCCATTGACTGGAACCAAGCAGGTGCGAGAAATCTCGGAGCGTGCCATGCGAAGGGGCAATGGAGTTTGTTTGCCGATGCCGATCAGCGATTCTACCGCGAACCGATGGAATCCCTGCTCGCCAGATTGGATCAGTTGGATCCGATGTTCATGTTTTACCCAAAAACCAAAAACATCACCGATCTCGACGGAAGTTCTAAAACCGTTCACGTCAACACAATTCTGGTCAACACCCAAAAATTTAGGGAAATGGGGCTGTATGATGAGGATTTCGCCGGCCATTATGGGTATGAAGATCTCTACATGCCTGAAGTCTGGGAAAGGCTGGGGGGCCGGCGCGCTATTTTGGAAGATATGGAATACCTCGAAGACTTGCGCTTTCGCACGCCCAAACTCGACCGCGATTTCATGCGCAACCACATGTTAAAGGAACAAAAAATCGCCGCTGGCGCCAAAAATTCCCCCGGCATTCTCCGGTTCGATTGGGCGGCGGTCTCGCTCGAACCGTTACCGGCCCCGCCGCCCCGGGCGCTGCTCATCGAAGGTTGGCGCGGGGTGAACCAATCCTACGCATTGGTCAACCAACACCAAATTCTTAATTTGCTCGATGTTGAAGGATTGCAGCTTTTTCATCACGACCTACCATTCGCCTTTGACTGGAACGCGGCGCGTAACAACCCTGGATTTTCCAACGAAGATCGTGATCGCATCATGACCGTGCCCGACCCCGGCGCGGCCCAAATCGACGCCGTCTATCGCATTGCATCCCCCTTCCGGGCCGGCGAGACGACCGACCGCCGCAAGACTGCGACCTTTATGGTCACCGAACTCGGTTTGACCGAAACCTGTTTTGTCGAAGATTCCCTCGGCTCTGATTTTTTCACACGCGATGACAACTTTATCGTCACACCCTCGGGTTGGGCACGCGAACGCATCATCGAATTCGGTTTTGCCCCTGAGAAAGTGCAGGTTGTGCCGCATGGTGTAGACCTGCGGGTGTTCTACCCCCCAGCACCGGAAGAGCGTCGGCAGTGCCGGGCCAATCTTGGTCTGCGGGAAGATGACATTGTCTTTGTCAATGTCGGCGCTTGCCTCTGGAACAAAGGTATCGACCTCTTGCTCCGCGCCTTTGCCGTGCTCCGCAGCCAAGGCCGGCCGGTTAAACTTCTGCTCAAAGATCAACGAGATATCTACGGCATTAGCGTTGAGACCATCTTTCAAGAGGTCGCCCAAACACACCCCGTGCTGACCGAGGCCGACACGCTGGCGGCCATTACGGTGATCCCTGGCAATCTCGATCAAACCCAGCTTCGCCTGCTGTTTGGAGTGGGCGATTGCTATGTCTCGCCTTATCGCGCCGAAGGGTTTAATTTGCCGGTGCTAGAGGCCCTTGCTTGCGATTTGCCGATCATTGTCACCGGCGGCGGGGCGACAGATGATTATTGTAACGATGATGTCGCCTGGCGGATGTTCGCCCGCCCTGGCAGCCGCCCCGCACCGGGCAGCGAAAAACTCTACCGGTTTCGCGAACCGGATTTCGATGATCTCGTCTCCGCCATGAGCGCCATAACCCACCGCTTTCGCCCCGACGGGCAACGCTATGCGCTGGCGCGGCAGCAGATTTTGCAAGAGTTTACCTGGAAACGTGCCGCCGCCGATGTCGCAAGGCTGACCGTGGGGCATTAATGCTGCCCCGCACTAATCTTCCCCCGCCTCTTTGCGGAAGAGGACCGCGCGAAGCGTGGTGGAGGGGGCCCTCGCCGCGGCCCCATTTATTGCGGAGCATCCCACGGGTTCAACAGCGGCACGCCGGTTGCCGCAAAATCGGCAAGGTTGCGGGTCACCACCGTCATGCCATGAACCAGCGCTGTCGCAGCGATCAACGCATCGCGCTCGCCACGAGGGTCGGGCACATGCAGCCGCGCGCAGCGTTGCGCGACGGCCGTATCAACCGGAAAGATCCGGCCATTGAACTCGGGCAAAACCTGTGTATCGAGCCACGTGCGCAGTAGCGCGCCTTGCCTTGGGTCTTTGCGTTCGAGCAGCAAAACGCCAAGCTCCAACTCAAGGACGGTGATCGCGGAAATATGCAGGCTGCCCGCATCCACGCTATCAGCCCACTGTGCCACGTGAGGGTCAGCCTTCCCCAGGCGTATCTTGCGCAACTCGGAAACGACGTTGGTATCGAGCACAAACATCAGGAGAAATCGGCCGGCCGGATGCCGATATTGACACGGGGCGGATCAAACTCGGTATCTGAAAGATCGGGCATCGCCAGCGCGTCGGCAATTTTGCGGTGCCCCCCCGTGATGCGCTGATACTCCTCGATGCTGAGCAGCACATGGGCCGGCTTGCCCCGGTCGGTGATAAACACTGGCCCCTCTGAGGCGGCTTTCTTGGCGCGGCTGGTGTCTTGATTGAACTCCCGGCTGGATAGAGTGGTCATCGTCATGGGCATTCCTGCTTGTAACGGCAAATCAGTTATGTATAAACGTTACTACATTCTGATTCTTTCGTCAATATCTTGCAGGTGACACCACTACCGTCGCCGAGGTTTCGCTTTCTTCTTCATGACGGCTTCGTGTGCTTCGGGCCTGCGTAGTTCAATTTCTTGCTTTGTTTCGGCTGCCACGACGCCAGCCCAGCGGGCACCAATCGCTGTGATTCCACGACTTTGTTTGATTCCGGCTCGCCCGATTTTGGCTCACGCCGCCGCAGCAGGTTGATCTTGCCCTAAAATCTCCCGCGCCTTCGGATGCCCCTGATTGGCAGCCAATCGCAGGAAAGCCGCTGCAGTCGCTTGATCCGCCGGCTCCCCGCACGCCCCTTGCGCCAACATCCCCAGCGCAAACAACGCGCCCGCATGCCCAGCCGAGGCAGCTTGGCTAAACATGATTTTCGCTTTAGCGCGGTCTGCCGGCCCACCCCGACCATTGGCGAGCATCTCACCCACCGCCGCCTGCGCATCATGAAACCCTTGCTCCGCCGCGCGCAAAAACCAGGCCCGCGACGCGGCAAAATCCTGCGGAGCGCCACGCCCCTCACCAATCATCCGCGCGCACCAATATTGCGCAATCGGCAGGGTTTCCGCCGCACGGCGGAACCAGGCCAGCGCCCTTTCGTCATCGCGCTCGGTGCCAATGCCCTCGCCATAACAAAGCCCAACATTATAGGCCGCCGCCATATCCCCGGCCTCCGCCACCTCGCGGAATAAAGCCAGGGCCTGGGCCCGATCTTGTTCAGAGGCATGGCGGGTCTGCGCCATGCTCGCCAGGTCCACCCGCGCATGCACGTCGTCATTGGCAACGGCGACGCGTAACCAGCGTATCGCCTCCCGCGGGTCAGCCGCGGTACCAACGCCGTGCAGATGCCGATGCGCCAGCGCCCGCGCCGCGCCGCCATGCCCGGCATCCGCCGCCCGACGGAACCACTGCATCGCCTCGGCATGGTTCGGCGGCAGTCCGTCCCCGCTATCGGCATAAAACTGACCCAGGGCGACAGCGGCGTGCGGCTCCCCGGTGAGAGCGGCACGACGCAGCCATGACTCGCCCTGAAATGTATTACGCGCCACGCCATGACCGTTCAGCAGCGCCAAGCCATAACGCAATTGCGACGGCCCATGCCCGGCCTCCGCCGCCACCCGGTAATGCTCCGCCGCCGCGGTTGGGTCGACCGGCGCCCCCACCCCGCTATCGGCAATGATTCCGAGCATACAATGCGCGGTTGGCAGGCCGGCCTCCGCCGCCCCGGCCAGAAGCTTATGCGCCTCGCGGATCGCCGCCTCAGAACTGCCGCGCAGCAGCGCGATGGCCCAGCCCAGTTGCCCATGCGGCGAACCGTCATCCGCCGCTTGGCGATAATAATCATCACCTTTCTCGGTATCACGCAGCTCTGCCGGCCCGGCGGTGTGGATGAAGCCCAGCAGCGCCTTCGCCGGCGCCGAGCCCGCCGCCACCGCCATATGCGCCCAATACAGCGCCCGCTGAAAATTGGGCCCTGGCGGGGCGACCTCCCGCGGGGCAAACACCGAATCGCCCCCCGGCGGCTCGGACACGCCCTGCAGGGCGAGAGTTGCGAGCATAATCTGGGCCTCAACGTCGCCACCCAGCGCGGCTTTTGCCAGCCATTGCACCGCCGCTGCCGGCGAGGCCGGCACGCCGATGCCCAGTAAGTAAGCCCGCCCCAGTTCGAAACAGGGGCCGGGCAGACCGGAGCGGGCGGCTCTTGTATACAGGCGCAGCGCCGCCAAAAACTGGCCTTTCTCCGCCCGGCGCCGGGCAAGCGTGACTTGCGCCTCCGGCTGGCCAAAAGCCGCCAGGAGGCGAACGGGGAGGGCGAAGATACGGCGCATGCGAGTCCTATTCAGGCTGGTATGGGCGCGCATGGTCGGTGCTAGAGCTTAACGTGACGTGATTTATCGCGCTTTCTAACCACGTGTGTCGCTTGTGAGACTCACGCTTGCGTTACATTTGTTCTCCCGGCGGCTTTTTGCCGCGCCCCAGGGCACGAGTCCAAAGGGCACCAGAGATGAATGCTTCCTCAGTCGCAGCAGCGCGAATATAGCCGCGCATGACGGTCTGAGACTCATGGCGGGAGTGCTGCATAATGTCGCGCTCATGAACGCTGGCCAGGGCCAGCGTAGTGATACACCCGGCGCGCAAACTATGCGGGGTGATGCGGGCCAATTCGCCGCCGCGGTAGCCGGCCTGCCTTGCGCGTTCCTGCAAGATCAGCCGCACGCTCTCGGTGCACAACCCGTCACGCCCAATGGTGTCGTCACGCGTCACCCTGCGGAACACCGGGCCCTGTTTGATCTTGGCGACGTCAAGCCAGGAACGCAGCGCCGCGACCGGACAGTGGGCGCTGAGCGGGTTGGCGGCAATATGCACAAAGCTGCCTTCGCCGCTCTGGTCGGCCTTCGAGCGCGGCAACAAGACGCTCACACCGTGTTCACCAAAGGTTAAGTCGTCTAAGACGATTTTCACCAACTCGGCGCGCCGGAAGGCACCGGCAAAACCAAGCAAAATCAGCGCGCGATCGCGCTCGCCCCGCATGCTTCCGCCACAGAATGAGGCCAGGCGAATGACATCAGCACTCAGCAATGGAGCAGCTTGGCGCTTTGGCTTGGTGCCATGCCGACGCGAAATGCCTTGCAGGGTTTTCCGCAATTGTGGATCGCGCGCATCGAACGGCAGGCGGAGCAGGGCGTGCGCTTGGGCAATGGCGGATAATCGGCTGGTCAGCGTCACATAAGCCCGCTGACCCGCGAGTTCGGCGAGGTGGTTGGCCACCAGCGCCGGAGCGGCGGGAACCGCAGGCACACCTTGGCCGCGGCACCAAGCCTCCCACGCGCGCAGGTGACTGCCATAGGCGCGGCGCGTGGCGGCTGAAAGAGCTTCGCGCGCGTAGGTCTGTGCCGCCGCTGAAAGCGTGGGGGCCGGGCTTGGCACCGTGGCGAGTGATGCAGGTATGCCAACAGCTCCGTTTTTAGCCTCAGAAATTGCCATTTTACGATATAGAATCAAGCTGTTGCGCACGTCAACTTGCGTTAAGCGCCCTTAACGCAAGTGGCGGAAGAAAGCAGCGGACATGTGAATGCAAATAATGGAGTTTGTTGCAAAACGCTCCTGATAGTGACGTTTAAACAATGCGATGGTGACTGGAGATGACCACCATAAGGGAGCAATGTTTTGATTGGTCAGCCAGCCTCGCCGCCGCTCGTTCCAAGTCCCCACATAGTGGCCTCGAATCAGGCAAATTATGACATGGGCAAGCTGGTGCTGCTCTGACGCGCGGGGCATCCGACGGTCCTACCGGATCAGTTCCACCGTGACGCCAGCCGCCGCTGCGATATCTGGCCAACGGCGCTCAGCCGTCAAAGCCGGAACGCCTTCCCGCTTGGCAAGGGCTAGACAATACCTGTCCCCCAGCGATAGCCCGCCGGGTAGAGTGAGCGGCCGGAGCATCCCAGCATCGTAGGATAGCGCCGCGTCGATCGGCACTACCTGTATTGGCAGGGGCCGCAACATCGCTTCGATATCGGGCCGCGCGGCACCGAGCTTGGCGTAGTGGCTGACGATTTCCGCTAAATTCACCGCGCCAAGCAGCGCACCATCGAGTGCCGCCTTTACCTTCTCGCCGCCCGGCTCGCCCAAGAGCATGGCCAGCAATGCGGAGGCGTCGAGAGTAACGCTCGTCACTCGCCTTCCGCCTCACGTGCCCGATCGGCGAGGAAGTCATCAACCGACGCGCCCACTTTGCCGGCCACTAGCTTCCGGCTGAGCGCCTGCGCCCGTGCAACCACCTGGTCGAGCGTGCGGAGGACGATCGCGTCGCCGATATCCTCCACGATCACCTCACCGCCTTGGGCAAGGCCGTGCTTCTTGCGCAGTTCCGCCGGCAAACTCAAACGACCGTCCGGCATCACCTTAGCTTTCACGGCGCATCTCCATCTCGACCCATGCCACAGATCTTACCCCACTCTTTCAATTCTATGCCAGGGAAATGGGCTGACGCCATTCGGACGCTATCGGGGCATGCATACTCCCGCAGCGCCGTCATCGGAGTGGGCGGGCTTGAATATCAACTTTGCTCCAGCGACTTCAACCAGGCAGAGAGCTGATCAGATTCGACGACGTTGCGCTCATGCTTAGTTGCCGCCTGTTTACGTGCTGCGCGCCGCCGCTAAAGCTATATTGCGCAGTTTGTGCGTTCCAGGTTGTTAGCCTTTCACCGGTTGACCCTCGGGATCAGCCCACATCGGCATGAAACAAACGCGTCGACCGTTTTTATCAGTGATCGCTGATTTCTGGCACTTCGCCCAGGCTTCCGCGAGGTTGTTGCCGCGCACCATATTGACCAGGGCGATTTCAGCGTTTGATCCCGCGTGGTAAGTAGCACCCGCCAGCGCACCCGAGGTCTCGAGCGCCGATGCGTGTCCAGCCTGCCACCCTGCTCCATACCCGGCCAGTCCAACCCCGAACGCCAAGGCAATCGCAACCCCGCCAAACATCAATGCGGTCTTGAGCGTCACGTTCTGGCGCCACGTCCGCACGTTCTGAGTCGTGAGCTTCGCTAACTCCGGCGCCAAGCGTTCTACTATGGCAACTCGGCGGGTTTCCAGCGCCTGCTCACCTTGCGCAATGGTCTCTTTCAATTGGCGGTCCA
>Ga0116231_10007881_pt1 | contig 19112 bp, 15 predicted proteins | sample S1TSphgellanicum_2_FD_89695 | JGI IMG/M metagenome (GOLD analysis project Ga0116231, IMG submission 89695) | Host-associated microbial communities from peat moss isolated from Minnesota, USA - S1T2_Fd - Sphagnum magellanicum MG | ecosystem: Host-associated > Plants > Peat moss > Unclassified...
CAGATAGGCGATGCCGCGATAGCGGCGCCGCGCAAGCGCCGCTACAACCAACCCGATCGGTATGGGCCAGAGCCAGCGGGTCCAGACCGTCAGCCAGCCGACGAGGGTGCTGCGATCCGAATTGGGCCAGCTCTGTCCGAACAAGAGATACTCCGAGTCCTCGAGGCGTTGGCGCCAGCGCGGGAAAGAGCGCTCGGCGGTGACGCGCGCACGCTCGGCGAGCCAGGGTGCGCGGCCTTGGCGCAGATCGACGGCGATCGTGACGACGCCCGTGCGATCGGTGGTCCAGGGCGAGAAAGGATAAAAGCTCGGATTGTAGAAGCTCGGACAGCCGAAGTGATAAGCGCCGTCGCGCCCGAAGTTCGCATCGATCTCTCGCCGTCCGCTCGCGCTGTAGATCTCCGTGAAGTACAGATTGCCGAAAGGCGCGAAGAAGTGCAGCCGCAGCTGCGAATGCCACGCGGCGGGGACCAGGAACAGCAGCCCGAAGCCGGCCGCGAGCAGGGCCCGCGCCGCGCGCTCCGGCTGCGTGAGCCAGAGAAACCCCAGGCAACCCAGCGCCATGGGCAGGGCGAGGGTGCGCGTAAAGGCTGCACACAGCCAGAGCAACACCGCGCCGACGAATGCCCCGCGAGTCTTGATTCGGTGCGCGCGCACGCTTGCCCAGAACGCGAACGGCAGCAGCGTGAGCAGCAAGGTCTCGTTCATGAAGTAGCCATAGATGCCGAGCGTCTCCGGCACGGCACCGATCAAGAGCGCGCCCTGCAGCGCGCGACGCTCGCAACACAACTCGCGCAGACAGCGGTACCAGCCGTAGGGCATTGCTGCGCACAAGCATCCGCAGCCGAACACCACGGTCGGTTCCGAGCCCTGCGAGAGGCCGCGCAGCGCGAACAGCCAAAGCTGATAGAGCAGCGGGTCGATGCTGCCCATGAGGCTGGGATGCAGGAATTGTCCCCCGTTGTCCCAGTGACGCTGCGGATCGGAAAAAAGATGCGCGAACGGCGAGTTGAAAAAGGGATAGAGCAGGCGGCCGAGCAGTTCCGCGCCGAATGCCGCGCGCAGCCAGCGAGGAGCCACGGACTCGGGTGCCGCGATCACGGCGGATTCAGTACCCTCGCGCCAAATCGACGACGTGGCGCAGCGGCGCGCCGGCCTCGAAGCCGCGCAGGTTGTCCGCGATCGCGGCAACCGCCGTGGTCGCCTGAGTGAGCGCCGCCACGTGTGGCGTCAGATAGACGCCGGGGTGCGTCCAGAACGGGTGAGTTCGCGGCAAGGGCTCTTCGCGAAACACATCGAGCACGGCGGCGCGCAGCCGACCGCTGTCCAGCGCTTCGAGCACGTCGGCGTCGACCACGTGCCGGCCGCGGCCGCCATTGATCAGCACGGACTGCGGCGCCAATGCGTCGAGCAGCCGGAGATCGATCAGGTTTTCCGTCGCCGGAGTCAAGGGCAGCAAGTTGATCAGAATTTCGGCGCCCGCGACGGCCGTCTCGCGGCCGGCGGCGCCATGCAGGCTGCGTACCCCGGCGATCGCTTTCGGCGTCCGGCTCCAGGTACTCGTTTGAAACCTGAGCGCCGCGAGCGCGCTCGCGACCCGGCTGCCGAGGTGGCCGGCGCCCAAGACCGTGACGCGCCGGTCGCGCGCGAGCACTTCGGCCAGGGGACGCCATTCGGCGGCCAATTGAGCCGCGCGGTAGGCGAATAAGTTCCGGTGCCAGGCGAGCGTCGTCGCGAGCACCCATTCGAGCATGCCCTCGGCGAGACCCTCGTCGACCATGCGCACGATCGGTACACCGACCGGCACTTCGCCGCTTTCCAGCAGGCCCTCGATCCCGGCATTGACGCTGAACAGCACGGCCAGCCCCGGAATCGCCGCGAGCACGCCCGGCTCGGGTTTGCCGACCACGGCATAGGGAATGGCGGCGCCTTCGGCCGCGGCGACCTCGGTAATGACCCGATGCTCGGGCAGGGCCGCTTGCAGCATCCGCGTCCATTGCTCGAGGTTCGAGCGTAGCAACACCAGGATCGTTTTCATCGAGCTCTCGCGCTTGCATTGTCGGCCAGCAACCGACATAAGCTATCGTATGGACACCGAGAACTCATGGTACCCGATCGCCGTGGCCCGGCCCATCCGCCGTCGGTGAACATGCCGCCATACCCGCGGGCCCGGTCCGTGCCGCTGGTCGCGATCGAGGACTTGCGCGTGGAGTTCGCCGCCGATGGCGGCGCCGTGACGGCGGTCGATGGGCTCAGCCTCACGATCGAGCGCGGCGAGACGCTGGCCGTAGTCGGCGAATCGGGGTCGGGCAAATCGGTCACCGCGCTCGCGCTACTGCGCTTGCTGCCGCAGCCGAACGGCCGGGTCAGCGGCGGGCGCATCTGCCTCGAGGGCGTGGATCTCGCCGCGATCAGCGCAGCGGAGATGCGGCGCGTGCGCGGCGTCGAAATCGGCATGATCTTTCAGGAGCCGATGACCAGCCTCAATCCCGTCCTGTCGGTCGGCGAGCAAATTGCCGAGCGATTGCGCGTGCACGCCGGTCTCGGCCGGCGCGCGGCCTTCGCGCGCGCGGTCGAACTGCTCGACCGCGTCCGCATCCCCGAGCCCGCGCGTCGCGCCGCCGGCTTTGCGCATCAGCTCTCCGGCGGCATGCGCCAGCGCGTCATGATCGCGATCGCGCTCGCCTGCGGGCCGAAGCTGCTGATCGCCGACGAGCCGACGACCGCACTCGATGTCACGATCCAAGCCCAGATCCTCGAACTGCTGCGTCAGCTGCAGACCGAACTCGGCATGGCGATCTTGTTCATTACGCACGATCTCGGCGTGGTCGCCGAGCTTGCCGACCGCGTCATCGTGATGTACGCAGGCCGCGCGGTCGAGGAGGCGCCCGTACAGCCCCTGTTCGCGGCACCGCGGATGCCCTATACGCAGGCTCTGCTGCGCTCGATCCCGCGCATGGACCCCGCGGGGCAGACCCGCACACGACTCGAGGCGATCCGCGGCAGCATGCCCGATGCACGCAAGCTGCCGGCCGGTTGCAGCTTTCATCCGCGCTGTCCCGCAGCCGAGGCCGCTTGCGTGGCGACGATACCCGCATACGAGGAAATCGCCCCGGGGCATCGCGTGCGCTGCCGCCGCTGGCGCGAGTTGCCACACCCCGGCGCAATCGGTGCTGCGTTCGGTGCGAATTTCGCTGCCGCCGCGGGTGCGGGATGACGGTTGCGGGCGCGGCCGAACCTCTGCTCGACGTGCGCCACCTGCGCCAGGTCTTTCCGGCCGCGCGGCGTTCGATGTTCGGCGCGGCGCAGACGATCAAGGCGGTCGACGATGTCTCTCTGACGATTCGGTCCGGCGAAGTCGTCGGTCTCGTCGGTGAGTCGGGCTCGGGCAAGACGACGCTCGGCAGGGCCATTCTGCGGCTCATCGAACCGACCTCGGGCAGCGTCTGGTTCGACGGGGTCGACATTACCCGCCTGCCGGCGCGGGCGATGCGCGCACTGCGCAAGGACATGCAGATCGTCTTTCAAGACCCGTACGCGAGCCTGAACCCACGCATGACCGTGGGCGCGATCCTCGCCCAGGCCCTGAGTCTGCACGGACTTGCACCGGGCGCCGAACGCGAGCCGCGGATCGTCGATCTGCTGCAACGGGTCGGGCTTTCGGCCGCGCAGATGCGCCGCTATCCGCACGAGTTCTCGGGCGGCCAGCGCCAGCGTATCGGCATCGCGCGCGCGCTTGCCGTGCGGCCGCGCCTGCTGGTTGCCGACGAACCCGTATCGGCACTCGACGTCTCGATCCAGGCCCAGGTCTTGAATCTGCTGCAGGACCTGCAGCGCGAGCTGGGTCTCGCGCTCTTGTTCATCGCGCACGACCTCGGCGTGGTCGAGTATCTGAGCGACCGGGTCATCGTGCTTTACCTCGGCCGGATAATGGAAGTGGCGCCGGCGCGCGATTTGTACGCGAATCCGCGCCATCCCTATACCCAGGCTCTGCTCGCGGCGATCCCGCAGCCGGACCCGATACGCCGCGGCCGCCCGGCGCCGCTGCGCGGCGATCAACCGAGCCCGCTCGCGCCGCCGTCGGGCTGTGTGTTTCGCACGCGTTGTCCGATCGCGACCGCGGAGTGTGCCGCCGTGGTGCCGCCGCTCGAGCGCTATGCGCCGGATCACTACAAGGCCTGCATCCGACAATGAAGCTCTTGACCGACTCGCAGCGGCGCGGTATCGGTGCGCTCATGAGATCGAATTCACGAGGCCGCTTGCGCGGCGCCCTGTTGCTGGCCATGCTCGGTGTCGTTGCATGGGCCGCAACAAGCGTCGCGACCGTCGCGACCGCTTCTACCGCTGCAACCACTGCGGCCGAGACGCCGCACCGCGTTCTGCGGATCGGCATGGCGGTCGACGCGGACTCGCTCGATCCGTCCGAGCTCGATGCCCAGGATACGCAGAGCATCGCCCACCTGCTCTGGGGCACGCTCTACAAGACCTCCTCGGACGGCAGGCTCGATCCGTACTTCGCGCTGTCCGCGAAGCTGTCCGACGATGGCCGTGCCTACATCTTCAAGCTGCGGCCCGATCTGAAGTGCGAGAACGGCGCGCCCTTGACCGCCCGCGACGTGGCTTATTCCTTCGATCATCCGAACGATCCGAAATTGAAATTCACCGGCCACGCCTCCGGCTTCGTCTTGCCGGCGCTGCGCTACACCGGCACGCGCGTCGACGATCCGCTCACGGTCACGATCCAGTTCGCCGCCTACAATCCGATCGCGCTCGGCTTGATCGCGGAAATGTTCATTTTCTGCCGTGCGCCCTACGAGGCGATGACGCCCGAATATGCCGCCTCGCATGCCTCGGCCACGGGTCCTTACCGGCTGGTCGAGTGGCGCCACGACGATCGCATCGTGCTCGAACGCAACAAGAGCTACGGCCTGGCGGCGCCGCCCTACGACGGCGTGGTGTTCCGTGTGCTACCGGAGGCATCGACACGCACCGCCGAACTGCTCGCCGGCAATCTCGACATCATGAGCGGCGTCGTTGCCGATCAGATCGAGGCGATCAATCACAGCGGCACGGCCAAGGTGGAATCGGTGGCGAGCATCCGGCGCATCTACGTGGGCTTCAATCAGAACCCGAAGTTCGCCGCGACTGCGGGCGGCAAGGCGATCGAGGATCCGCGTGTGCGCCGCGCGCTGCAGTTCGCGATCGACGTGCCGACGCTCTGCCAAGCTCTGCTGCGTACGCCATGCGCGCGCATGGCGACGATGATCTTTCCGCCGAACGACAAGACCGGCATCCACGCCGATCCCTACGATCCGGATCACACCGAGCAGCTGCTCGATCAGGCCGGCTACAAGCGCGGCGCCGACGGCGTGCGCTTCGCGCTCGTCTTGCAGACGCCGCGCGGCCGCTACCCCAACGACGTCAACATCGCACTCGCGATCGCCCAATATCTGACCGACATCGGCGTCAAGACCACGGTCGACGTCCTCGATTTCGCCTCCGTGTTCGTGCCGCTGGTGCGCCAGCATGTCGCGGGCCCGTTGTTTCTCATGGGTTCGAGCGGCGCCTCCTGGAGCGCGATCTATGATCTGGCGGATTTTTCCGCCCCCGACGGCGGCGCGAACTACACGGATTTCGCCGATCCGGAGTTCTTTGCCGGCTGGAGGCGGATCGAACAAACCCATGACCCGGCCGAGCAGGGCAAGGCATTGAGCGCGATGATGCACGTGTTCCACGAGCGCGGCACCTGGCTCAACTTGTACTTCCTGCCGGATCTCTACGGCGTCAGCAACAAGCTCTCTTGGCAGCCGCGCGCCGACGAGCTCATCGCCTTGGGAAACTAAGGCGTGGGACTGGCCGGTTTGGTCGCCAAGCGGCTCGTGCAGGCCCTCCTCGTCGTGGTCGGCGTCACGCTCGTGACTTTCGCGACGCTGCACCTCGGCGGCGACCCCACGTATCTCTACGTCGGCGAGCACGCGAGTGCCGCGCAGATCACGGCGACCCGGGTCAAACTCGGTTTCGATCTACCGCTCACGACGCAGTACCTGCGCTTCGCCCGCGGCCTCCTGCACGCGGACCTCGGCGACTCCCTCACCTTTCACCAACCCGCGCTCGGCGTCGTGCTCGAGCGCTTTCCCGCCACGCTCGAGCTGACCTGCACGGCCTTGAGTCTAGCCGTCGTGCTCGGCGTGCCCTTGGGCGTGTTCGCCGCCTTGCATCGCGGCCGCCCGCTCGATGGCGGCATCATGCTGCTCGCCTTGCTCGGCCAATCGATTCCCAGTTTTTGGCTCGGTATCCTGCTGCTGTTGTTCGTCGGACTCGCCTGGCACTGGCTGCCGATCTCGGGCCGTGTCCCGCTGCTCGATCCCTTGTTCGCCGGCGATTGGCGGACGGCCTGGACCAATCTGCCGCAGGCGCTGCCGTTTCTCGTCATGCCGAGCGTGACGATCGCGGTATTCTCGCTGGCGCGCACGGCGCGGCTCGTGCGTTCCTCGCTGCTCGAAGTCTTGTCACAGGACTACGTGCGCACGGCTCGCGCCAAGGGTTTGTCCGAACGCCGGGTCATCGTGCATCACGCGCTGCGCAACGCCTGGCTGCCCGTGCTCACGATGCTCGGACTCGAATTCGGCTTTCTGCTCAGCGGCGTCGTCGTGGTCGAGACGGTATTCTCCTGGCCCGGCGTCGGCCGGCTCGTCTTCAATGCGATCAATCATCGCGACATTCCCCTGGTCGAAGCCGCCGTCATCGTGTTTTCACTGCTGTTCGTGAGCGTCAATCTGCTGGTCGATCTTTTGTACATACGGCTCGATCCACGGATCCGGCTCGCATGAGCGGCGCGGCCGAAATCGCCGCCGGCCGCGCGCTCAACGCCGGGCGGCGCGCGCGGCGCAGCCTGCTGCGCGCGAAATGGCCCGTGCTCGCCCTCGCGCTGTTGCTCGTGATCGGCGCCGCGGCGCTGTTCGGCCCGAGGGTGGCGCCGGTAGATCCCAATCGCCAGAATCTGATCGCCCGTTTGCAAGCGCCCTGGAGTTTGGACCGGCGCAGCCACCGGGTCCACTGGATGGGCACCGACGCACTCGGACGCGATGTCTGGTCGCGGCTGCTCTACGGCGCACGCATCTCGCTCGCCGTCGGCTTGGTCGCGGTGCTCGTCGGCGGCTTGCTCGGTACGACGCTCGGCATGCTCGCCGGCTATTTCGGCGGCGCGGTCGACGCGCTGGTGATGATGGTCGCCGACGTGCAGCTCGGATTTCCCTTCATCCTGCTCGCGATCATGTTTCTGCTCGTGCTCGGACCCGGCGTCGTGAACTTGATTCTCGCGCTCGGCATCGGCCAATGGGTGACCTATGCGCGCATCGCGCGCGGTCAGACGATCGCGCAACGCGAAAAGGAATACGTCGAAGCCGCGCGCGCCCTGGGTCAAGGACATGCCGGCATCCTCGTCAGCGGCATCCTGCCGAACATTCTCAGCCCCCTGATCGTGATTGCCTCGTTCAATGTCGCGAGCGTGATCCTGGCCGAGGCGGCGCTGTCCTTTCTCGGCCTCGGCGTGCCGCCGACCGTGCCGAGCTGGGGCGGCATGCTGGCCGAGAGTCGCGACGAACTCCTGGCCGGTTACTGGTGGCTGGCCCTGTTCCCCGGCACCGCGATCATGCTCACGGTCCTGTCGTTCAACATCCTCGGCGACTGGCTGCGCGACTGGCTCGATCCGCGCCTCACGGCGGTGACTTGAACCGCGGGTCCGCCGCCATCGCCGCCGCCGCGACTCTCCTGCTCGCCGCTGCGCATGCCGCTGCGCATGCGCCCGTCCACGGCGGCACTCTCACCGTCGGCATCTATTACGACGTCGATACCTTGAACGTCTACGTGACCGCGGCGCTCGGCGACATCGAAGCGGCGGTGGTCGAGGGCTTGGTCGCGCCCGACGAGCATGCGCACTATGTGCCCGTACTCGCGACCGAGGTGCCGACGCTCGCGAACGGCGGTATCGAGCTCACGCGCCACGGCGCCGCGATGCGGGTCACGTATCACCTGCGTCCGGGCGTACTCTGGCAGGACGGGGTGCCGCTGAGTTCTGCCGACGTCAAATTCACCTGGGAAGCGGTGCGCGATCCGCACTTCCTTGCCGAGTCCAAGGACGGCAGCGAGGAGGTCGAGTCGATCGATACGCCGGATGCGGCGACCGTGATCGTCAATTACCGCAGCGTCTCGCCGGCGTTCGCCTCGACGCTGTTCACGTTCGGAATTCTGCCGAAGCACCTGCTCGCCGGCAAGGACCTCAATCATGACCCCTACAACGACAAGCCGCTCGGCACGGGGCCGTTCATGGTCAGCGAGTTTCGTCGCGGCCAGTACGTCGTGCTCGTGCGCAACCCGCACTACTGGGGCCGCGACGCGGCGGGCGCGGCCTTGCCCTATCTCGATCGGATCATCTTCGAGATCATTCCGAACTCCAACACGCTCGGCACCTTGATCCGCGCCGGCGAGGTGCTGTTCGCGCCGCGCATTCCGGTGATGCTCGCGAAACAGCTGCGCGGCACGGCCGGCATCGATCTCGTCACCGGCCCGTCGCTCGGCTGGTCATATCTCGACTTCGGCCTCAAACAGGTCCCGGCGTTGCGCGACCCGGCCGTGCGCCGCGCGATCGCCCAGGCGATCAATCGGGCCGCTCTGGTCAAGGCCGCGGGCGACTACCCCCGGCCCATCTACTCGACCGTGCTGCCGGTGTTCGAGAATCTCTTCGATCCCGAACCCGATGCCGCCGTGCCGCATTACGATCCCGCGGCCGCGAACGCGGCGCTCGATGCGGCCGGTTACCCGCGCGGTGCCGACGGCATCCGCCGCCGCGACGGCCGGCCGTTCGAACTCGGCATCACGACCCAGAGCGGCGACATCGATGGCGAGATCGCCGAGCAGATCATGATTGCCGAACTGAAGGCGATCGGCATCGCCGCCTACGCCGACAACAAGAGCGGGATCGCCTACCGCGAGGCCCGCTACAAGGGCGCCTTCGACCTGCAATACGGGCGCATCACCACGGCCGCCGATCCCGTCTACAGCATGTTCTACGGCACGCACGGACCCTTGAATGGCCGCGGCTACTCGAGCGCCGCGATGGACGCCGCGCTCGCCCGCATGGAGACCTCGCTCGCGCCCGAGGAGCGGCGCGCGGCGAGCGCCGAGATGCAGCGCATCTTCGCACGCGATCTGCCGAGCCTGCCGCTGCTCAGCTACGTCTCGATCGCCGCAAAGACGCAGCGTCTGCAAGGCTACGTCACCAACCCGACCAATATGACCGACTTCGTCACCATTGCGTATTGGTGGCTCGCGCCGCCGGGCGGGAGCCCGTGAGTCCGGGGCTGCTGCTGCGGCGCCTGCTCGGAGCGGTACCGCTGCTGCTCGCGATCTCGCTGCTGCTGTTCACGATCGTGCATCTCGCCCCGGGCGGACCCACCGACGTGTACGCCGACAATCCGTCCGTGACGCCGCAGGCGCTCGCACAGATCCGCATCGCCTACGGGCTCGATCAGCCGCTGCCGGTGCAGTACCTGCGCTGGGCACTGGCGATGACGCGCGGTGTCTGGGGTTATTCGATCCGCACCGGCCGCCCGGTGACCACCGAAATCGCCGAACGCTTGCCCGCGAGCCTGCTGCTCGGCGGCACGGCGCTCGCCCTGTCCGCGCTCATCGCCTTGCCGGTCGGGATCTTGAGCGCGGCGCTGCGGCGCTCCGCCGTCGACCGGGTGCTGACCCTGCTGTCCTTCGCCGGCATCTCCATCCCGGTGTTCTGGCTTGCCTTGATGCTACAGCTGCTGTTCAGCATTCGTTGGGGGCTGCTGCCGGCCGCGGGCTACGAAACCATCGTCGACGCCGGGGGCGATGCCGGATGGCTCGATCACTTGCGCCATCTCGCCATGCCGGCGGCCGTGTTGTCGCTCGCCACGATCGCCACCTGGAGCCGGTTCCTGCGCGGCAGTCTCATCGATACCCTGCAGCAGGACTACGTGCGCACGGCCTACGCGAAAGGCCACGGCACGGCGGGCGTGATCATCCATCACGCTTTGCGCAACGCCCTGATTCCGGTCGTGACGATCGTCTCGCTCGATCTGGCGAGCTTGATGTCCGGGGCGATCATCACCGAGACGGTATTCGCGTGGCCCGGCATCGGCCGCCTGTTCGTCGAGAGCATGGATGCGCGCGACTATCCCGTGCTCATGGGCCTCATGATGCTGGGATCGCTCGCCCTCGTGCTCGCGAATCTGTGCGCCGATATCGTCTACACCCTGATCGATCCGCGCATCCGCTATGCTTGAATCCGCGGCCGCACGTGTGAGTCTCGTGTTTCTCGTGCTGCTGGCGGCGGCGGTGATCCTCGTGCCGCTGTGCTCGCGCTACGCCTACGACCAGCAGGACCTCGGGCTGATCGGGCAACCGGCCGCGCCCGATGCCGCGCATTGGTTCGGGACCGATACGCTCGGCGAGGATTCGCTGACGCGGGTGTTCTACGGCGGCCGCATCTCGCTCGAGGTCGGCCTCGCGAGCGCGCTCGTCTCGACCCTGGTCGGCACGGCGATCGGCGCCCTGGCGGGTTTCTTCGGCGGCCGCGTCGATCAATGCTTGATGCGAGCCACCGACGTCGTGCTGTCGATTCCGCTGCTGCCGCTCGTCTTGCTGCTGTCGGGAATGTTCCGTCCGGACTTGCCCTTGCTCGTGCTCGCGATCGGCGGGCTGACTTGGATGGCCACCGCGCGCGTCGTGCGCGGCCAATTCTTGAGCTTGCGTGAGCTCGAATTCGTCGCCGCCGCCCGTGCGCTCGGCGCCGGTAGCGGCCGCCTGATTCTGCGGCACATGTTGCCGAACGCCATCGCGCCGATCACGGTGTCGGCGACACTGGCCGTGGGCAGCTCGATCCTGTTGGAGTCGGCGCTGTCCTTTCTCGGCTTCGGCGTGCAGCCGCCGACCCCCACCTGGGGCAATCTGCTGAACGCGGCGAGCCCCTGGATCGGAACCGCACCGTGGTTGGCGCTGCCGCCGGGCTTGCTGATATTCGCCACCGTGCTCGCGGTCAATTGTCTCGGCGACGGTCTGCGTGACGCCTTGGACTCGAGGGATTAGTCTTGTCCGTCGCAACTTCCGGGGGATGAACAGTGACGGGGGATGAACCAGTGTCGCACGCCTTTGAGCCCTTCAGCGCGGATCTGACCGCCGTCACCATGGGCATCGATGCCTTCGAACGCAAGCAGACGCGCGGTTCCGGTTTGCTCGACGAGGAGGGATTGGTGCCGATCTATCTCGGCGCCGATCTGCTCGAGGCGCGTGTCTTTCGCGGCTGGGACGAGGTCGAAGCCGATCTCGCGGCCTTGAACGCGGCGGCGGCCGCGCTGCCCGCGGGTCCGCGCCGCCTCTTCGCGCATGCGCTGCTGCGCTCGCTCGAGGCGGCCGTGTGCCTGTTTTCGGGCGGCGAGCTCTCGTATGCCGAAAAAATCGTGCGTTTGGTCGGCGCACCCGCGGGGCCCGTCGCGGCCGGCGAGATCGCGGCCTCGCAGGCGGCCTTGGACCGCTTGCTCAGCCACATCGGGTTCGTGCGCGGTACGCTCACGCAACGCATCCACGCCTGGGAGGCCGAGCGCGCCCTGCCGGCGGCGCGGCTCGCCGCGACTTTCACGCAGCTCATGGCCGAGGGCAAGGCGCGCACCGCCGAGCGCATCTTCGCTACCGGCGAGTTCACCATGGCGCTCAATCCCGTGCGCGACGTGCCGTATACCGCGCGCTGCGGCTTCGCTCAGCGCCGCATGGATCTGAACGTCGATCTCGCGTTCACGCGCGCCGCGCTCAAACATCTCGTCGCACACGAAGTCTATCCGGGACATGCAACGCAATTGCTGCTGACGCGTGCGCGCGTGCTCGCCGGCGAGGCGCATCCGGAAACCCTGCTGTGTACGGCGAACACCGTGCTCGGCTGCGTCCAGGAAGGCATCGCCGACGAGGGCGTCGCGCTGCTCGATTGGTTCGAGGACGACGACGATCACATCCACTATGAGCTGCGCCGCCTGCGCAGCGCGGCGCAGACGAGCGCGGCCTGGTATCTCATGGTGGAGGGCCGGCCGCGCGAGACCGTGGCCGAGTATCTGCGCGAGACGGCGGCCGGCCAAGAGCCTTGGGTGCAGGGCCGCTTGCGCATGGCCGCGCATCCGTTCCGCGGTCCGTTCATCGCCTCGTATTGGGTCGGAGCCGCGGCCGTGCGCCGGGTCTTCGCGCGCGTGAGCCCGAGCGACTACCCGCGCTTCGTCGAGTACTTGTACGGCCAAGCCCATTCGCCGGAGAGCCTCGAACTGTTCGCGGCGCAAGCGGCCTGAGGCCGGGGGAGCGAGCCATCAAACTCACGATCATCGGTGCGGGTGCGATCGGCGGTCTCGCCGGCGCCTACATGAGCCAGGCGGGCCACGAGGTCTTGTTGGTCGATCGCTGGAGCGAGCACGTCGCAGCCCTGAACACGCATGGCCTTGCGATCGACGGGGTGCGCGGCAGCCTGCGGGTGCCGGTGCGTGCGGCGACGCCCGAGCGGCTGACCGAGCCGCTCGGCATGGTGCTCGTCGCGACGAAATCGCAGCACACCCAGGCTGCCGTGCACCAGATCCTGCCCCTGCTGCGCGCCGACAGCAGCATCGTCTCGTTTCAGAACGGCTTCAACGAGCCCGATATCCAGGCCTTGCTGACCGCGGCGGGACTGCCCGGCGCGAGCATGGTCATCGGCTCGATCCCGAATTACGGCGGCGCGCTGGTCGACCCCGGCCACATCGAGTTCGTGCACGAAGGGCCGATCCAGCTCGGCGAGCTCGACGGCCGCTCGACGTCGCGCCTCGCCGAGCTCGCGCAAGCCCTCGGCAGCCTGACGACGGTGCAGCTCACCGACAACATCTGGGGCCAGATCTGGTCGAAGGAAGTCTACTCGGCCCAGGTCGTGTTTTCGGCTCTGGTCGATGCGCGCATCCACGAGACGCTGGGGCAGGAGCGCTGGGCGCGCGTCGCCGGCGCCATCGTGCGCGAGGCGCTCGAGATCGCGGAGGCCAACGGCATCACGGTGCCGGCCTTCGACTTCTTCGATCCCGCCAACTACAAGCCCGTAACGGCTGCCGATACGCGCCGCTTGCTCGACAACATCCAGCATGCGATCTGGCTGCTCAAGAAGGATCAGAAGCCGGCCGTGCATCAATTCAAGAAAAAAGGCTCGGGCATTTGGTGGGACATCGTCTATCGCCAGCGGCCCTCCGAGGTCCGTGCCTCGAACGGCAAGCTGGTCGATTATGGGCGGCGCGTCGGCGCCGACGTGCGCCTCAACGAGAAACTCTGCAACATGATTTACGAGATCGAGGCCGGTGAGCGTGCGCTCGGCTTCCACAATTACGAGGAGCTCGAGGCCTTCGTCGCCGCGAGCGGCCGCGCCCTGCCATGAGCGAGTCGGGCCGCATGAGCAAGCTGGGCGTCGGGCTCATCGGCGCGAACCGCTGGGCAAGAGCGGCGCATCTGCCGGCCTATGCGGCGCATGAGCGCGTCGATCTCGTCGCGGTCTGCGACCTCGTGCCGGAGCGGGCGCGCGCGCTGCAGACCGAGTTCGGCGCCCGCAAGGTCTACTTCGATCATCGCGAGCTGCTCGCCGACCCCGAGGTGCGGGTCGTCGACGTGTGCACCTCGACGCACACGCATCTGGAGCTCAGTCTCGCGGCGATCGCCGCCGGCAAACACGTGCTGTGCGAGAAGCCCCTGCACACCGCGGCGGAACCGGCCTTCGCCGCAGCGGCGGCCGCGGCGGCGCGCGGCGTGCGCACCAAGCTCGGCTTCACGTTCCGCTACTCGCCCGCGATCCGGCAGCTCAAGGACTGGATCGAGTCCGGCCGGCTCGGCGAGATTTTTCACGTGCATGGCTTCGAGCAGAATTCGCAGTTTCTCGATCCGGATTTTCCGCTGCGCCAGGTGGCGCCCGACGCGCCGCGCGACCGGCTGCTGCCTGCCTCGATCGTGGGCTACGGTTCACACCTCGTCGATTTGCTGCGCTGGCTCGCCGGCGATTTCAGCGCGGTCGCCGCGACCATGCGCAATTTCGTGCCGGAGCGTCAGGTCGTCGGCATGCAGGGTCGGCAGCGCATCGCCGTCGAAGACGGCACGGTCGCGCTGGTCGAATTCGCTTCCGGTGCGCAAGGTCTGCTGCAATCGAGTTACATCGCGATCGGTAACTATCCCGGCGTCGAGATTCGCGTCTACGGCTCGAAGGGCGCGGGCATCGCCCGGCTGATCAGCGAGTTCGGCGTCGCCGAGTCGCTCAAGTTCGCGAGCGCCGACGCGGTCGAGTTCCGCGAGGTCGCGATCGAGCCTGTACGCCTGCCGCCGGGCACGACGCTCGCGACCCCCTGGCCCGAACTCTATTACCGCAATCTGATCCGCCATTTCGTCGACGAGATCCTTGCCGACGGACCCGAGGAATGCACCTTCCGCGACGGCGCGATGAGCCAGCAAATCGTCGATACGATCATCGCGGCGCACGCCGAGCGACGCTGGCTGGACATGCCGCCGGCGCCACCGGGCGGTACCGCTGCACGAGCCGGTGGCCGATGAGCGCGATCGGCCGCGCCTATCTCGATCTGCACCTGCGCTTTCGCCCGGTCGACGGCAGCTTCATGGGCCGCACCGACTGCGATGCGCGATTGCCGCGCGCGGACCGCAGCGCGGCGGCCGACGAGCAAGGCGCGATCGCGGCGCTGCGCCGCGAGGCGGCCGTGGCGCCCGAGAATACGCCGGGCGAACGGCTCGACAAGCGCATCGCGATCGCCGAGTTGACCGTGGCGGCGGCCTCGCCGCGGACGCGATTCGCCAATCCAGCCTGGTACAGCGGCGAGGCTGCTTTCGCGATCTTGGGCTTGTTGCTGCCGCAGTCCGCGCCGCTCGACGTGGCGGCGCTGCGCGCCCGGCTCGGCGCGTTGCCGGATTTTCTCGCCGACGGTCGGGCTCGCTTGCGCGAGGCCGGGGCGGCGCCGCGCGCCTGGGGCGCACGCGCACAACGGGAAGCGGCGGCGCTCGCGCAGTTCCTGCGCGCGGATCTCGCCGCTTTTACGAGCGACACGGCGGGCGCGACCGATGCCGCCGCGGCGCTGGCGCAATACGCCGCGGACGTGGGCGGACTACCCGATCGGGATCCCGCCGTGGGCGCGGAGTTTCTCGATCTGATCGTGCGTGAACAACACGGTCTCGGCGCGACCAGCGCCTTGCTCGCCGCGGCCGGCGCGGCGTTCGAGCGCCTCGGCGCCGAACTCGACGAGGACGCAGCGCGGCTCACGCCCGGCCACAGCTGGCAGGAGGCGATCGCGGCCCTCGCCGCGGATACGCCCGTTGCCGACGGCGTGCTGGCCGCTTACCGGCACTGGCACGAGCGGGCGACGAGCGTCGCGGACGCGGCCGGCCTGGTGACGCCGGAGCGCGCCTACGGGCTGGATTACCGGCTGCTCGACGCGTCATTTCGCCGGATCGCCCCGGAAACCTATTTCTTGTTTTATCGTTCGCCGCCGGCCTCGCGTGCCGGGTCGGGCAGCGTCTATTGGGTGTCGGCGCCGGGCGGCGACTTGGGCGCCTACCTGCGCGCGCAAAGCCACGCGATGCTCAAGACCACGCACAGCGTGCATCACGGCAGCATCGGTCACCATACGCAGAATGCGCGTGCCCGCGGCGCGCCAGGCGTGCTCGCGCCAGTGGCGGGCACCGATTGCGCGAGCGGCATCGCGCTGCTGTCCGCCGGTACGATGGTCGAGGGTTGGGCCTGCTATGCCGAGGACTTGCTGCGCGAGGCGGGCGATTTCTTCGCCGGCGCGGAATTGCTGCTGCTCAAGCACAACGAGCGGCGTAATGCCGCGAGCGTGCTCGTTGACATCAAGCTGCACCGGGGCGAGTGGACGCTCGCCGAAGCGGAACGTTTCTATCGGGAGGAGGCCGGCTTTCCAGCGTCGCGCGTCGCGGCCGAGGTGAACCGCAATTCGATGTTTCCAGGCAGCCGGCTGATGTACTGGGCCGGAGTCGAGGCGATCAAGACGCTGCGCCGCGCTTCGCCGCACCCCGCGCGGCGCTTCCACGATACGCTGCTCGGGCTTGGCCACGTCGCGATCGCGTTTGCCGCCGACGAGCTCGCGCGCACGGCGCGCTGCCCATGACCGAGCCCGAGGACCCGGTGCTGACGCTACGCCGGCTGGCAGTCGAATTCACGACGCCGTCGGCGCGCTTTCGCGCGGTCGACGGTGTCAACCTCAGCGTCGAGCGCGGCCGGACGCTCGCGCTGGTCGGCGAAAGCGGTTCGGGCAAGTCGGTGACCACGCTGGCGATCCTGCGCCTGTTGCGCGCGCCGCTCGCGCGCATCGCTGCCGGCGAGATCTTGTTTCGCGGCCGCGATGGCCGGTGCCGTGATCTCGCGCAACTCGACGAGCGGCAGATGCGGCGCGTGCGCGGCGACGAAATCGGCTTGATTTTTCAGGAGCCGATGACCAGTCTGAACCCGGTCATGACCGTGGGCGCGCAAATCGCGCAGTCGATCCGCCTGCATCGCGCAGTCCCGGCGCGGGCCGCGGCCGCCGAGGCCGAGTCGCTGCTGCGTCTCGTGGAGATCGACGATGCCGCGCGGCGTGCGGCGTGCTACCCGCACCAGCTGTCGGGCGGTATGCGCCAGCGCGTCATGATCGCGATGGCGATCGCCTGCCGGCCGCTGCTGCTGCTCGCCGACGAGCCGACCACCGCCCTGGATGTCAGCGTGCAGGCGCAGATCCTGCGCTTGATCCGCCGGCTGCAGCGCGAGTTCGGCATGGGCGTGCTGTTCATCACGCATAATCTCGGCGTGGTCGCCGAGATCGCCGATCACGTTGCCGTCATGTACGGCGGTCAGATCGTCGAATCCGCGCCCGTCGCCACGCTGTTCGACTCGCCGCGGCATCCCTATACGCGGGCACTGCTGGCGAGCCTGCCGGATCCGGCGGCGCCGCGCGTCCCGCATCAGCGCCTCCGCGTCGTGCCCGGTCAGGTCGTCGATCCGCGCCGACCGCCCCCCGGCTGCCGCTTCGAACCGCGCTGCGCCCGAGCCGAGGATGAGTGCCGTCGCCGCCGGCCCGAAGTCGTCGCGGCCGATGCGCTGCACGAGGTACGCTGCCGCCGTTGGAGCGAGGCATGACGGCAGCTTGGACATGACGGAACCCTTGCTCGAGGTCCGTGGCCTGTCCGTGCATTTCGCGCCGACTCGTGGCGGCTTCTGGCGCCGCGCCGCGCCGTTCAAGGCCGTCGATGAGGTCAGTTTCGAGTTGGCGCCGCGCGAGATACTGGGGCTCGTCGGTGAGTCGGGCTCGGGCAAGAGCACGCTCGCCCGCGCGATCTTGCGGCTGACGGAGCCGACCGCGGGTTCGGTGCGCTTGGCCGGCACCGAAATCTTGGGCCTCGAGTCCGCGGCGCTGCGCGGCATCCGCAAACGCATGCAGGTGATCTTTCAGGACCCGTACGCGAGCCTCAATCCGCGCATGACGGCCGGCCAGAACATTGCCGAGGGTCTGCGGCTCTTGGGCGAGTCGTCCCGCGCCGGGCGCGCCGCCGCGGTCGCCGAATTGCTGCGTCAGGTCGGCTTGCCGGCCGAAGCAGCCAACCGTTATCCGCATGAATTCTCGGGCGGCCAGCGGCAGCGCATCGGCATCGCGCGAGCCCTCGCCGTGCAACCCGCCTTGATCATCGCGGACGAGCCCGTGTCGGCCTTGGACGTGTCGATCCAGGCACAGATTTTGAATCTGCTGCTCGACCAACAAGAACAGCGCGGGCTCGCGCTGCTGTTCATCGGCCACGATCTTTCGGTGATCCGCCATTTCTGCGATCGGCTGGTCGTGCTGTATCTCGGCCGCATCGTCGAGATCGGTTCGACCGAAGCGGTATTCACGAATCCACAGCACCCGTATACCCGCGCGCTGCTCGACGCCGCTCCGGCCACTCATCCCAAGCGTCGCGCGCCCGCGGATGCGCCGCTTGCCGAGTTCGGTCGGCGCCCGACCGGCAGTGCGGGCTGCGCGTTCCGCGCGCGCTGTACGTACGTTCGGCCCGCCTGTCACGACGCCGTCCCGCCGTTGCGCAGCGTCGATCAAGGACATCTCGCGGCCTGCATTCGCGCGGACTTGCCGGCGCGCAACGAAGGAGTAAAGACTTGAAGAAAATCACCTGGGGCATCCTGAGCACCGCCAATATCGGGGTCAAACGCGTGATCCCGGCGATCCTTGCGGGCACGAGCGGTCACATCGCCGCGATCGCCTCGCGCGATGCCGGCCGCGCCGCGAGCGTCGCCGCGCGTTTCGGTATAGGCCGCAGCTACGGTAGCTACGAGGCGCTGCTGGCCGACCCGGAAATCGAGGCCATTTACAATCCGCTGCCGAATCATCTGCACGTGGAATGGACCGTCAAGGCGCTGGGCGCCGGCAAGCACGTGCTGTGCGAAAAGCCGATCGGTCTCGATGCCCGCGAGGCCGAGGCCCTGGTCGCGGCGCGCGAGCGCAGCGGTAAGTGCGTCGTCGAAGCCTTCATGGTGCGCTTCCATCCGCAGTGGCAACGGATCCGCGAACTGGTGCGCTCGGGCAGGATCGGCACGGTCGGGGTCATTCAATCGGCGTTTCTATTCACGGTGCTGGACCCCAACAACGTGCGCAACCGCGCCGACATCGGCGGCGGCTCGCTTTACGATGTCGGATGTTACCCGATCGTCACCGCACGCTATGTATTCGGCAGCGAGCCGCAGCGCGCCGTGGCGCTGATCGACCGCGACCCCGTACTCGGCGTCGATCGGCTCACGAGCGCAATGCTCGCCTTCCCGGACGGCCGGCAACTGCTGTTCAGCAGTGCGCTGCAGCTCGCGGGTTTCCAGCGCGTGCTGATCCTGGGGTCGGCGGGGCGCATCGAGGTGGCCGTACCGTTCACGCCGCCGAAGGATCACGGCTGCCGCATCGTCATCGATACGGGAGCGAGCCTCGACGGTAGTTCGGCCGTCGTCGAGGAGTTCGCGCCCGTGGATCAGTATCTGCTGCAATGTGAGCAGGCGGCGGCGATCTTTCGCAATCAAG
>Ga0116231_10007882_pt1 | contig 19110 bp, 19 predicted proteins | sample S1TSphgellanicum_2_FD_89695 | JGI IMG/M metagenome (GOLD analysis project Ga0116231, IMG submission 89695) | Host-associated microbial communities from peat moss isolated from Minnesota, USA - S1T2_Fd - Sphagnum magellanicum MG | ecosystem: Host-associated > Plants > Peat moss > Unclassified...
TGTGAAATCACATGGGGGACCATGTGTTAAGTTTGCTTTAGATTAATTTATGTGAAATCACATGGGGGACCATGTGTTAAGTTTGCTTTAGATTAATTTATGTGAAATCACATGGGGGACCATATGATTAAGTTTTCTTTTAATTATTTTATGTGAAATCACATGAGGAACCATGTGATTAAGTTTTTTTATTATTATTTTATGTGAAATCACATGGGGAACCATGTGATATATAACTTTAAAAAAAAATTTGACTAGTTTCCTTTTGGATGGTATATATGTGAGTGCTTGTGACCTTGAGAAACACCTTCAATTGTATAGAATTATTGTATGAGTGCAAAGTTTGCTAGAATAAAATTGTGAATGAAATTGAAGTTTTGGTTTTGAAAGGTTTTTGTTTTGAAAGGGGTTAATGTTTATATTTAGTTCATGGTAGGAGAATGGGGAAGCATGTTGTTATGCATAGACAATAAAAGGATGAAAAAATATTTCTACAATCAAGAACATAGATTTTCATAACTATGTAATAAACATACATAATTTTGATCCTAAACCCATTTGTGTTTGACAGGATGACACTCTCACACAGGGGCATTCCTAGTGCAGGTCCTCCCTCAACTGCCAACTTGTGGGCCCTTACTTTGGGAACAAACCACATTCGAAGGCCTTATTGTACACAATATTGCACATTTGTATGAAGTTTGCCATAAAGTGAAACTGAAGTCTTATCTCGTCCCTAGTGGTTTCCACCAAATGATTGGGATACTTGGTGGTGTCCACCTTCAACCCTGAAAGTTAGATTTTGACACCACCAACTTGCCCGCATTTTTTTCAGATTCATAGGAGAGTAATGCTTGTGCCTAGCTATCATTTGCTACTCTCTTTTCTATAAAAATCCAGTCCTATCTGGTTCATTGGTTGTATGAAAGTTCCTCTCTTACTTCCTTTTGTGGCATGACATGCATGGGCATTGCCTTAGAGTTCATATCTTAGTGACATTATATGATAGAATTTGCTGGTGTGTTTTCTGAGTTAGGAGCCTAAGTATAATCTGAAACAGATCAAAATATTAACCCTTTCGTGTGGCCTATTTGTTAACAAACAATCTGGTATTGTATGTATAGGGGAAAGCCTTTGCAGCAGGGCATTGCACTCAGGAACTGATACCCTCAGTTCACCCTGGCACCTGGCGGGCACCAAACATTTTGTTTTCCCATGATACTTGGTGGGTACTGGGTGTTTTGTTTTTTGAAACACCTGCTCTCCTTTTCTTTGAAAACTCACATGATACCGGCCTTAGTAAAGCCTGCTGCTGGGTATCAGAACTACCTAGACTCAGTAAAGCTCTTGGCAGCAGGCTTTACTGGAACGTGGCGTGCCCTTGACTCTATCGTGAAGGGGCCCTTATTCTGGTGAAGCCCAAAGTCCTAGACGTTGACTCCTTAAGAGGCTGATGCATGCCTTGCTTCATTGAACCCCACTCCAAATTGCCGTGGGCTTGCCCAATCAACACGTCATTTGGAGCCTATGACAACCCTCTGCATCACTCAAAAAACTTAAGGAACATTTTAATTTGGTTCGCTGTATCAATTTAGGGTTCCAACAAAAGTCAAATTAGGCTTCTTAGGCATTTAGGGGCTAATTATACATTATACCTTAGGCTAGTGCGGGTGCTGGACCCTGGTCACCCAAGGCGATTTCTATACCCTGGCATAGAGGTCATAGTTACTGAGTTTACAAGAAAGAAAAATATAGCCCTTGTCCTTTTCAAAAAATGCAACTTTGAGTCTGATAGATCAGAATCTAGCTGCCAAGACTGTAAAAAGTTTTTTGCCTTCTTTGAAGATACTCTCAGTCTCAGTGGCACCCAATGAAGAGGGGTGGACTGTAGGCCGTGATGGGCAAGTAGGTGGTATATTTGAACACTGAGCATCTGAAATTTAATTTGTGCCATATATTTAAAGTTTCTAGTTGAAAGTATGACACATTCCTAAGAATTGCCTCTAACAAATCCCTCCTTGCTGCCAAATACTTCACACAATACAATTACCCTATTTTAAACTCCGGTTTATATTTTAGGTTTAATTTTACTTGGTGGAGAGCAGTCTTGGGCGGTTATTAACTTTTTCTCATAACCACCTGTGCCAGTTCTCACATTTTAAAATTTTAAGAACTGAGTTGTTTCTCACTTTTTTTAATAAAAAAATCATACCTTGTTCTTTATTTTTATTTTTCCTTCTGTCCAATTGATTATCTCTTTAACTTCACTTTCAGATTTTAGGATCAAGGTTTTTAGGTATTTTTTCAATTTTTCATAAGTCAAAAATAAATTTGTGATCATTATAAAGCTCTAATATCTTTTTTTTAAATGATATTTGTCCTCTTTCAATTCATGTTGCTCAAATGATCTTTCAAACTCAACTAATTTCTATTTTAAGTCTAAGTCTAAATCTACCAAATCACTAGAGGCCTTTGAACCCATCCTTGCATCATTTGACCAATTCTTATTCACAAAGATTAATTTCTCAAGATTTTTTGATTGCAAACAACATCTTCTCAAATTGGAAAGAATTCCAACAAGGGAAAAAATTCTTTTAGTTCCAATTTGAAAACATACAATCCTTAATATTTATCTAGCTAAAAAGTCAATAGCTAGGAAAATACTTTCATGTTTCCTCCACCACTCCAAAAGGCATTTATATCTTTTACATCCACTTGATATTAAAAAAATATCAACAATTTTCGATTAACTTGAATTTCTTTCAAATTCATTGGTGTCGGTTACTATTTCAAAAATGTCCAAGCCCTTATTTTCATCAATTTTATGAACAAGGGAACTTTCAACCTCAAACAATGGATACAAATGATGATAAAACTTCAAAAGCGTAGGAAACAAGGAATTCCTATCATACTCTTTCACTATGGTCACCTTATGCTTACAACCAATAAAACAAGAGATCAATTTCAAACACTTGAATCTAGTATCTAACATATCATGAACTCTTCTTTCATCATATCTTGTCAAGAAAAAACGGAGGAATCAATCATCGCAATGACCTCCTTTTTAATGTTCTTTACAAGAGTTCCCAACTCAAAAGTTAACCCAAAATCATCATCATCAATCAAGGCATCCAATAAAGGGAGATGGTTCATTTCTTTCTTTGGTTTCAAACTCATGAATATGGCTACATTCAAAACATTAGTCAATAAGTAATGACCCCTAGATTCGTTTAAGATGCAAGTAATGACAATAGAAATCAAAATGTCTATTATAATTTGTGATATATGCCATGTGAGTGCAAAGGGCACATGACATATGACCCTAAAACTAGTGTCGTGATGTTTAATGTCGTGACGTACAGTGTCGTAAGGGTGTAAATCCATAATAAGCTCTACTAAACAAAAAGATTAAAGCCAGTTGAAGGTAAAAACTAATCAACCAAAAAAAGATGCACGCACATATATATACAATGCACAAGAGGAGGTTGAAATGAAATTCTCATGTATCCCCCCCCATACCTGAGCTGGGAAAAGCATGGCATGGTCTGAGTAGAAATCAAGGTGTTGTAGGAGAACATGATGAATAGTACCAATTGTCGATGGGAACTTGAGTGAGCTTTGGCTTAAGGTAGAAGAGATGGTATCCACCATTATAGTTATCGCAAAGTAACATTTGATCAGCATCGTTTGTCCTCTAACATACTTGACATGGATAATCAAGTGAAAGAATCTAAATCGACGTGATGATGGTAGGATCCAAGTTCGACAAGTGGCAAGGTGCATAGTTTTTAAAATGATCTCGAATTGTGCGTCCGTCAGCTCCTTGTAACTCCAACAACCTAAAGGTTTGATCACCTTAATCTTCAAGATAATGTGACCAAAAAAAATGTCTAAAGGATCATTAGGTTGTCGTTGGAGATACACAAAATCACTAACATCAAATTGTCTCACCTTAGGTTTGTAACTGCCATTTCATGTGTGTGCATACCATAAGGTGTCTCGATGTTGTGCAATGGATAAGTTCTCCATGGCCATGGGCATAACCTTCCTGAATAGAGTAGCCCTCTTTGCAATGACCTTAGCCCAAGTGGATGGAGAGTCCAAATCCACAACCTGGTCCATTTGAATAGCAATGGAAGAAGGTGGAATGGGATGTCTCCCAAAAAGTAGAAAATAAAGAGAAAAATGAGACAAAGAAGCATGTTTGGACATCCTGTAACCCATGGCGATGTAAGGGAGGGCTAGGTCCCAATCCTTTTTGTTCCTAGTGAGGCAAATATTCTGAAATCCCTTCTTGCATGTTTGAACCATCCTCTCTACAAGGCCATTGCATGGGGATGATCTCTTGAAATTCGTCGATGGTTAATGAAAGCATGGTCAAGTAGGTCTTCGAATTCTCCCCTAAATTCTAATCCTTGATCAGTAAAGCACTCAACACAAGCCCCAAACCTACTTAGAATTTGTTGTAAGAAAGCCTGGTTGGTGCTATGTCATGACTTGTCCGGTAGCACAACAAGCTCGACCCACTTTGAAAAATGTTCAATCATAATCATGATGTAGACATTACCCCTGGAGGTCTGTGGTAACTCTCTAGCTAAATCACATGACCAACGATAGAACATGCCTTGAATAAGGAGTGGAGAAAGCATGAGTTGTCGAAAGGAGAAGGAAATTCTCACTTCATCACATTATTCACACCTAGCAATGACATTTTGGACTTGAGCATACATACCTCTCCGATGGTAATGAGGAGCGAAAAGGCTATAAATACACTTAACTCCAAAGTGTCCAAGCTCCGAATGTACCTTCTGAATAAGACCAAGCCGTTCATGTGGTGGAAGGGCCACTCTATCACCTTGTGGTAAGCATCGAACGAGGTGATTGACCCTCCATGAGTAGTGTTTGGACTGTTGTTGTATGTGATCTCGCTGACTTGATGTAACTTGGGGAGGGTATTCCCCATGCTGAAAAAACCTCAAAGTGTCCAAAACCTCAAAGTGTCCAAAACCTCAAAGTGTCCAAAACCTCAAAGTGTCCAAAACCTCCCATATATCCACAATGGGATCAACTAGATTACATTGTAATAGTGCAAGATAGTTAGATGCATAAGATAGATGTACTATTGGAATCTGGTCCAAGTCTTGCTTGGTTTTGGAAAAATCTTGAGAGGTAGTGAGGGGTCTCCATGACATGGTATCTGCGTTCTGATGTGTAATACCAGGTCAGTGAATAACCTTGAACTCATACTCCTGAAATATAAGCGCCCAACGAGCTAATTTACTAGTAAGCTTATCATTGGTCATCAACCACTTGATAGGCTGGTGGTCAGTATATAAAGTGAAATTGGTACTAAAAAAATAGGGCCTAAAATGTATGATGGCCCATACAACAACAAGGCACTCCCCTTCATATGAAGAGTAGTTGCTCTTAACCTTATTGTTGTTTTGGGATGCATAGGCAATAACATATTCCCTTGCCTTCCTCATCAAGTTGGTCAAAAATAGTTCCAATACTAAAAGCACTCTAATTAGTGTATAGAATGAAAACCTTGTTGAAATCAAGTTTTTTCAGAATGGGGAACTTTGAAAGCTTTTCCTTGAATGTGTTGAAAGCTTCCTGAGCCTCATCACTCCATGTTTAAGCAACATCCTTTTTTAACAATGCATAGAAAGGATGAGCAATAATACTAAAGTGTTGGACATAAATTCTGTAGTAATTACATAGTCCAATGAAGCTCCTCAATGTGTGAACATCAGTAGGATTAGGCATCTCCAAAATGGCTACTATTTGGCCCAATGAGCCATAATACCATTTGGTAAAATTCTGTGTCCAAAGTAAACTATTGAGGTGACAACAAATTCACACTTTTAAAGATAGATCTTCATATTGACTTCATGGAACCTCTTGAATAACTCTTCAAGATGAGCCAAGTGTTGCAAGAATCCCTTGCTATGCACTAGGACATCATCTATGTAGCATTTTAGGAAATCTGCCTCTTCAAAAACCTGGTCCATGACTTGTTGAAAAAAGATAGGTACATTCTTCAATTCAAAAGGCATCATAAGCCATTCCCAAAACTTATTGCTTCCATGGAATGTCATTTTTTTGCGATCTTTCACAACGAGCATAATCTAGTTAAAGTTTTGCTTCAGATCGATAATTGTGAAGAATCTCCAATGTTATCAAACAATTCTTCAAGGATGGGCATGGGGTACCTATCATGAGGTGTAACTAGGTTCAAAGGCCTATAATCCTCGCACATCCTTTTCTCAGTCCATAATCCAACTGAATCCTTCTTTGTTAGCATTACTGTAACGGCTGCAAAATTAGAACTTGATGGTTGAATGAAACCAACTTCATGGAACTTTTTGCATCTTTCATCTACCAGTTCCCATTCATGTTTGTTTAACCTATGCCTCCTCCGATAGATGGGTGTTTCATTTGTAAGGTCTATAAAGAGCTACATGGTCTTACACCTACCTAAGTCTTTCATTGAAAATCTAAACACATTCTCATACTTAATTAGCAAGCCTATGACTTGGTTTATCTCCTTCTTGGTGAGTTGGTTCCCCATAATGAAAGGTTAGTTGAAAACACATGGAATGGAATTGGAAAGTATGTTTGAAGAACCTATTGTATTAGGTTCTTCACTATCCAACTGCGCAAATTCCTAGAAGGTTGTAATTATTTTTCGAGAAGCTGATGTACCTCTAAGTGCATCAAAAACAACTTAAGTCAAATTACATGGTACCTCCTCCCCCCCAACACTAAAAGTGAAATGTAGAGTGTTAAAGATAGGCAAATGTACTTGGTCGGAGTGCCATGTGGTCGCATCGCCAAAACTGCAAGCTGTTTGAATCAGTGTTGGCCTTGTGTGCATTTGAAAGAGTACACAGGTTACCAACAATCATGTAAAGGAGTTCAGGTCCATGTTTCTCCCCAGTAGAACATTAAGCTCCAATCTAGTCACCTTGGTGTGACTAATATTGCTAGTTTAGAACGCCATAGCCTTTTCTTTTTCTTTTGGGCTTGGTTCATCCCAAGTGGCTGAAGCATGACAATATACCAAGCCTGGTCCATCTTCCTAAAAGGCATGTGCTCTTAGGAAGGAGACAAAGTTGGGTTAAACACCTCTTGGTTTCCTATTATGTTTGTAGGAAACCAAGGAGGTTTCTTTTGCCTTATAACTGGTTTGTAAGAGCTCTAATCATCCAATATGTGAAAAACCTATAGGTTGAGGTCTTTGATGGTGTATTTCAGAACCAGCTGCAGAATTAAAAGTGGTGCTGGGTTGGTCCACTAGTTGCGCAGCCGGTGTGCATAGGAATTGCATTGTGCTCCATCAAATAGGAAGGGCTCTCCAAGGTAATGCTTGACCAACGTGTAATGCTCTTGGACTTTCTCCCTCTGGTCAAGCTGAGAAGGGGTGTTCTCAATTACATAACCAAGAGTAGGAGAAATGGATTGAGCCCAGGTGATCAATCATACCATGTCCGTGAAGAGACCGGATCTTGTGTCACTCAAGCCTTTTCCAAATCTAGCCGTTGAAAATCCTTGACACCCCAACTTGAAATGATGAGGTCCACGGGGCCAAGTAATTCCATATGCCTTTTTTAAATTAATTGTATGTCAGAGGGCAAAAAATGTGAAACTGGCCTTCCATGTGGTGGTTGCAAACTATTATGGAAATCTAGTTGTGAGCTCCTTCATTCTCAATGTTGCCACTTGCCTTGCAATAGGATCAATGTCTATGTAAAAATACTTCCGAACCACCATCCCTAATTGTAGTATGGCTTCGAAACCTACACCAATACCACCAAAGAGCTTTAGCGATGTAATCCTTCCTTTAGGCGGTGTCCAAGTGATTAACTAACGAAGTATTGGCTTAATCGGTTCGCCATGGCTCTCCATGTTCTCAAAACTAAATAGAGCTTTGACCAAGGGTTTGTGGGCTGCTTTGAACCTCTGTAAAACCTATGGTCCGTGTTGAATGTCAGTAGGAACCACCCTCAAGCTTTTAATAGCTTGAGCGTAAGTTATTTCCTCTTCATCTCCTTCTATCCATTCATGGCTAGCTTGTTGGATGTAGGAAATAGTGTGTGCTTCCTTGAGCATACAATGGTGAACCATAAGACTATGGTTCCCATGTAAATCAAGGGGTATGTATTTTAAGTGGTGGCCATCTGTCTCCTAATCCACTTAGTAATACACATTTCAAACCAATTGTCAATTGTGAAACCTGGTGGAAATAAGGCCTCTTGCCCAATGAGCACATCGTAACTGGTGGCATCGGTGACTAAACATCTAACCTATAGGCAAAGCTCCTAATCTGTACCTTTATTAAAATTAAGTGCAATCAAATCCGAGCTTTCCACAAATACCTCTTCTACGTTCCCACTAGCAGTGTGAATGTGCCACATAGATTTCCATAGTTTAGAGTTGAGCATGCCCATCTTCTTGGCGAATTGAACTCCAAGAATCACTGGTTGAGCATTTATATTAAAAAATATCACTCTGGGTGTATGTCCTCCCACTTAGATTGTTGACTTAGTATTATCAATAATGGCAACTCCAGTGGCAATGGAAGTTTTTCATTAAGCACCACCTTCAAAAATGAGTGAGAGTCTTTGTGAAGATAATGGCTATCCACAATGCCTTTGCTAAACAACAAATCCACAAGTGAGGTGTTCTTAACTCCCTTTTGATATGTGAATGTAGAATCAGATGTAAAAAAGCCCACTAGTTTAGCCATGCTAGAGTGACTAGATTACAAACACCATCTATAACACGTGAGTCAATCGAATATCTCTTCAAGGTGTTGGATGGGACCCTTGTAGCTTGTGGATCAGGGACTAATAGAAGACCTGATGTAGTGTTTAGGGTATCCTCTAGTACTACAATTATGTCCCTTGTGCTTAACTTCAAATCTTGAAAACTAAACAATGATGTACTCACAAGCTTTTGTGCCATTTCACGCATTTGACATTAGCACTCCATAAGCTAATCAATGGAAAATTGTGTGTTTTTTTTATGTACATGTACTCCTGGGACACAAGAATTTGATGCCCTAGCAGCTTGTGGTGTAATAGTCTCCTCCCACTTCGCCAACAAGGTGTGTTCTTTTTCCGTGTTGAAAGGATGAAAAGATTGTGGCATGACTGCTTGAGCTCCTCTAACCCTAGTAATAAGACTTGAACCATATGCGAATCCATCAGTCTAAATTACCTGCCTAGTGGCAGAAATTTTGGATGCCACACTAGCCTCTTGTGTTGCAAAGTAAAAAGGGCAAAAAGAAATGGCAAATTCTGGTGTGAGACTAGAATTGTGTGCACTAGAAAAACACATACTCCCCAACCATGGCTTCATGTGAAAGGTTATAGAACAACCTAGGAGGTCCCTCCCATGATCTTGAACCTTGTATAGGTTAGGCATGATTAGTTGGTTGGGAAGACTTTCTTTTTAAATTAGCAAGTTGGGCCCTCAATCATTCGAGTTCATTTTGCAAAGTTTGAACTTGAGCAGCATGGGCTTGAAGCACCTACCTCTTGTCAACATTGTGCTCCTTCTTCTTAGCATTTTTATTGGAATTACCTTTAGTGGGGAAAGCATAAGTGGAAGGCTAAGGTGCCCTGGCTTTTGGTTGAAGGGTAGTGGAAGATGCTGGCAGATTTTGCCATGGTAATTGGAGTTGTTTCCGTTTCGAAAATTTGGCAAAACAAACAGTTTTTTGATGTCCTTTCCCACAATAATCACAAAAGAAATCCTCGGAAGGAATGTTGCACTCAGTAGCTTTGTGGGTAGGATTGCCACAGTAGTTGCAAGAAGGTAGGATGGGTGTAGCCAAGTGCACTCCTTTAGCCCTTGAAAAAGAATGTGATGATCTGGTTGCCACAGTTACTAGAGGGTGAGGCCTTGAACGTGAAGGAGGCTTCATAGTACTAGCTTCATAGTGTGCATGAGCTAGTTCCAACTTTTCAAAAATGTTGTACACATCTAACAAAGTCCACAAGTCTCCAAATTCTTAAAAAAACCCATTGTAAAACTTGCACATGGAGTGTCAAAGTATTTTCCAAGGAACGAAAATACCAATGGGCAGCTTCCAAACCTATGATGCTCTGAGTATCCTTTTCAAACTTGAGAAGACTCCTATAAAACATTTGAGGGTTTCATCCTTCTACTGAAAGAAGGTGGCGAGCTGCAGAATTTTTTTAAAACTCTTGACCAGAATTCCAGCTCAAGAACTTAAATGAATTCCCCCACTAAATTAATAAAAGCTAGTGCATCGATGGTGGGAGGAATGTATACACTAGCAACAATGAGTTATTGAGGGGAAAGGTTTACTAAAGTAGGTATTGGATTTGGATTATTGGGCATAGTCCCATGATGTGCAATGGAAGCTTACAGTGCAACTTGAGAGGCAGTGGCGATGGTTGTGGCATAAGCTAGATTGGGGATTTGGGTGACACCCAAAATCCTTGGAGAATGTTGCTCGTAGACATCCAATGCCTCATAGTGCACATAACGGGCCAGTTGTTTGAATGCAAATGCCTTGGTGTAATTAGCACCATACTTAAGCTCCAATTCACAGACCACAGTTAAGAAAATTGCCTTGAACTCCCTCAAAGAAATGGTACCTGGCCTTCCACTGAATTTCTTAATTATCCTAGAAAAACTACTGACTTCCATGGTGTGTATGGGTGTAGAGGTCATGGCTTGTAGCGGAATATACGATGATGGTGTGAAAGTAGGTCTAGCACAGGCGTACCCCACTGATTAACCCCTCCAAATGGACTTTGATGTACCGTTGATGTAATGTAACCTAAACCTGAATTCTTGGTAGGTGTTGTGCTGGATGACGGTGGCACTATAGACGTTTGATGGTATTGTGGTGAAGATTGTGAGCTCAAAGAAATCGACTCAAATGATTGTGTGTTACTTTGTAGCTAATACTTTGGCTCTGGTTGAACGGTAGTGCTCTCATCATCCGAGGACATGGAGTTGTCCCATGCCCCAAAATTTGGTAGCAATATATTGCACTAACTACAAAGTTCTAACACAACCATGCAATTAAATGCAATTGTAATGGAAATTGAAATGTGAAGTGCTTAAAAGAACATACCCTAAGTAACTTTCAGTTTCTGTAATCATTAGTGTTAAATGACGAAGTAGAGGAAGAAAAAATTGTATATTTACGTATTAATAAAATTACATAAATGTATGTATTAATATTAAATACATAGATGCATGTATTAATACGAGAGTATGTAGATGTATGTATTAAATAATAATAATAATAATAATAATAACAATAATAATAATATCAAATAAAATTAAAATTAAAAAAGTCTGTGGACGGACGAAAGTCGGCAACACGATGTCGGAGGTCACAGCGTTGCAAAACGCCCATGAGCTTCACGGCGATGGTCAACGACAACTCGGCGTTATAGCACTACAAGCATTACAGTTCGCGTTGCTGCAATTCGCGGCATTACAAGCACTACAAGCTTGCAATGACACTACAAGTCGTGACACTGCTTGGTAACGATGGCGAACATTGTTACAAAAAATTTTGTTTTCTTTTACTCAATAGCTTCAAGAGTCTTCAGCTGCCTCCATCTACAACAACTCAAGAATTCAAAGGCAAAAGAAATCTGCCACTTTCAACATTAAACAATACAAAATAGAGTTTTTCTAGAATTGAATTGCAAAGAAGGAAAGAACATGTAGTGTATGTAGACGGTGGCTATGCAATAGCCGTCGTGAGCATCTAGAAATCCAATTTGAATATGGAGGAAACTCTTTTTATAAAGGAATTTTAAAAAAACTAAAGAAAGAAGGGAAAGGTTTGGCCTTTTATACAACCACCAACAAGCTAAAACCTTAAGCACCTAATAGTGTACAATCACCTAAGAACTTACATTAACCCCAAAAGCATACATTAAACCTAAAAGGCATGATGGGTATGCATGTAACTAGCCATCATGTATGAGGCCATGTATGGGCATGACACTAGTATACTTACTATAACAAAAAGCAATGGCTTTTTGGAATTGAAAGGCTTCTTATTATTAACCAAATAAAAAATTTTTAGAAAGAGAAATTGAAAACAATGAAAACCAAAACAAAGTAACTTGTATTTTACTTTGTTTTGACTAACATGTTCAATTTTTGGGCTTGAAGCCTATAGTAATGCAAGCCTTCATCCATTCTTTTCTTCCTTTCTTTAATTTTTTAAGCCATGTAATACATTTCTATAAATTGCCTAAGCAAATTTAATGGAAACATATTTCAAGCCCGTATAAACCAATTCTTCAACAATTGCATATTGACAAGCCTTAAAAAAGGCATGTCCAAAGCAAATCCCTTGAAAATTTTCCATCATGCCCAAAGCTTCGCAATTTACTCTTGATTTCAAGGTAACTACCATGGTATTTAGGTTTGCACCTTCATATTTAACTAAAACAAGGATCTTTTTGGTCAAGCCATATCGCTTTAAAAGGTCTTGCAAATTTCTTGCCAATGTTTGCCCTGATCTTTTAGATGTTTCACATAAGCCAATTGTAATGTGTTTATGCATACAATCTTTTCTCTAGAAATTCACAACCAATGCAAAAATATCATGTGCCCCTTTGAACATTCACAAATCAAAACTTGCAATAGTAAAAACTTATTTTATCAAGACTAGTAAAACATATGTTTATTTTTTCTTCTAAACCAAATCTAATAACAAATTTTCTTGATTGAAGGCTTTTCTGAAAGGGAAAACAACATGAGGGCATAATTACATAATAAACACTTCAACCAAATATTCCTAATAAATTGAATGGGAAAATGGTTTTTGATAATTAATAAATCCAAATTTTTCACAAATTATTTTTGGTGCACATTGTCCTTTCTGTAAGGATTTATGGCCAAAAAAATTGGAGATTGAAATTGCACTCACTACAAGCCTTTTCTTTGCAAATTGTCTTTCCATTATTCTTGAAATATGAAACAAAACCTTGCTTCAACTTTGTTCTTTATTCCAACACTTCATGACTTGCTAGTCTATTACAACAAAATGTATAATGGATGACCTATGGCACCCTAACATCAACTAATGGTTTATCATTAACACACAAAAATGCCCAAATTGGAGAATTTTTATCATGGGGTCTGCACTTTAACCTTTGTTCATACAATTTTTTCATAATTAATTGTATGTATCATCAATTTTTGATTGATAACTTGAAACTTCTTTGGACCTTTCACCTTTAATTCTTTTTGTTGGTCTTATTTCACTTTCATTCATGAACATATCACATTTCTCATCTAGAAAATTTGGTTTCATTTTTAGGATGTGTTAACAGACCAGATTTGAAAAAACTAAACATTCTTTTTAAATTTGTAAAATGTGAAAATGCACACAAATTATTCACAAGTTGCGTCACTTTTCACCAAAAAAAAAATGTAAATAAAATGAAAAACATCGATAAAAGCTAAAAATTAAGGCTATAAACAATGTTTTCAATTTGGAGTTATTATTGCATAACAAATTTAAACATATTATCAACACATTAATATAAGAGAGGGAAAATGAACAAAAATCACACGTTTGAAAAATAACGAACATACTTAAAGTGCAACCACTAACCTTCTACCTCCAATGAAACTCCAAGTTGCAAAAGAATGTTGGGGTAAAGGTAATACCAACCACACACGCAAACAAAAACATGATGAACACCAACAACTAAGAACAACACAATGAGCAACAATGTTGACACCTAAGAAAGTAAACAAACAAAGTGAACACTAACAACATGATGAACACCTACAATAATGTGATCAACACTAGCAACAACATGATGAACTTCAACAACATAATGAGTACCAACAATAGTGCTCATACCTCAACTATTTGTCAACAAACAAAATGAAAATTAACAACATGAACTTCAACAATGTAATGAACACCATCAACCAACAACAACATGATGAACACTTACAATTAACAACAACACAATGAACTTGAATAATAACACAGTGAACAACAACAGTAACATGATGAGCTTCAACAACAACAATACAATGAACGCCTTCAAAACAAGATGAACACCAAAACTAATATACTTGACTAATAATCTCATTTCCCATGAGGAAAAAATGATGCCTCTAGCTTGCACCTTAAACCTAAATGCAACTTTCACCCTAAACCCTAACTAAGCCTAAACTCCTTACTTCTAGAGCTTTAAGAATCAACTTTGGGGTTATTTATATGACATGTTTGAATATCAAATTTTGATTAAAAAATACCAAATTCTTTGTGAACTAGGTAACTCAAGTTACATACCTTGAAATTCAAATATCATCTCAAGTATGACCTCGAATGATACCCAAGCAATTCTTTGCATGATAATTGCCTGAAAATCAAATTGACTTTGGACCAAAGTTTGGTACCCACCCAACAGTGGTGGAAAGTAATAATTTTGAAAGATTATCAAAAGATATATGCAAAAAAATCCTATAGCTTGATTGCATTCCCACATTTTGTAAAGACATGATTTTTATGGATTTGTTTGAATAACAATGATTGATTAATAAAAAGTTTTTTATTTTTCTATTTTGAGCAAGACTATTTACATTATACTCTTGGAACTTTGCTAGATTGTACTACAATTTGTCATTATAGGAATTCATGGAATGTATTACTACCATAGAGTTAACTCATGGTTTCCTTCCACCTTTGTTACCTTTTCTTTCAAGATGTTTTTGAATGTAACGTGCTTGTGTTTTCAATGCCAGTTGCACAACTAATTAACTTATATTTCTTTATTTTTTAGTGTGCCATATTTGTACACATATGATACCCACTTTAATTTATTTTTCTTTTACCTTATATTTATTTTTCACAAAAAATATTTTTGATCATGAAAGAAATAAACATACACGGTTATCTTCACCCATATTGAAAATGTCTTTTAATCCACTGCCTAGCTGACATAAAGTAAAAGCTCCATATAGCTAGGTTAGAGCATGTCCACTAGTATTAATAAAATGTCCTATACACTGTACTTTGGATGAAGTAGCATACAAATAGTAAAAATGGGGTTAGATTTGGGAATTTGCAAAGAATATTGTGGTTTCTATAAGGGCCAATAAAATAAAGTTGATTGCTTTTCATTGGTTGGCCATAATGATTGGCCTTGGTGGTGGCATTCAAGTAGCCTCTCGCCCTGTACTGTCCATTATTTCATGGTTTTGGATGAGATTGGAAAAACAATGAACAATTGATTTGATAAACACTTATAGAGTGATGTTATGGAACTTGTGATGCTATGGAAGAGTTTTTCATGTACAACCCACCTAACCAGTCAAAGCCCACAACTAAATTCCTTCTCTGTTTTTGCACTATAGGACCAGTAAAGCATGATGTTCTGAAATACTTTAGCATGCATAAAAAGCATGGAACATCAATGACCCACTCTAGCAGCCCTTCAACCAAACAAACAAATTGATTTTCCTCTATTCTTGCAGTATGGGAGCCAAGGGGTTTTTTTTTTTTTTGTATCTATGATGTAGTTGAACTGGTGATCATCTTTAATACAGTTTAGCCAAATTTAGCTATAAACAGGATATGAAAGTAAAATTGTTTAAGATTCTTTCACAATTTGGGTTACATATTAGAGCCTAATACAGAAATCTGGTAATATTTCAAAAAAAAATTCAGAAATATGGTGACCATAAAATCAGAAAAACATATTTTTTTAATCATTTTAAAATTTTTTTTAGCTAAATCCCTAAATTTAACTAGAAAAAAAGGCTGATGGACCTTTCCATACATACAAACATCTAGACCAATTGTGAATAATTAAAGCATGATGTTCTGAAATGCTCTTTCCCGTAACTAGCCTTTGCCATGCCACCCACCTGCCACTTAAACTTTCTTCCTCTATTCTTGAAACATGTGAGTGTATAACACGAACAGGTTTGGAACCGAAACTATGTATGATTACTACATAGCTATGAAATCTATGTTCTTGGTTGCAAAATTATTCTCTCACCCTTCTATTGTCTATGCAAGCCTCACCATTCTCCTACCATGAACTAAACACAAACTACACCAAAACCATTCAAAACTAAAAGCCTTTCAAAACCAAAACTTCAATTCTAACAACTTTGCATTCATACAATAACTTTGTACAAGTGAAGGTGTTTCTCAAAGTCACAAACACCCACTTATATACCAACCAAAAGGAAACTAGTCAAGAAACTTCCTAAAGTTTATCCACCACACGGTTGTCCATGTGATTTCACAATAATTAAAAGGAAACAAAATCACATGGAGGACCATGTGATTTCACAATTAATCACATTGTGAAAATCATGTGCACCATGTGATTCCACAATTAATCACAAGGAAACATAATCACATGGTGCACATGATTTTCACAATTAATCACAAGGAAACATAATCACATGGTGCACATGATTTTCATAATTAATCACAAGGAAATAATCACATGGTGCACATGATTTTCACATAAATTAATATGTGAAAGTCAATGCACCATGACCAAATTATGGAATCCTATCACTCAACTTACCCCTTTAAATAATTACCTAAGTAATTGTGTAGTTACATCAAGTTACACATCAAGTTACAAAAGCATGAGTATGAACCAGTGTATGCCATCAATTTTGAATGCATGAGAAAAATATTGGAGTTTGGAAACATTAGGTCCTTGTAAATTGACTTTAGTCATAGTCTTTGGAGGATTGCCAAGGAATGCCCTCATAGTAATATTTTGGAATAATGTGCTAATTGTTTGCTATGTGACGTGGATTTAGGGTTGAGGTTTTTTTTTTTTGTGCAAACCACCCACTTCAGCCGTGCCATTTGAGTTTGTCAACTTTGTGGCATTCATCATTCATGGTTGAAGAATCGACTGTATGTGACATTACTAGTTATGACAGGCATGGTTTTTAAAATTTCCTTTCCTTTTTGGTGTTTGGCTTGTTTTGTTGCAGATTATGCATGACATTTGGTGCACTTGACGTTGATGTTTGGATGTGTTCTTCATTGTGGTGTGAAAATGGGTGTTGTTTTATTGGTTTTGTGGGCGCAATTCAAGGGAAGCAAAGACTATATGAAGGACCACCTGACACTGTGGAAGGCAGCTAAGTCTCATGGAATTTTTATGTTCTAAAATTTATTGGTTTGCCAGGAGATTACATAAAATTGTTTGATAGGTCTGATGTCGAGTTAAAAACCTAGCATCTGGAAGTGGCACAGATTTTCCACTGCGCTTGTGCCTCACCCTAGATAGTGCAGGTTTAGCAATACATTAAAGGGGTCGATTCTGAGGAAATGATGAGAGACTTTAGGGATTTTGAAATTGGTCTGATGGTATTGTCCTTGTGATGTTGTTGGGAGTGTTTCGTTGTAATCTTGTCTAGTGCTGTTGAATGGGAGAGAGTACCTACATACCTGAAAACTCTGAAGAAAGGTTTGTACTGGGAAGGGTTCATACATTGTTGACAAATCCTACTACTAAACCTGCAGAACAAATCTTACCTTTGTTAAATCTTTTTCTGTCTAAGCTTACAGAACAAATCTTACCTTTGTTAACTCTTTTTGTGTCTAAGCCTATAAAATAAATCTTACCTTTGTTAACTTTTTTTTTGTTTTTGGTCTAAGCCTATAGAACAAATCTTACCTTTGTGAACTCTATTTCTGTCAGCCCATGTATTTTGTATGTGTATGTGGGAGAGGTCAGCATTTCGATTGTGGAAATAAAGTTATGTGCAAAAAGCTTGTAAACTCCTAAAATATTACTGTCTGAGTTCTTACACAGTTTGGGGTTTTCATTTATGTATTGTGGGGATCATGATGGCTATATCAGCAATTGGATTCTGTCACATGTTGTAATTGTCATAAGAAAGACCAGTTGGCTTATGAGAGTAAAGTCGGAGTGGCCTAATCCTTGGAGATTCGTAGCTTCTTGTAATTTAGACAGCAATTGAAATGTAGATCTTCATAAAGTAAGTCATTGCACGATTATGTTGTAATTGCTGATATATTCTGTGACTGTACACTTGGGACTGGATTGTTTTGTTCCCTGCTCTTGTTGTTATAGCTAATTGTCAAGCATAATCACATGCTATCATTGTCCTTCAGTAGGCCATCCTTCCATATTCCAGTTTAAAATGATTATCAAAAGATAGAAATAGTTGCCTGCATATGAAGAGAAATCTGTTTTAGGAAAGTTACACAAACATGGCCCTGTCACACAACTAGTGATAAGTAACCTCCCCATCTTCAACACAATGCCAATGCTCTCTAATGATTGTGCAGAGTGGGGCCAGGGAAGACCTAGCCGCCTTAGGGTACAATGATATTGAAAATATCCTTCATACAAGGCTTGTGTAAGGTAATTCAGAGGCCATGGCTTAATTTTTGTTTTCTTGGGATACACTGATACCTGGCTGATGTCATGAAAAAATAGATAAAATGCGAGGCATTTCAACAAATGGAATGCCCACTAAAGTGGGCACTCAATTTTTCTGAAATGCCTCCCAAACAATTGAGGAAAAGATAACTTGAGTAAGGTGCTTTCTGATTACTAAAACAACATGCATAAGTAATGTGCTAGAATCCTGTGTGTAAATAGCTATTACACATTGACGTTTAGTTCACCCAGGATAACTAAGAAAAAATAAATTCAGAACACCAAACACAGCCATCCCATGTCCTGAAAAAAAAAAATCTTCAGAGGTGCATACAACTCTGTTCTGCTGAACACTGAAAATAAAGGGTCCCTTTCTAGCATTTTCATTGGTCCTTTAAATTTCTTACAAACCTACCAAACCTTGTTATACATGTAACAATTAGTCCACTCAAGATAACTAAGAAAAATATTTCGTCCACCAAATCCAGCAATATCGTGGCATTTTTTTTTTTTCCTACACACCTACACAGAAGCCTATCCAACACCCTCTTTACATTAGTACACTAATACCATAACCCTTTGTTTGTTTACAAATAGGGTTGAAATTGGAACAAGTCTTTACAAAACTTTTGAGATTATTTAAGGGACACAACACGTTGAGCTGGCCCCTTGCCCATGCCAA
>Ga0116231_10007883_pt1 | contig 19108 bp, 15 predicted proteins | sample S1TSphgellanicum_2_FD_89695 | JGI IMG/M metagenome (GOLD analysis project Ga0116231, IMG submission 89695) | Host-associated microbial communities from peat moss isolated from Minnesota, USA - S1T2_Fd - Sphagnum magellanicum MG | ecosystem: Host-associated > Plants > Peat moss > Unclassified...
ATGGGACATATCAACCTATTAATGGATGAAAATGAATGTAAAATCAATCCAATCAATAGGATGAATATTTTAATAGTTGCATCATAGTTGTGAGAATGACCAAAATAGTTGAAATTTGGTTTTGTAGTTGCAAATGTTCCCAAATCCAGTCGCAAACAACTACAAGTCGCATGTAGTCGTAAATGGAGTGGTTACATTTTGGCTGATTTCTACTAGTGAATCAATTAGAAAATAATGGTTATTTAACAGTTTTATAGATGGCTAAAACATGGCTAGAAGTCGTGTTAACATCAAAGACTCATGAATCACTTCTAATTGCATTTGTGTTTTGGAAACTTATAATCAAACATTTGATTCTAATTAAAAGTCATCATCATCAACATTGCATCAACCTAGACCATGATTTCCTTTTAGTCAACATCATTAATAGTAAAAACTCTTGATGTTGAAACAAGACCAACAACAACACAAACTCTCAACATCAAAACAACACCAACAACAACAAAAAATTTCAACTTTATGGCAAGATTAGTGACAACATCAATAATTCCTAGACTATTCTTGGTAGGAACAATTGCATTAGAAGCCACCATATCAAGATTTTCAACAAAAACCTCTTACAAAAAAAACCCATTAGGAAAAAACTAAAAACTAAAGAAAATACTTGTTCATTCTTGCATGTATAGAAACAATGGATCAACAATAGTAACTCATTTCTTGTGGCCAAGAAAAATTGAATCAACAAAAACCAAATCATATCATTATCTTCAACATCAATGTCTTGCATGGCAAAAAACCAATTAAAATTCAATAGTTGAAAAACAATAACAAAAACATGAAGATCAAAAGTCAAGAATTAGAAAATAATACTTGCCTTTGTCTCTTCAAATGCTTCATTTTCCTTGTTGGAAACTTCATCATGACAAAGGAGATAAGTGACCATCAATTCAAACTACATTCACAAAATAAAGAGTTGGGGGTGCACCCTTAGTAAGGACTTTGGCAATTGTTTATTCTAAAATATTCTTGGTGTATATTAAGAATATTCCATTTGTAAGTTGCAAAAAGTCATAAAAAGTTTATGTTTCAAAAATATGTTACATTATACTTTTATGTGAATATGTGTTTTAAGAGTCTCTCCAAAATTATGTCATTTTCAAGTCCTTTAAGAGTCATTTATGAATTATTTCAAGTAGTAAAAACACTATAAAACATTGGTTACAATGATTAATCGATGCTTTTAAGAATTCAAGTTTCATTATATTCATTTCAAATTATTGCACATGCTTCCACAATATATTAAGAACATTATCATCAAAACATATAAAAGAAATGTGCAATATAAATATAATTTTTGATACAAAAACATGAAAAACAAAGCATTAGTTACAGTTCCTATGGTTCCTATCTTTGTGAATGTACCCTTTAGTGTTGATGATACATTATGAAGTTTTGTCTTACAAATGTTTGTTGATTTGATTATACTTGCAAACAAAAAAATGCGAAAAATAAAAATAAAAAAATGAATGAAAGCACTTGAACTAAAAAAAACTCAAGTAAAAATAATGAAACCAAAAAAAAAAAAACATAAACTCAAATCTAAAAGCAAGGAACAATAACTAAAATGGAAAATTTGACATTTCATATGAGATTGGGTTTTAGTGACTTTTAACCTCCATATTGTACTATCATGGAACAAATTTTTTTTCCATTTGTGTAATCCCCATCCCTGTTCTAGTATTCTTAATAAGACTTTTTCTTTTAAGGAAGGAAAATCAAATGTCAAAATATCAACAACTAACTAAAGCTAGTTGTGGCCAATAGAGAAGAAGTAAACCATACTTCATCAATCTTTCTCCATTTAGGTTTGGGTGTAGGAAAAGAGGGTGAAGACTTGGTTTACCAAGTTGGGTAATAGGTTGTCACGTGAGCAAATTTTTTGAAAGTGGAAATTACATCTTCCATAGGGCAATCAACAATGGGTTTATGTAGATCAATAAAACATTGTGTAACATCAATATGCCAATTTTTAAAAACTCCTTGGTGAAACCCAAAATCACCCCAATAGACAAAAAGACAAAAGATTTTTTTTCAAAATAAACCTTTTGTAGTTCAAAGTAGCTTTTAGGGAAAAAAAAAGTCATACAAAAAATCCCAAACTTCATTAAATATAGATAAAAATGTGGGTTAACAAATTAGTTGAGACAAAAAAAAATTTTGAATAAAAAATCCCAACTTTTTGATAAATTCACTAGTAGAAAACATTTCTTTTTCAACTCATTTTTGTCGACTAAAAGAGTCAAAAAAGTGTAATTGTTGATTATTATTGTTGACTAGCATTAGATGCCCATAATGAAGCTTCATCATTGGCAACTTTGACTTGATGATATCTTGCATCAATAAAAATATTAAATAAACTATAAAATTAATGCCTAACTCAAATTAACAACATGTCTAAATGTTGGTTTTGTTGCATCAACTTGCCAATACCTCTTATCAATGACTAAATGATGCATTATAATAAAACAAAATAAGAATTAAACCTAATGGATAACAAAAAACAAACAAACCACATAATCACAAAACATGAATAGAAAAAATTAAAGAAGAATTATATATATACAAAAAAATTCAAAAAGTTGAATCAATGTACACACTAGAAGAAATCTTGTCCATTTCGACCATCATTTTGCTACTATAATGTCATTGCTATCCAAACCTACTACATTTGTGATTGTGACATTTATAATCCTATGTGTCCATGCAGTTGTAAATATATACCACTACATGTGCGACTAAATGATGGGTCCAACCAACTATTAGTCAAATTTGTAGTTGCATGATACAACTACAAAAGCTTTAGGTCAAAATGTAAATGAAATTTTGACATATTTTGTTCATTTTTTCTTGTTTGTCCACTTATGGATGATATTTGAGTTGCATGGTAACAACTATATATTTTTTACAACTATGGACAATATAAGTTGCCAATTGTTTCAAATTAGCCTACATGGCGCACATGGCATTTCCATAAATTTTCAACATAAACATAATTTTATTTCAATGCATTAATTTAAATTAACCATACTAATTTTGGCTACATATCACCGTAACATTATTTTTTTCACCAATTTGGTTAAAACATTTTAAATGTTTTTTTGGTGGTAGTTAGATTTTTAACAAAAATTAAATTAGGTATTTAATTATCAATTAATTAAATAGGCTAGGTAGTATGTAATAAGTAGGATAGGTTTTAGTAGGTAATAGGTAGGTAGGTAAACTAAGTAAAAAAATAATGATATGTTGTGGATATGTCATGATGTTTTTGTATTAATTGATTGATTAATTAGCTATGTTAAACAATTAATTTATTAAATTTAGGCTAGGTAATTAATTTATTAAGTAGGTTACATACTTAGTAGATAATAAGAATGTAACCTAAGCAATATGTAATAAATAGGATAGGCAAATATAGGTAGTAGATAGGTAGATTATACGTTAAGCAAAGGGAATTCAATTTTGTGGATATGTCATAATGTTTTTGTATTAATTGATAAATTAATTAGCTATGTTAAATAATTAATTTATTAAATGTAGGCTATGTAATAAATTTATTAGGTAAGGTAGGTAGTAAATAGTAGGTATGTACCCTAGGTAGGTTATAAGTTAAGCAAGAGGTATTTTATTTTGTGGATATGTCATAGTGTTTTTGTATTGATTAATTAATTAGCTATGTTAAATAATTGATTTATTAAATGTAGGCTACGTAATTAATGTATTAGGTAGGCCATGTACATAGTAGATAATAAGAATGTAACCTAAGTAATATGTAATAAATAGGATAGGCACTAGTAGGTAGTAGGTAGGTAGGTTATAAATTAAGCAAGAGGTATTTTATTTTGTGGATATGTCGTAGTCTTTTTTTGTTAATTTATTAAATGTAGGCTAAGTAATTAAATTTTTAGGTAGACTAGGTAGTAGATAATAAATATGTAGCCTAGGTAGTATGTGATAAGTATGATAGGTAGTAGTAAGTAAGTTAAATTGTAAATATTTTATTATGTGGATATATGAATTTTAAAATAACAATAATAATACAAAATTAGGTAGGTTAAGTAATTAATCTATTAAATGTAGGTTAAGTAATAGATAGTAGGTATGTAGCCTAGGTAATATTAGTAAGTAGGATAGGTAATAGGTAGTAAGCAACTAAGTTAAGTAGTAGGTATTTTATTGTGTAAATATGTCATAATGTTTTTATATTAATTATTTACTAATATGGTATATTAGTTTGTGGGTAGTAGGTAGTAAGTAGGGTAAGTAGTAAATAGATAGGGAAAATAGTAAATATTTTATTGTGGTGATATATGATAATATTTTTATATGGGACAAAGGATGTGATAATCTTGTGGTGTTGCAGTGTTTATCTTTAATTAGAATATATCCCATATCCTTTGTCTACAACTTCAAACTTGTAAAGTATATAACTAGATGAAAGAATGAACTAGATTCATGGCATGCACTATAAACATAATGCATGTGCCATAGGGGATGAGCCAATCAAATGGCTTGTTTTCAACAAAATAAATAGGATTTACCTACCTACTTAGCTTATTTTAACATAACACGACCTAACCTAAAATAGGTTGCCTATTATAGTTTAACCTAGGATAGATCATAATGAATTAATTATAATATTTAATAACTATAATTATAATATTGAATTTAATTAATTTATTTATTTAAATTATAATATATCCTTTTTGAACAAATGGAAAAATGCCATGTGTTTTATGACCATTGGATCTTTAAATTACCACATGGTTAAATCTTAACCAACCATCAATGACACATTTGGTAGCACGCGATTAACTCGAATGTAGTTGTGAATGTAGTCACAAATTGGGTTCCACATCATATTAAGGAACATCCATGCCAATGGATGAGAAATTCTAACCTAGTTGTAAGGTTTGTGACTACATTTTCAATTTCATGGCCATGTCATTTTTTTGCAACTAACTATCTTATGGCACTTGTCTTAGGTGACTAGGCTATTTTTAGTTACATGTGTCCATTACAATTACAAACGAGTCGTAAATCTAGTCATTGATTTTCAAATTCCTTATAGTGACATAAGCCCCGTAACAAAACCTTTTCATTAAAACAATTCAATGATAGCTATTTTTTGTGTCATAACCTTGGAGCTTGCACCATTTGTCAAAGGCATTTTTAGCATATACCTTAAAGTGATTGTTAGCCACCTTTGTTAACATTGTCCAACTTCATTTCATCAAAATCAAGAAATTGGGACTTGCAAAATATTTCATTAGGAGTTTATTCATCATCATTGGTAGGAACCTCTTTATAGTTAGTTGTAGCAACAACATTAGGGTTGGGATAAAAAACAAGTTATTAAAACCTTTAGTTTTAGGATGGACTTCAAAATCATCAACATTCAAGGAAATTGCAAGACTATAAAAATTTGCAAATGATATTAACATTTGCTTCAAATAGTTAAGGAGATTGAAAAAACTCAAGTAGTTGTAAATAAATATTAAATCCATCATTAGTCATAAAATCCCAAAACCTACAAAATTAGTAGAAGGTGTAGATGTTGTAATAACAAGAGGTGTGGATGGTGTAAACCTTGATTTAGAAATTTCAAAAGGTGTTCATGGTGTAAACCTTAATCCATAAGCTTTAGCATGAATAAATTGGCTAAGTTATTACTGAAGTTTGCCTTGGATTGAATGTTATTGAACAAGGTTTAAATTAAACAAACTTTCAAAATAAATCTCATCAACAAAATATTTGAAACTCTTTTTTAAATTGTTAAAGGTAGAAATCTTCTAGCCTAACTAGCTTAGTGGGCATCCTAGTATTTATTTAATTATTAGTGGTAGATGTTATTATTATCTCCTAGTTTATTAGGGGATGAAGCTACTTTGGTTAAGTAATTTAATGTGAATGAAGACTTTGGCTTTGGTTCACATAATCAATTAGGGAATTTTTCGGGAAGGATGAAAATAAAGGTTTATTTTCTAAGGAAATATGTGAACCATATGTGGATTAGTTCGAAGGAGAACTTGCGAAGAAGGGATCATCATTCTTCAAGTAGCATGGTAGAACAAGAGTAGGAGGAAATATAAAATTTTGAGATTTTGGGAAAGTTTGGTAGGAAGATTATATGGAGAATGAAGGTCATGGACCTTGAATATGTACTCTTATTTTATTTTTATTTTTTTTGACTTCTTGGATGTGTGAGTTTAAGTTCAACTTTCCATAACATCTCTATTTTCTATATATAAAATGTTTTTATTCTTAATTTCACTTGGAATAAAATTTTGGAACTTTTAAAGTATGATGGTAGTTGTAGTATGAAGGTATTTAAAGCAACAATAGAAGGTAGTTGTTGGAAGGCAATATGCATAATGGGGAAGGTAACATGAATGATCTATTTTTCTACAATTTGAAATGTGTTGTGACGTGTAGTGTCGTGATGTATGGTGTTGTAAGGGTGTAAATCTGTAGTAAACTCTACTAAACAAAAAGAAAAAGTCAATCAAAGGTATAAACTAATCAACCAAAAAGACATGCACGCACACACACACATATATATACAATGCACAAGAGGAGGCTGAGATGAAATTCTCACGTAACCCCCCCCCTAGACTTGAGCCGGGAAAAGTGTGGCATGGTCTGAGTAGGAATCAAGGTGTTGAGTAAGAACATGATGAACAGTACTAATTGCCAACGGGAACTTGAGTCAAATTACATGGTACCTCCTCCCTCCTAACACTAAGAGTGAAATGTAGAGTGTTGAAAATAGGCAAATGTACTTGGTCGGGGTGCCATGTGGTCACATCGCTAGAACTGCAAGCTGATTGAATCAGTGTTGGTGTTGTGTACATTTGAAAGAGTACACAAGTTACCAACAACCATGTAAGGGAGTTCAAGTCCATGCCTCTCCCCAGTAGAGCGTATTGCTCCAATTTAGTCACCTTAGTGTGATTAGTAGTGCCAGTTTGGAACCCCATAGCCCTTTTTATTTCTTCTCGGCTTGGTTCATCCTAAGTGGTTGAAACATGACGATACACCAGGCCTGGTCCATCTCCTTGAAAGGTTTGTGCTCCTAGGAAAGAGACAAAGGTAGGCCAAACACCTCTTGGTTTTCCTATTATGTTCGTAGGAAACCAAGGAGGTTTTTTTTACCTTGTAACTGGTTGGCAAGAACTTTGATCATCTAATATGTGAAAAACCTGCAGGTTAGGGTCTCTGATAGTGTATTTCAAAACTAGTTGTAGAATTGGGAGTGGTGCCAGGTTGGTCCATTAGTTGCACAGCCAGTGCGCATAGGAACCGCATTGTGCCTCATCAAGTAGGAGTGGCTCTCCAAGGTAATGCTTGACCAATGTGTAGTGCTCCTGGACTTTCTCCCTTTGATCAAGTTAAGAAGGGGTGTTCTCAATTACATAACCAAGTGAGGAGAAATGGATTGAGCCCAGGTGATCAATCGTATCATGTCCGTGAAAAGACTAGATCTTGTGTCACTCAAGCCTTCTCCAAATCCAGTTGCTGAAAATCCTTGACACTCCCAACTTGAAATGATGAGGTCGATGGGGCCAAGTAATTCCATATGCTTATTTTGAATTAATTGTATGTCAAAGGGCAAAAATGTGAAACTAACCTTCCATGCGGTGGTTGCAAATTGTTGTGGAAATCTTGTTGTGAACTCCCTCATTCTCGATGTTGCCACTTGCCTTGCAATAGGATCAATGTCTACAGAGAAATACTTCCAAACCACCATCCCTGATTGTAATAGGGCTTTGAGACTTGTACCAATACCACCAAAGAGCTCTAGTAATGTAATCCCTTCCTTAGGTGGTGTCCAGGTGATTAGCTGATGAAGTAATGGTTTAATCGGTTCGCCATGGCTTTCTACGCTCTCAAAATTAGACAAAGCTTTGACCAAGGGCTTGTGGGCTACTTTGAACCTCTGTAAAACCTCTGGTCCATGTTGAATGTCAATAGGAACCACCCTCAAGCTTTCAATAGTTTGAGCGTAAGTTATCTCCTTCTCATTTCCTTCTATCCACTCGTGGTTAACTTGTTGGATGTAGGAAATGGTGTGTGCTTTCTTGAGCATATAATGGTGAGCCATAGGACTATGGTTCCCATGTAAATCAAGGGGTATGTATCCCAGGTGGTGGCCATCAGTCTTCTAATCCACTTGGTAGTAGCATGTTCGAACCAATTGTCAATTGTGAAACCTGGTGGAAATAGGGCCTGTTGCCCAATGAACACATCATAACTGGTGGCATTGGTGACTAACATTTGACTTGTAAGCAAAACTCCTGATTTTTACCTTCATTGAAGTTAAGTGTAATCAAATCCGAGCTTTCCCCAAGTACCTCCTCTACGCTCTCACTAGCGGTGCGAATCTACCACATAGATTTTCGTAGTTTGGAGTCAAGCATGGCCATTTTCTTGGTGAATTGAACTCCAAGAATCACTAGTTGGGCACCTATATCAAGAAGTACTATTCTGGGTGTACGTCCTCCCACTTGGATTGCTGACCCAGTATTGTCGACAATGGCAACTTTGATGGCGATGGAAGTTCTTTCACTAGGCACCACCTTCGGAAATGAATGAGAGACTTTGTGGAGAGAATGGTTATCCACAACACCTTTGTTGAATAACAAATCCACAAGCGAGGTGTTCTTAACTCCCTTATAATATGTGAATGTAGAATCAAAGGTAGGAAAACCCACTAGTTTAGCCATGCTAAAACTAGTGACTAGATTACGAACGCCATCTCCAACACGTGAGCTAATCGAATGTCTTTCCAAGGTGTTGGATGGGACCTGTGTAGCATGTGGATTAGGGATTGGTAAAGGACCTAATGTAGTGTTCAGGGTATCCTCTAGTACTGTAATTATGTCCCTGGTGCTTAACTTCAAATCTTGAAAACTAAACAATGGTGTACTCACAAGCTTTTACGCCACTTCATGCATTTGAAGTTGGCATTCCATAAGTTGATCAGTGGAAAATTTTGTGTTTCCTTGATGTACATGTACTCCTGGGACACGAAAATTTGATGCCCTAATAGCTTGTGGTGTAGTAGTTTCCTCCCCCCTCACCAACAAGGTGCATTCTTCTTCCGTGTTAAAAGGACGAAAAGATTATGGCATGACTGCTCGAGCTCCTCTAGCCTTGGTAATAGGACTTGAACTAGATGCGAGTCCATCAGTCTGAATTACCCGCCTAGTGGTAGAAACTCTGGGTGCCACATTAACTTCTTGTGCTACGACATAGGAAGGGCAAAAATAAGTAACAAATTTTAGTGTGAGACTAGAATTGTGTGGAGTGGAAAGAACATACTCCCCAACCATGGCATTGTGTGGGAGGCCATATAATGACCTAGGAGGTCCCTCTCGTGATCTTGAACCTTGTATAGGTTAGGCATGATTAATTGGTTGGGAGGACTTGCCTTTTAGATTAGCAAGTTGGGCCCTCAATGATTTGAGTTCATTTTGTAGAGTCTAAACTTGAATTGCATGGGCTTGAAGCACCTCCCTCTTGTTAACATTATGTTCATTTTTCTTAGCATTCTTGTTGGAATTACCCTTGGTGGGCAAAGCCTGAGTGGAAGGCTGAGGTGCTTTGGCTTTTGGTTAAGGGACAATGGAAGATGCTGGCAGATTTTGCCGTGGTAATCGGAGTTGCTTCTGTTTCAGGAACTTGGCAAAACAGACAGCTTCTTGATGTCCTTCTTTTTCACAATAATCACAAAACAGATCCTCTGAAGGAATGTTACATTCACTAGCTTTGTGAGCAGGATTGCCACAGTAGTTGCAAGAAGGTAGGATGGGTGTAGCCGAGTGCACCACTTTAGCTTTTGAAGAAGAATATGATGATTTAGTTGGTGCAGCTAACGTAGGCTAAGGCCTTGAACATGATGGAGGCCTTATAGTATTGGTTTCATAGTGTGCATGAGCTAGTTCTAGTTTTTTGGAAATGTTGTACACATCCATCAAAGTGTACGAGTCTCCAAATTTTACAAAAACCCGTTGCAAAACCTGCGCATGGAGTGTTGGAGTACCTTCCAACGAACGAAGATACCGGTGGGTAGCTTCCAGGTTTGTGATGCTCTGGGTATCTTCTTTGAGTTTGAGAAGCCTCCTATAGAGCATCTTGAGGGTTTCATCCTTCTGTTGAGATAAGGTGGTGAATTGCAAAAAATTTTCAGAACTTTTGATTGGAAATTCCATTCAAAAACTTGAAAGAATTCCCCCACTGGACTAGCAAAAGCTGGCGCATTAGTGGTGGGAGGAGTGTTTGCGGTAGCAGTAATGAGTTGTTGAGAAGAAAGGTTTATTGAGGTAGGTACTAGGTTTAGATTATTGGGCACAGTCCTGTGATGTGCAATTGTAGTTTGCAATGCAGCTTGAGAGGCAGCAGCAATGGCTGTGGCATAAATTGGATTGGGAATCTAGGTGACGCCCAAAATCCTTGCAGAATGTCGCTCATAGACATGCAATGCCTCATAGTGCATATAACGGGACAATTGTTTGAATGTAAACGCCTCGGTGTAATTAGCGCCATACTTGAGCTCTAATTCACAAACCACAGTTGAGAAAGTTGCCTTGAACTCCTTCAAAGAAATGGTACCTGGCTTTCCATTAAACTTCTCAATTTTCCCAAAGGAACTATTGACTTCCATGGTGTATATGGGTGTAGAGGTTACGACTTGGAGTGCAATATATGATGATGGTGTGAAAGCAGGTGTAATAGCAGGTGTACCCCACTAATTAACCCCTCCAAATGCACTTTGATGTACTGTTGATGTAGTGTAACCTAAACTTGAATTTCTGGTAGGAGTTGTACTGGATGACGGTGGTGTTGTAGATGTTTGATGGTACCATCGTGAAGATCGTGAACTTAAAGAAATCGGCTCAAAGGATTGTGTGTTACTTCGTAGCTGATACCTGGACTTTGGTTGAGCGGTAGTGCTCTCATCATCCGAGGACATGGTGTTGTCCCATGCCTTAAAATTTTGTGATAATACACAACACTAGCTAAATTTTTTTAACATAACATATGGTTTGAAAAATACAGTGTGTCGTTGGGAATGACCCATGCTAAACAGATGTCGCACGGAGGTCAAACGAACGTCCAATGAAGGTCGGATGAAAGTCAAACAGATGTCAGATGAAAAATAGGACGGTAGAACAATAGGATGTAGGATAGCAATGCATAGGACGTTAGGATGCAAGGGCACATGACACAGGACGACATGACGAAAGTTGGACGAAAGTCTGACAGATGTCAGACGGGCAAAGATTAGTCGTCGCTGTTGCGATGGCGAACGGTGACGTTGCACTACAGTTCTTAGCAATGCAACGCTACAGCGATGACTGATAATTCGCAACATTGTGGCGATGGCCGGCAATGCTCTGTAGTTCGTGACGTTGCGACGATGGCTCGTAACGCTCTGCAACTTGCGACGTTGCGACGATGGCTGGCAGCTCGTGATGCTACTACGGCGATGGCTGGCAGCGCACTGTAGCCTTGGCCAATGCTGCGCTATAGCGTGGAGAAACAAAAATTTTGTTATTTAATTTAATTTTTTTTACTCGACAACTTCAAGAGAGAAAAAAAGAAGGAAAAATAGAGAAGGGCAAAAGAACTTTGAAACCTACTCTAGGATCCTGGTTCTATTGGTTGGCATAAATGTGACAACACAAGCTCCTTCCTGTAACATTGCTAGCTCCCTTTGACAGCAACAACACCAGCACCCTCCGGAAACAATAACACCAACAGTAGCAACACTAGTAGTAACAACAGTAGTAATAATAACTCAAGAATTCACAAGCAAAATAAATTTGCCGCTTTCAACATGAAGTAACAAAAAATGGAGTTTTTCTAGAATTGAATGAAAGAAAGAATTGAATTGTAAAAAAAAAGGAAGATGTAATGTATGTAGACGATGGCCGTGCAATGGTCGCCATGAGCATTTAAAAATCCTATTTGATTATGGAGGAAATTTTCATGACAAAAGAATTCTAGAAAAACTAAAGAGAGAAAGGAAGGGCTTGGCCTTTTATACATTTGCCAACAAACTGAAACCCTAAGTACCTAATAACGTACAATTGCCTAAGACCGTACATTAACTCTAAAAGCGCACATGGGCATGCCCGTAACTAACCATCATGTATGAAGCCATGTACGGGCATGACAAATGCTCCCTAGGATTGGAAAGTGTTACCTTCCAATCATTCAACCCATCTAGGAATTCTATTATGTTCATGTTTTCACATATTTGTAATTTATAAAAAAATTTGATGTTTTTTCACTTTCGGAGTTTTGTGGAAAAACTATTTTTGGTTCTAGGACCATAGGAAAAATAAATGTTTTGTAATTTGTAATCTCTTCCTTTAGATCCATAGTAAAAAGAAAAGGAAAACAATCACATTGAATTTCATTTAAGCTAGTTTAGGTAGGAGGATTATAAAATTGTCCTACCATATTCCAACCCAAAATATGTTATTCCAACTATTTTTTGTGTCCTTTCTTGCCTTCATCTCATATAAGAATGAATTAGTGTTTTGCATATCAAAAACTTTGGGAGATTTTTTTTATTTTAGAAAGAATTTTTTTATATTGTATTTTAACAAAAGAACAAATGTCAATAAGTTGATGTGCAATCAACTTTAGTTATTTTGCATTTTGTGATTGGAATTCCATACTATAAACAAAACGTTCAATCTTGGATTTAAAAAAGAAAATTGTATACAAATTAGGTCAAGTTTGAGAGCCAAACTTTGAATTGTTCATGAAATTGGAATTTATGAAATTAAAAACATTTGAATTTGAAGTAATTTTTTTCAATGGCAATTTAGCAAAAACTCAAAATATAAAAAAATTGGATTTTAGATTATGTTCACACTTTTAGTTGGCAACACCTGAGCCACAACACTCTTTCATATCATTGGAGAGCTCTTGATGGTAGTGTTGCAATAGCTTGGTTTCATAATGTTTTGCATTATAGTCTAGAAGTTATGGAACATTGAATGCTATTTTCATTGAGAATTATAAATGAAATATTAACCAAAAATTTCAAAGGCATTCAAGGTGTGCCTTTGGTCTCGTTGGAAAGATACCAAATATTAAGATTTAGTACCAACTATTTCATAAATTTTGGTCGAAAGATGCGAGAGATATTGAAAATTGAAATATTTTTGTTACTAAAAGTTCAGCAAAAATCCAAAATATCAAGAAAATTTGGATTTTAAAGAGTCTAGATGTAAAACAGTGAGTAAAATATAACATATCCCCTTCCTATCAATAAGCAATGAAAACACAATATAAAATAATTGATGACTTGATCTACTAATTGACAAGATTATAGCTACTTAAACATGCTTTAATTTTGATTTTTAAAGCACAATTAAGGATTAGATCGCTCCAAGTTTACTCTCATGAGCTATCGTCATCTTCAATTATGACATTAATCAGTAGAGAATATGAAGAACCATTTGCCAAGAGCATTTATCTCTTCAACAAGATATTGGATTTTCTCCACATCTATATTGCTGATTTCAAAAATCCAGAGAGAAAGAGCTTAGTTGCATTAGAACTACTTAAGAAGTCGAGGGCACTCCACAACAAGTCTCAAAAACATCAAACTACATTTTGTAGCATCAGAGATCAACAGAGCCACAGAGAACCCGTCACCAAATCCAAGCATTTAACAAATTTGACAAACAAACAAGCTTGAGCTTATCCCAAATGTTACACCCATCATAACCGAACGTCGTCGCACGTAGCCGCCCAACACCTCTGTTGGATGATGAAAGACAAAAAAGTGGCAAACACCTTCGGTGCAACTGAGGTAGACAGTTCACACACAAAGCGACCACCTCAGCCCTAAATCCATGTCACACAGACTTTGTTCACACTTGGGCCGGTGGCACAAGCCACACTAGAGTATAACACTCTAGGAAAGAATTACATCGGTGGTAGGCCCTGTGCCTGCCGCTGTAAGGGACGTCTCAAACGAAGTAACCATGCCTTTATGGCTTTTCCGGCCGAGGTCCACCATTCCTTTATGGCTTTGAACGAGGTCGCGTACATTACGAAGGCAGCGATTTCGTACAGTAAAATAAACCAATAAACACCACCCCAGCTGTAGAGCACCAGCCAAAAGAGTATCGCTTCTTCTATCACCAAACCTTTAGCGATGTGCCAAAAGATTGAAAACATTAAACCCTGGGCAATTTTCAAAACCTGGGAAATAATTACATAAACTGGCATGGGAGGAGGGGGAATATTGAGAAAGCTTGCAAGGTAGCTCCTCCTGTCTGGAGTGAGAGAGGGCGTCTCTAAAAACTTTCTGATCACCTGCTTGAAAGTTGTGTCGGCGTACCTCCAGCAGTTGTCAATCATGAGGCTGTAGTTAGGACTCGGCTCTGTCAAAATGGCCAGCAAAACCTCCATCCGGATGTCCCTGCAACCTTCCAGTTCCTCGGCTCGGTGCTTCATCTGGACATCATCCGTGTCCCAGCGTTCTTCTGGTCCAGATTTCTTCACGGAGATTCCTTCCGGCGAGCCAAATTTCTCTGCTCGGATCTTGAATATGGAGCCGTCTCCGAATCTTACTCTAAGCCCAACGAAGTCGTGCAAGATCATACGCCGTTTATTCTCGATGGGCACTCTGTAGAGCCCTATATCGAGTACAGTGACGGTCTCGTTACTCAGAGCAGTCAATGCTGGTTCGACATGACATTTGCCGCTTCTCGCAGCACAAGAAGCCGACGATATTGCGAAGCTAGTGGACTGAGCGGATCCAGCGCTTCCCTCAGCACAAGAAGCCGACAATGTTGCGCAGCTAGTGGACTGAGCGGATCCCATGTTGCGTACACACCTGTGGAGTAGTATGGATGCAGCTGTTGTCGTTGCACTAAGAAGGCTGGACGCTGCAAGCAAGAAAAGCAAAGAATGGACGAAACCCTATTGAGATCTCTTAGAACCAAGGGAAGTGTTCCTGGGAACGCTTGGCGCCAAACATATCCTCACAGCTTGTGCAGACCAGACTTTCCAAGCGAAAAGCTAATTCCTAACTTAGAAACACTGGAACTTGAATCCAGGGGCCGTGACAGTTTGCTCCTGGTGGGTTTGGAAAGTGAAAAAATGAAATCAGCACTTAAGCCTAGAAAGATAGCATTCAAAACCTAACTTACCTCACAAGGGCCGTGAAGTGACCGTGCAGAAAGGGCGAGTTGCGTGCTGCTAGCGCGTGTTGAAAGAGGGCAGCGTGTTGTGAGAGTCAATGTGAGAGCGAGAGAGCGAGAGAGAGAGAAGGTATGAGAGAGTATGCCTTTTGTTGCATGACGATGAGGAGCCGAACTCCTCGTTGTGTCCTTGGGATTTATAACATTGGATGAAGAAAAACGGGATGACAAGGAGCCAAACTCTTCATTGTTGTGCGCTTGACTGAGCTGTAGTACTAGAACAAAAGAGCACAACAACGAGGAGTTTGACTCAAACTAGTCATCAGTAAAGTAATGCAATTACATCACCAGAACCCTGAGTTTGGTCATAAATTTTGTTGAAAAACCTGCAAATAAGTACATTAGCATTCAATGAGGGTTGAAATTCAGAAAACCATCAATTTTCGGAAACTTCTGAGTACCAGTTGTCGGTTTTGTTGGGAGGTTCTGTGCGTGAGCCACGGCACAAATATCCCTGGAATTATCTGCACTTTTCCGACAGGATTCCAACGTGCGTGGCAACCTTTTTGGTGTGGGGGGGTTGGCTATATATATATATAGCCAAAAATCTATTAAATTTTTTAAAGTGCTAAAATCAAGTGCCTTTTGAGATTTTCGATAGCCAGAATTCAACCAAAATTTAAATAAAATCTCCAGGTTTCTCGACATGGTTCAACTATGTTAGCCAAAAATATAGAAAATGTTCCTATAATTCTACTTTCATTTTGAGCTACTTTCATTTTGAGCTTGTAGTGAAACATATAGGAAAATGTTCTTAAAATTCTATGTTTATTTTTAGCTTGTAGCCAAAAATATTTTAAAATGTTTTTAAAATGCTACTTTCATTTTTAGCATGTAGCCAAATTTGGCTAAATCTTCATTTGGATCATCACCACTTTGGTTACATCACAAAATTGACAAAGAAAAACACCATGTGGGCCACTTGCAGCACTCTAGGCAAACAGCCTAGAAGATGGCCAAGAAATTTGGCGGTATTACTTTGAGAATTATCAAAGGAGAGACTATTTTCTTGGTACCTTTGACAGTGATATCTCATTATACCTAACGAGTGTTGATAGCATTATAGCATGCGTAAAATATCATGATTCTTCAGTGGGCTGCCACACTTAGTCATAGTTTTTCATCTCTTCCACACACACACTAGGCAAAGCACCTCCATCAGTGGATAGAGGATGTCCTTTTAGCATTACTAGTGTGAACCCCGTGCCTAATGCACAGGTGTGTTATTTCAACAATGTTTGGTTCATGTTTTAGTTTTTTTTAAAAACTTTTATCTTTTATATTTTTATGTGTTTTTTTTTCACTTTTGTATTTTTTAAAATTTGGATGCAATTTTGAAGTTTGGAGAAAGAAGACACACCTCATTCTTTTTCAAGTAGGGTTTTTTATTATTATTATAAGTTTTATTTTTTCTTTTTTTCTATTCTTTATTTGGTTTCTTCTTTTTTGTAATTTTTTTTCTCTTAAAATTATTTTATTGTATTTCCCTTTCCTTGTTCATTTGTTTCCATTCTTTTTTTATAGTTTTTGTGTTTTTATTTTTATTTTTTTATGTTTGTTTCAGGTTTTTATTTTTTTTATTCTTATTTTGTCTATCTTCATTTTTTTTCTATTTTTATGCATTTTTTTTTTCATAAAAATATCATTTAAATTTCGCCATAGCCTATATTGTAAAAGACGTCGAGATGAGAAATGAAGTTTCCCCTGAATTCGTCCGTCTCGTCATCCGTCCTGTCATGGTCTTGATGAGCGCAACAGGCTATGAGGGCAACTGGCAGAGCTCACACTTAAGACACAATGTGTGTAAATACATGTGTGCATTTACTATCTTCGTGCCTTTTCACGCTCACACACGCTTTTTTTCTCTCCGCACTGTGTAGTCTCTGAGAATGTGCATTACAACAGGAGTGGTGTGATTTTCAACGTAACCTTTTTTGGGCAAAATTTAAAATGAGATTTTCAATAGCCCTAAAAATCTCATTTTACTTTCGCCAAAAAATCTCAATTTCGACGCAACCTTTTTTCAGCGAAATTTAAATGATATTTTTATGAAAAAAATAAACGCATAAAAATAAAAATAAAATGAAGATAGACAAAATAAAAATAGAAAAAATAAAAACCTGAAACAAACATAAACAAAAAAAAATAAAAACACAAAAACTATAAAAAAGGAATGGAAACAAATGGAACAAGGAAAGGGAAATACAATAAAATAATTTTAAGAAAAAAAAATTACAAAAAAGAAGAAACCAAATAAAGAGTAGAAAAGAAGAAAAAATAAAACTTATAATAATGAAAAAAAAACCCTAGTTGAAAAAGAATGAAGTGTGTCTTCTTTTTCCAACTTCAAATTTGCATCCAAATAAACAAAAATACAAAAGTGAAAAAGAAACACATAAAAATATAAAATATAAAAAATAAAAATTTTCAAAAAAAACTAAAACATGAACCAAACATTGTTGAAATAACACACTTGTGCACTAAAGAGAGAGAGGTAAACCCCATAAAACTTTAAGCCTAGAAGAACCTTTCCCTACAGTAACAGTTTCAAGGCCACACCAAAAGTTTTAAACTTCTTGGTAGTGAAATGGACAGGGGAAGAAAATGTTAGTAAGTGTTCTCAGCAAGAGCGTTTATTGTTTTCCATCTTCTTACATTACCGTTCTAGACTGCCTGGCCTTTGTTTGTTATTAGTCTTTCTTTCTCCCTGTGTTGTGAATTGAATTGAATTGAATTGAATTGCTTTGCAGGGTTTTGAGGTTGCTATAGTATTTCAAAAAGCTCACATAAGCAACTATCTTATGGCATTTATATTCCAATTAAACACTGCAGTGGAATCCTACTTAGGCTGTAGGATTCGGTGCAACTATAACTTGATGTGTAACTTGATTACACAATTATTTGGGTAATTGTTTAATGGGGTAAGTTGGGTGTAGGATTCCATAATTTATTCATGGTGCATTGACTTATGTCATGTGCATCATGTGATGTTGTTTTCTTGTGATTAATTGTGAAATCACATGGGGAAGCATGTGATGTTGTTTTCTTGTGATTAATTGTGAAATCACATGGGGAAGCATGTGATGTTGTTTTCTTGTGATTAATTGTGGAATCACATGGGGAACCATGTGATGTTGTTTCCTTGTGATTTTGTTTCCTTTTGATTATTTGGGGAACCATGTGGTGGATAAGTTTTAGGAAGTTTCTTGATTAGTTTCCTTTTGCTTAGTATATAAAGAGGTGTTTGTGACTTTGAGAAACACCTTCATTTGTATAAAGTTATGGTATGAATACAAAGTTTGTGAGAATGGAAGTTTTGATTTTGAAAGGCTTTTGGTTTTGAATAGTTTTGGTGTTATTTGTGTGTAGTTCATGGTAGAAGAATGGTGAGGCTTGCATAGCCAATAGAAGGGTGAGAGGATAATTTTACAACTAAAAACATAGACTTCATAGCTATGTAGTAATCATACATAGTTTCGGTCCTAAACCCGTTCATGTTGTACACAACTATTACAAATGATGGTCCATGTGCCTAATCTTTCAAATTCTATGTTAAATAGGGAAATGAAATAATGTAAAAGGCTTGAAAGTTTAAGATAAAATCCAATGTCCACTTCAATTTTCTTCTAATGTAAAATCCAAATACATTAGATCCTTATAAATCTAGTAGGAACCCCCTGCCTAATGCACAAGTGTGTGTGTATTTGACGGTACATATTACAAAATTACAACTACAAACTACATTTCCAAAACCTCTCTATATACCACATTGCTAGGTTCTTTTTGGGGGAATTTATTTTCATTGTTTCAACCTG